>Ga0222716_10001603_pt1 | contig 18883 bp, 24 predicted proteins | sample C33_13DmetaG_FD_165044 | JGI IMG/M metagenome (GOLD analysis project Ga0222716, IMG submission 165044) | Estuarine water microbial communities from San Francisco Bay, California, United States - C33_13D | ecosystem: Environmental > Aquatic > Marine > Unclassified | place: USA: California... | reverse complement strand
CTTTCTTTTTGTAACCACCAAGTGCAAATTCCATGGCGTATTCCGTGTCAGAATATTTTACAATATTGTGACGAGGAAAACCCTTCTCGTTTGCGCCAGCGGCAGTTAGTCTTTCTATCTCATCCCAGACATGGTCGAAACCAATGAAACGAGAGTGGGGGAACGAAAACACTTTACTTCTTGTAGTAACCATTGCTATCTCCTTATTTAATTTAAGCAAGATTGTTGTCTATCGATCAGACTATTCTGCATCGACACTAATATATATAACACAAAACAGTTTGACTGTCAAGTTATTTTATTCGTATCCAGGATTATGAATACCAAAAGAAATACGGGGGCGCTCTCTAAGATAAACACGATGACGAACAAATGCTGGCATCACGAAGAGGTCTCCAGGTTCAACGTCATATTCTTTTATGACGGTTCTTTCTGGAGTCTCACTTACCCATGTGGTACTACCGAGGATATTAAAAGCATACACATCCATTTTATCGGTGTGAGATTCTAATCCTTCCATGGGGGATCCATCATCAACATTGATGAACATCGACACACATGGTATCTTTAAACGGGAATGAAATCGTTTAATACTTTGAGGACAAGCATTCATTGTCTGAATGTTATAACCTCTCCAAACAAAACGCGTGTTGCGTTCTTTATCTCCTTTTCCTACGTGAGTTTTGAAATCGAAAAGATCAAACCACTCTTCTGGATCTGTCGGACAATCAGAGAAATATGTTTTAGGAAAGAATCCCTTCCGAAGTACTGGTTGATTCACCTACTGCCTATATTATATTTGGGACACAACTCCCATTCACTTTTTTCTTTATGAGAAATGATTTTGATTTGACGCAGTGGCGCACAGTTAGCAACCATAGATCGATCAACGATCTTGACTAGACCCCAATCTGATAATAGTACTGCAATAGAATTTCTTCGTAAAAGATCATTAGATTCTAGATTCGATGGTTTACCATCCAATATAAAAAGTTCTTTGAAATGAATAATGAAGTATCGACCCTGTTTATGAAGTATGTGACAAGACTGATACAGTTTATTTTCTTTTCTACTTGCCACACCAATACGAGTCAACGTTTCCCGAACTTTAAGAAAGTCATCGGGTTCGTTTAATGTTATCTCCAACAAGTCTGCCGGAGTCCAAATATTATTTTCTTCCACCTTTATTCACCTTACTTCGTATTACATTAAGATTATCGGGTGATAGGATGCTCAGAGCTGAACGTGCTTTTTCATTGCTATATTCATAATACTCTTTCACAAGTGCCATATCATCTAGTTGATCGGGTTTGATCCACTTCGCGAAACGTTTTCGTTTCCTAACTATATTTAGCAAAAAATGATATTTGAGTTTGTTATCTATCTGAGAATGGTAGTTTATTTCGTTTGCAATGAATACCGTATCAGAGAAATAAGATAGCGAACGATTCACAAGAAAAGAGTTATAATCCTTCTCGTTTTCGTCAGTCATGATATCTTCTTTGGTACTGTTAATCGAATTGACAAAATCAAAAGGATTGGTGCTCATATAAACTCTACCTCCGTCATTAACTCTGTAAGACATGCCACCGTGTTAAGTTCATGATCTGCAACAAAGGCATTTTTATATTGATACTCTGCAAGGACCAGTACGGCTTGAGGAATTTGTGCGGGAACAATTCTATCATACATATTGTCATATATGTTTCGGAAGATTACCGAGGCATCAGCATCAACATTGTTGGCAACCCATGTTCTCATGGTCTTGAAGTTTTTAGTCTTCAAAGAATCATATAGTACTGAGTAATTGTCTGCACCCATAGATTGTTTAACAGCAGTACCACCGATGGCAAACCGCTGCAATTCATTTAGTACGCGTCTCCAATCAGGTGCATATCGCATGATAAGTTCTGCGGTACCTTTCTTGTCGTAACCCGGTACCTCTTCCTCTTCCATGATATGTGTTACACGGTCCATGAACTGGGCACAAAGTATCTGCATTTCTTTCTTGGATGTATTGAATTCATATACACCACACCGTGAGTGTAACGGTTGAATGATACGATTCTTGAAGTTACAGGTGAGGATAAATCGACAGTTCATACTGAATTCTTCGATGAATCCACGCAATGCCGGTTGAGTGCTTTGGGGATTAAGGTAGTCTGCTTCATCAAGAATGACTACCTTAACCCCTCCTTGCAATGAGACAGAGGATGCGAACTTTTTGATCTTGCCTCTAAGGGTATCAATGTTTCCATCTTCGGACGCATTGATAACCATACAATCAAGATCTAGTTGATCGCAGATCGCACGTGCAACGGTGGTCTTCCCCAATCCGGCGCTACCTGTAAATAGCATGTTGGGTAAGTCTCCACCGTCTACGATACTTTGGAAGACCGTTTTCAGGTCTTCCGGAAGAATACAGTCTTCCACGGTTTTAGGTCTGTATTTTTCACACCATAAAAAATTTCTCGGTTGTTGTTGAGATACCATATAACTACTCCATCATAATATAAATTAAAAAACAAAACTCTCACATACGCAGTTATACTATTTTATTCCTCTGTGTTTGGCACTGCTCCTGCATCATCTTCCATCATCTGAATTAATGCCACACACTGATCACGCAGTTGACCGATAGTTGCGAGTTCTTCTCCCCGAAATCCACCACGGCCGGCAATCGTATCGATGACTGCCACGGTAGATCGCGTAACACGGTTTACCAAATCATTCATTTGTTCATTGTCACTCATAATTATGCTCCATAAGTACTAGTTGGTTTTAGTGCTACCCAATATTCAAGGGGTAGTTCTTTATTCACGAAATGTGAAATTTGTTTAGAGGAAAGTTCTACAGTATAATCACCGTCAATCATCTTTAGATTTTCAATGTCAACTCGAAAATCAAAGTTTTTATCAGAGAACGAACCGTCCACATCAATAGAAAAAACGTTAGAGGTTTTATCTGAACTATCTATAACAGAAATAGATATTAGGTTTGGACCAGAGGAGGTAATAGACACTTCCTTATGACCCAGCGCAGATGCGGCACGTCGAACACGATTAATTGTGGTCGAATCCATGGTGAATGACACTTCAGGATCTGGAAAGATAATTTCTTTGGTCGGAGTGGTCAATACTTCTCTTTCAGCATAAAAATACTTAATACGAGATCTACCGGCAGAGTCTGCGACTAAGACATAATCCTCTTCAAACTTAAGACGCGGTTGATCAACCAACCCCAAAACTCGAAGAAACTCGTCTAGATCATATATACCAAAAGTCTTAGGAAACTCATTATCGATCTTGGTGGAACTAACTACGTTTTTCGCAACAGAAATTGTCTTAAGATTATTCCCTTCGAACACAACGATGTTCGGATTAATTGATGCATAGTTTTTTAAGATTGCTACTGTGTTGTCACTTAATTCCATTATAATATCCAGTGTATGTGTGTGTTAATTTTATATAATTATACATCATTATTGATGTCTTGTCAACCTAGAATCTTCTTTTTCTTCTTTAACCATATCTGTATCGAGGTACGAACTTTGTCACCAATAACCGGTGTAGTGCGATGCATCGTTCCAGATTCTAGGAATACCGCTGTATTCCATGCCGGTGTTACCGTAACCATATTTTCCGCTGTCTTGGGTTTATTTTTAGGATGATAACATAATTGTCCACCGTCGAACTGATTCCATTTTTGGTTAAGGTAAATGGTCACTGCTCCATCGCGACCTCTGGCACTATCGTCGTGCCAAAAAATATAAGACCCTTCGGTCCAAACAAATATTTGACATAGTAGAGGAGTGTATCCAGGACATTTTTCTTCCACTGCTTGTATGATTTCATTTTCACACCAGCGGCCTGGCATAGTATTTTTCAAGTTATGACAGAGAACTAACTTAGGAGAACTTTTATGTTCATTCAGTTTTTCGTCCCAACTAAAATTAGTATACCATGGGTGCCATTTTCCCGAGTTGTTACTATTCTTAAATGCAGAGAGAACATCAGGAGGTAAAAAAGTTCTTTCTATTCCATCAGGACTAGTCCAAACTGTAGACGCATCCTGATGACCTGTCAGCAAAGTATTAGTTAAACTTTTTAAGACTCCTGCCACCTGATTAGGTAAAAAATTTTCATATTTCTTGTGTGTAAAATTGGACATTATGCTGCGGTGGCCACCTTACTGAAGTTTTTTTGCTTGATAAACTCAATCTTACGATCAAATTTGTTGTCCAACAACTCACCTTTGTGAGAGATAATAAACACATTGGTATCATTGTCTAGAGTGTCAAGAATCTTGAGGAGATTCTCTACCCCATCCGCATCGAGAGAACTGTCGAAAGTCTCATCAAGAATCAATAGGTTGGTGGCAATACTGTTCTTCATCTTAGCAACCTGCCTCCAAGTAAACAGAAGTGCTAAGTCGATGCGCTGCTTTTCACCCTCGGAGAAACTATCATAAGAAAACGCATCACGATGACGTGACCGTATGGTTTCTTTGAAAGACTCGTCTAAGTCAAAGTGAACGTAGAAATCAAGCACCTGAAGATACTGGTTAGTCAACTGATTGATGACTGGCAGGTATTGCTTGATTATCTTGGTTTTAATACCAGTATCTTTTAATAATTCTGTTATGACGTTGTTGTATTCTCGTTGCTCGGCATATTCGAGTTTGGCATCAATGAGAATTTCTCTTGTACTCTCTTCACTTGCGAGAGTATCTCGTGCTTCTTGCAGGCTATGTACACCTGTTTCGAGTTCGGATAACTCACCCTGTAAAGAAGTAATTCGTCTTTGGGTCCATGTGATTTTTTCTTTGAGGGTGTTGATTTTATTCCGTTCTTCAATTTCTGAATCAATCGAGGACTGAATATCTTGTTTATCATTAGTCAACTTTCCTATTTGATGTTCACACTGTTGTCTTGCTTCTTCAAGTTCGTCCCACTTGTTTTTGGCGTTCTGTACCTTATCCAATCGGAAGGAGGACTCGATGGCTTGCTGACAGGTGGGACAGTCTTCGTTGTCTTCATAGAATTTAATCTCTTTGTTCGATGCTTTCTGTTTAGCATTAAACTGAAAGACGTACTTACCCATCTCATTGATCTTAGTGTCCAATACAGACTGACGGGTTTGAAGATCAGATAGAACACTATCTTCCCAATTTGTTATTAGGGCATTTAGAAGATTCAACTCTGCTTCTTCTTCACTAATCAAGTACAGTTTATCTTGTTTGGCAGACTCAGAGATTTTTGTCAGTTCACACATATGACTCTTGTGAGAATCTATCTTGGTTTTATTCAGTTCTATCTTGTGATCATTATTCCGAATCTCTTCTTTCAGAGTTGCCACCTTCTCTTTAAGAATCTGGTTCATCTTAGAGAACACATTTATATCAAGAAGATCTTCGATGACTTCTCGCCTCGTGGATGCGGGGAGTTGCATGAAAGGAATAAAACTGCTACTCCCCAGCACCACGATTTGATGAAAGGTTTTGTGATTCAATTTAAGAACGTTTTGTTCAAGAATCTTTTGATATTCTTTTGAATGCGAGTCTTGATTGATCATAGTCCCGTCTTGCCAGATCTCAAACCGAGCAGGTTTTAATCCACGAACGACCTTGAATTGTTGACCTAATGCAACAAACTCTACTTCGACTACACAGTCTTTATTGTTAACACTGTTAATTAATTGAGGTTTATTCACATTACGATGTGCTTTACCAAATAACACAAATGATAAAGCATCTAGTAGAGTTGATTTACCAGATCCATTCTGACCAACAACCAAAGTCGTTGCAGTATCGGTTAAGTTAATTTCAGTATCTTCGTTTCCCGTAGACAAAAAGTTACGGTATTTTATTTTCTCGAATACAATCATACAATCTCTAAACTTTGTGCCTCTACCATAAGAGCACGTACATTATTTTTAATGCGATCTTTATCTAAGTCAGTATCCACCGCATCAATATAAGTATACAGCAGATCGTCCGTACTGTCAACCGATATTTTCGCATCTTCTACATTAGTACCAACAAAATCTTGAAAGTTCTCTGCGATCTGTAAACCGTGAATCTTACGAGCATTTATCTTATCAATGAATGCTTCAAACTTCTTAGGGTCTTTTTTATTAACCACAATTACTTTGACAAATTTATTATCCACATAACGAACGTCTGTTAGTGCCAGACTAGCATCTGAAGTATCATCATAATAGATCTTCTGGAACATGGTGATGGGATTCTCTACGGGAGTAAGAGTACGATCATCAGTATCAAAGATATGAAAATACTTTTTATCTCCACTGTCTGACCACGTGAATTCCATTTGACTACCAAGATAATATATATTTTCTTGTTGAGATTTAGTATGAAAATGACCGGACAATACCATATCAAATCGTCTAAATGCATCAGCAGACATACCACCAGTGCACGTCACGCCTTTCTGCATCTCAAATCCATCCAACTCTAAATGTGCACCTACCACATCAGCCTTACATGTGTTGAGGAAGTAGCGCGTCTTCTCTTCGTTCTCAGGATTGATCCATGGTATATGTGCGTACTTCATACCATCATAGTCAACCACTGTGGGTTGCTCAATGATTCTAACCTCTGACATATAATGCCCGAGCAATTCTTTGAGAGCATTTAGGTTGTTTGTGTTTTTATAATAAACATCGTGATTGCCCGGAATAATATCCATGTGTATGCCACGAACACGCAACTCATCAAGAAATATTCGACGATTGTGCGACAGTGCCTTAAAATTAATGGAGGTACGATTCTCATAGTAATCCCCAAGGTGAATTATCTTCTTGATGCCATGTTCTTCAAGGTATGGAAAGAACACATCACGATAAAATTGTTCTTGGTAATCCATAAAGATTTCAGACGAGTTTCTGCATCCGGCATGGGTATCGTTTAGAATTGCAAGTTTCATATTATTTTTTATCTATCATAAATTCAGTTAAATCAGAATCGGCTTGTCTGGTTCTTTTCTTGCGGGGTGGTTTAGTTGTTTTTTTATAATCAGTAATTTTATTATCTTGCTCTTTCACATAGTCAATGCGCTCGCGGAGTTCATCTACAAATGCTTGAGTCTGTTTGGCGGCAGGATTATTGTTTATTTCTTCGGATATCAATTGATCTAAACCAGTTTCGGTAATAAACTTCATCTTAATATCTTGCTGCTTCTTTTCTTTGGCAATTCGACGAAGGAATGCATACCATGAGATCTGAGTGAAGTACGCGAAAGCATTAGGTTTGCCCGTGCGTGTTGCAACCTCTAGATTATAGTTCTCAATAGCCTTGAGACAATTTTCCACAGCATCCATTACCATCTCTTCCCGATAGGTGTACCTCACAAAGTTTGCCTTGTGCGATAGACCCTCGCTGATCTTGAGAAAGCATCTTGCGATGTAGTCCGTGACGATTGGTTTCGGATTTCCCGATGCCACCTTCTCGCGAGAGTCCGTAACATAATCTACAATTGCTTGAGAGAACTGAGCATTGTTGACGTAATGGGGTTTCTCTTTAGGTTTTAAGGGTGGTGCTGCTTGTTGCTGTGTGTCAGTGTTCATTTTAGTGCTAGTACTCCTACGAATAAATGGTTTTGCCAAAAAGGTTGAATATTATCCGATTCGAAACCTGCCTCTATCAACATATTAATTATATCAGAAAACGTCATAGGTTTCAACATATTTCTTAAAGTAAGTTCCTTTTCTAATATGTCAGAGTCATCAAAGTTCCGTCTTTTAAAATCATAATACATGAAAGTCATCATGTCTTGAATCTTGGGGGAATTCCCAAGAGTTTTTTCGGAAAAGATAAATGCTCCTCCAGTGTTGAGACCTTCGTAAATATTACTTACAAGAGCTCTTCGATCTTCGTCCGTCATGAATTGTAAAGTGAATAAAGACGTAACAAGATTAGCATTAGTAATGTCTTCTCCTGCCGCATCTGCAATCTTTAGATTAATATCATGTCCATCGGAGGTCAGGTGCTTTTCCCGAGTTTCCATTTCTTCTCGGAACCCTTCTGAAATTTCAATGCCGTAGTACTCAGCGCGAGGCGCGAATTCCTTATTCTGTTCGATCATGGCATGAAGGGTCTTGCCAGTGGAACAACCAATGTCATAAACACAAGATCCGTTCTCAACAAAGTAACGGGAGAAATTCACTACGTCATCATGAAGTTGTTGATAACCACGTATCGACATTTCAATGTGTTTATCAAACCCTTCGTCTCGCTGGGCAAAGGTAAAATCGTTTACTATGTTAGTCATGATTATATGGTCTCAGTACATTTTCATAGATTGCAGTAGCAATACGTTGCATCATAATAGGAGGAACCATTCGACCAATACGTTCTGCTTGTTGGTTCCATTTTCCGGTTAGTTTAAAATCATCCGGAAGAGTCATTATACGCTTTAATTCACCGATTGTCAACTTTCTTGTTTCGTTCCAATGAATAGGACCGGCAGATGACATAGAACCGCCCATTGCCGTAAGGGTTGGTGCAGGTGCAAACCGAGAACATTTCTTTAGATTAAAATGGTGTTTCTTAGGATGATAGTCTCGGCCGCTTAATACTTTGGGTGGATCGTTAGGCATTTTACTTGCGGTTATTTTGTAGTATGCCGTGTTGATCCATTTTTCAGTAAGCATTGCAACCTCTTCCGGATCCTGCACAAGACCCTTAGTGACTTCTTCCAAAGGAATCACTTCAGTATCTGGTCGAGGAAAAACGGAAGGGAGTGTCATTTCACATAACCCTAACTGTTCAGTAACATCTCGACGAGTACCTATAAAGATTACACGTGCACGAGTTTGAGAGACACCATAGTATCTTGAGTCCAGAACTTTAAATGCCACATCATAACCAATGTTATCAAACTCTTTAAGGATGGCAGGAAGATAAATCTTCTTGGGTTCACCTATCGTAAGACCTTTAACATTCTCTCCGACAATTACTTTAGGACGAATATCATTGGCACATCTTAGGAACTCAAAGAATAGATCTTCAATGTTAGATACTTTGGCACCATCAGAATACGATTTGGTTTGACCCCAACCGGATTGTGTTTTTCCGCTTACAGAGAACGCACTACAGGGAGGAGAACCGTCAAGGATATCCAACTCACCTTTCTTTATACCCGCTGCATCTAAGAAATCTTGACCGGTAAGGTTTTTGATGTCATCAGGCAGAATAGGAGTGTCTGGGTAATTATCGTGGTAAGTGTTTCGTGCTTCTTCAATGAATTCATTGATTGCTAAAATGTTACCTCCGGCAAGACGATACCCAGTGGAGGAACCACCTCCACCCGCGAAGGTAGAGATAACAGTAAATTTTTTAGATGCGGAAGAATCTTTTACTTTTTTTAAGGTGTAAGGTGTATATTTCATACTATAAAGTATAACAGAAAAATTGAATTGAGTCAAGTGAAAATTAATACTTGACAAAACACTCAATATGTGTTACCCTAGAACTAAGTTCGCAGAAGGGATAGTATAGAGTGCTTTTAGTGGATAGGAGGAAACTTGATAATATTTGACACACCAGAATCCATAGAATATCCATCATCACCATCGTTATCATAACCGGTTTCATTTAACAAAAAGTTTTTTAACTTATCACCAATCAATTTAGAAATTTCTAATTCTTCCATTTTAAGTTGTTTATTTCTTATAGATGCAGACTCAATAATTTCTTGCAAGGAACTTCTATATTGAGATACTAATAGTTCATGAGGATTGGTAGTTGCAATGATATGGTCTGGAGACATTACAGTTAATGAATCCGGTTCTTCAGCAAAGTGTATCCACGTTTTAAAACCATAAAATTTAGAACCATTAGAATCTTCATACCGAAGAAGAGACACCGCATTACGTATAATAAGATCAGGAGATGTATTGTCCGGCCATTCTAGTACTTCTGCAATAACTTCTTCACCTGAACTTAATCGAAACTGTTTTACGTCATACATATCATATTTTCACTTCTGTTAGTTTAAAAGGAAATTTTTCGTTATTATATATTTTAACTCTTTCTGCACTGTGACGTAAAGTAAAATTAGGTTTACCATTATATCTTAAATTGTCAGCAATGTCATAAAGTTTAGTATCACGCCCATTGTCTGATACTCTGAGTCCTCTACCTATTGATTGTAAAACTCTTATTTGAGATTTACTAGGAGATGCGAAAACAATATTGTGAATGTTTTTAATATTTATACCAGTACTAAAAGTACCCAAACTGGCAATGATAATACTATTCGATTGGTTTTCTACGATTGCCCGAACATTTTCTCGGTCAGAGGTCTTAGTTTCCCCACTCACATAAAAAATCTTTTTTTGATTGTTGTCGTTTTCTCCTACCCTATCTTCTATCAAATCTCTGAGAACTTTCCCGTGTCTGTCTACTAGGTTAAAAAGAACCAGAGTATTACCTTCCAAAGAACATGCTAGATTACGAATGAAATTGTTACGTGCACTATATGAAACAATAAAATCAATTTCTTCTTGATAAGTTGCAGACTGAAGCTTTGCCCGTTCTTCTTCGGAATATTCTAGTAATATAATATCTATATCTAATTTCGCAAGTTGTTTAGCATCCTGTAACTTTTTGGTAGTAGTTACCTTATGCACAGGACCAAACAACCCCTCAAGGACCATACGGTGCGTCTGAGTGCCATCTAAGGTACCTGTTGTACCAAACCGATACTCTGCATTGATTGCTTTGTTCATAATGGACGATAAAGATTTTGCTTTAAACCCATGACATTCGTCTCCAAAAACTATACCAAAGGACTCAAACCATTTAGGAGCAAGTCGGTGTATAGACTGCCACGTAGTAATAACGATTCGTTTATTGGTTTCTTTATCTTTACCACTGTATATTTTATGAATTAAATTTGAGTCATATCCGTAATCTTCAAAGTCTTTTGTCATCTGTTCAACCAAACCAGTTGTAGGAACAATGATTAATACATTACCGGTTTCATACTCTTCCAGATACCATCGCATCAAAAGGTATATGATAAAAGACTTTCCACTACCTGTTGGGGAAACTAGTGTTGCTCGTTTGTTGATTATTGCATGAGTGATTGCATCGTACTGATAATCGCGAGGCATAAAAGGTAGATCAAGTTTTGCAAACATCTTCATTAAAGTCATGTGGTTGACTTTATTTTTTTCGGTAGGCAATCCGTAGGGCCCATCTTCTTGAGATACTTTATACCCAGAATTCATTGCGAATCCTTTGATGGCATATAGAAGACCTGCGTTGATCTCCCCATTCATTCTATTGAATAGACGTATCTTACCATCCCACACTTTTCGTTTATAAGGTTGCATGAACTTATAACCCGGAACAAAGAACGAGAAGTATTCACTCAGTTCTGCGGCAACTCCAGACGAACAATTTACCCGCAACATCGAATAGTCTTTAAGTTTAAGTGTTAATTCTTCCACGTGTACAATCCTAATTTTTCTACCCACATTTGTAATCTTTGGGGAGGAAGTCCGTTAACTAGAGAACGAACTGTTTCGTATTCGACCGATATTTCTTCAATAAGTTCATGATCTTTGATGGCGCGTCTAACACCGTCTGTTGTGAGTGCATTATCTATCATGAGGTATTTAATATTTAAATCTTTACAAGATTGAATATCTGCCCAAGCATATTCGTAGTTGTGCCATCCATCAACAAATGCAAGGTCAAAAGCACCATTAGGATTTAACATCCATCCCTTTCCTAATTCTTTACTATCGCATTGTAATGGAAAATATCTTCCGGGATATTTGGCAATGGTAAATTCTAGACATGCACGATTAGTATGCACATCATGTGCCGGATACTTTTGAAATGCCACCTTATCTACACCAAGGATTTTACATCCTGGCCATGACTGTAACATGTAGGTGGCACTGTACCCTAAACAGATACCTATTTCAAGTATCGTTTGAGGATCTACAATGTCGCCTACATCGTCTAGAAAGTTTTTTATTTGATCGGTAGGGGGAAGATGACCCCAGAAACGTCCCTGATCACGAGAGTCCCTTTGGTCTTTCCATTGTTGATAGTTTTGAAGGTGAGATATATCAAACGCTGGTATAAGGTATCGTTCAAGACTACCGTTACCCAATGCTCGAAGTTCGTCGTACTTATTAAAATCCTGCTTCAAACTGTTTCCATCGTATAATGTTGCCAATTGTCTGATGCCTCCATTTGAGGTTTTCAACAATTTCTTTCAATGTATCTATGCAAGTTCTTAAGTACTCGATTTTTGCTTCGCTTTCTACGAGTTCTGGATCTGCTTCGACGTAGTGTGCCATGTCCCCTTTCAATATCTTAAGACCGTCGAACGGATCAGGATCCCAGTCAAATCGCTTGATCTCTTGCTCACTGAGTTTCCCGTTATACCACAACCATTTCCACTTCATCAACTCTTTCTGCTTGAACTCCGCATCTTTCTTTTTAAGCTTAAAAGTAGATAGCAAGGTGAGATATTTCGCATGAAGTTCAGGTGTGATTCTAGATGCTTCATCTATTGCCAACATTTCAATTTTAGAATCTTTCTTCCACTCTTCGAGTATTTGCTCTAACGTCATCATGATGATACAATATATTTAAATGTACATCTATTATATCACGAGAAGTCAAAATAGTCAAATGAAAACGTTACGGGAAAGGTGATATATGCTCCGTCACTTGTAGATGCAAATTGAATATCACCCAAAGAAACCGGCAAAGCATTCCGATAAACAATCTGTCTATTTGAAGTTAAACTACTTGTGAGTATACTGAGTTTTATGTCATTAGAACTGGCGGGTATTGGTTGATCACCGAACTGAGAAGAAAATCGAGCAGATGCGGGACGGTGGTTGGTCTCCACCATTCTTTTTTGCCAATCGTATATTTCTTTATAAGATTCCATGGCCTCATCCATCATAAGATCAAATGTTACGGTACCGTATTGTATCTTATCTGCCGGTAAGGTGACATCTACTCTAGAGTACCCTACTTTGACCCCTCCAGTTTCTACACTAGGATGAGTAACACTACTAGCAAAGTATGTTAGATGCGGATAAAATTCTCTAGAAACGGTCAACCGAAATCCAGTGGGTTGCAACATATTAATGTTGTCGATGTAGTCTGCCATGTGAAAATTAATCCTAGTATTTCTCTTATTTATACTTGACAAACAGGCAATAATGGTGTATATTAAGCTTGTGAGTCACAGTAGTGCACCCACATTTGTCTAACCTTATTCATCCAATTAGGAGTACCTATGGATTTATTATACGATGTAGAAAAGTCGCTTAAAGAAGCGCCACCCAGTGCCTATGATAAGCACCAAGGCGTGGAATTCGAGAAGCGCATCATAGTAAACCGAAATAATGTTTACTACAATGTCAATGATCAAATAAGAGCATTGACTTACAACTCAGAGAACGTAAAAGGCTTGGTGGATAGTTATACTGCGTATTCGCATATCTATTCTGAATTACCAATTCAACTTTGTCGTCTAAGACCGCAAGAGAAAATAGATCTCGGCACTAACTGTGAGTTCACAGTCACTAACGGGTTTAACCGTTGGATGTGTTTCGTTATGTTGGGAATAGACACGTGTCTTGCAGATATACTTTCGTTTGCAACACCGTTAGACCGACTTACGTTTTGTTGTAGAGCAAACTGGGTAAAATTATCAAAAGCACGAAATACGGCAGATGACATTGCAAATGCAGTTCAAAAAGCAATTGACATCGGCGCATTAAAGGCAGATTTTACTAAAGATGGTGCAGTTGCATCTTTCATGAATACTATTGTTGAACCACATCGAAAGATTGAATACAACAAAGCATTCAAAATTGTACAATCATCTAGTGAGTACAAGAGAACAAAGTTGCGACCTCTTGACGGTGACCAAGCAAAAAACCTTGCAAGGAGCATTAATGTCCCTTGTACGAGTAGTGAGTTTGGATACGTCAAAAAAACCGTAAACAAAAACGTTTTTTACGATGCCATGAAACTAGCATTAAAAGAAAAAACAACAGTGAGACTGACTGGATATGTCGATCAACCCGTTCAGGGAAAACTCGATGTCCAGAGACAATCATGGTTACGCCAATTTGAGGACATGGTAGTGTTCTGGCAAGACCTTTGTGAGTCTGCTACAGGTATACGACCTTCGCCTGAAAAGTTTCCCATTGAATATAATGGGTTCTTACCTCAAGACGAAACGCCTGACCTGAAGAACGGTGGTAACAAAAAAGAAATGGATCTGGTGGTAGTTTGATCTAAAAACTAAAATTGGTTAGACATAAAAAAAGGGACCCGAATGGGTCCCTTTCTCGTTTTGCTGTACAAATTTGTATTACTGATCTTAGTCGAGGATATTGTCAACTCGGAAGATTCTGTAGTACTGGTTAGTACGAGGTGTAGCAAGGTTGTCCGCAGTAGGAGCAGAACCAACAAACGGATTAGACGCAAGACCGTAACGAGTCTTAAACCCAATGCGAGGTTGGAAGTCTTCTTCACCAACCGCACGTACCATCTGGAGAGGTACGTAAGGACAGTAGAATACACCAGCATCATAAGGATTCGTGCCTTTGTAACCACAAGTTACATAGTCAGTAGTCGCATATGGGTCGATGTAAACGCGAGTGCGTCCGTTAAGAACACCAGCAAACGTGTTGCCCGTGTCATCAACATTCAACTGAGTGCTAAGTGCAGGAGAGTAATCCAACATGCCAGCTGCAGTCAATGCAGTTGCAACGTCTGAAGAACAGATAACAATGTTACCTTTGCCTCGACGAGTGTCTTTAGCAATTTGGTTCATCTCACGCTCTAATTGAACAACCAGACCCTTGAACTTTTCAACAGACCAACGACCATCAGCGTCAGTGCTGAGATTGAAGATACCGCGAGTAGTCATGTTGGCAGTTACCGCACCGATTTTTGCTTGTGAGTTAACCGTTCGAATTACTTCTCGGTTAATTTCAGCAAGGATTTCAGTTGACAAGATATTTGCCAATTCAGTTTCTGCGTCAAGACCGTGGATTGCTTTCAAGTCTTGCGCGAGTTCAAGCGTGTAACTTGCTTTCAATGCACGTGACTGAGCCGTAACGGTTTGCTTCTCGATGCTGAAACCCATTTCTGCGAAAGGAGTTCCGGTATCAGTGCCCAAAGCTTCTGCTTCGGCAGTTGTATAACCAGCACCAGTTGAGTCGCCCAGACCACCAGGAACATATTGTGCGCCTGAATCGTCGATACCACTGTCAGCGTTAGTATCTGTTGCAGATGCCAAACCTGAAGGATCGTTGCCCTGTGCAACAAGGTTACTGTCACCAGAATAACGTACTGCTGCTTCGTTAAACAAAGCTTCGTCGCCAGCAGAAACACCTGCTTTGGTAGACTTGTAACGTGACTTCATGGCAAAGATAAGACCAGTAGGACCAGTCATAGGCTGAACACCACAAATGTCATATGCCATCAAGTTAGGCATAGCGCGACGAACGAGAGCGATCATCACGGGATCCCAACCAGCACCAGTAGAACCAACGCCGCCAGTTACTGAGTTACTACCAGCAGCAGTTGAACCTGCCAAAGGACCTTCGTTCATCATGCTTCGCTCTTCAGCGAATGCCTTTTCTTGGTTTTCGAGAACAGCAGCAGTTACCGCTCGACGATGTGGGTCAACGATCTTGCCGCTAGACTCTTCGTTAAGAACCGGTGCCCACTTCTCGACTAATTTGTCGTAGGAAATTTGCATTTATTACCCCTTATTTAAAACTTAGATTTTTTGATTGCTTGAATATATGCGTCCATAGAAGAGGAAATCTCTTGTACGTTTGCATCTTCAAAGTCTTCTACGATCTCTGATACTTCTTTATTTGATTCTTTGGTAAAGTAAGATTCTCTAACAGTTTTAACCTTTTCAGAGAAAACTTCTTCGCTTTCAAAATCAAGTGAAGAAACTAATGATCGTAATTTTTCTACCTGAGTGTCAGCAAGATCACGTGAAGATTCGCGGATAACCGCTTCTCTTTGGTACTCTTCTAACTTTTCAGATAATTCTAACACAGAACCAGTCTGTTCATTGAGACGTTGCTCAAGGTCTTCAACAGATTCTGCAAGTTCATCAACTAGGTCAACCTTTGTTTCAGGAACATCGATGTATGATTCAATGAACAAGTCTTTCAACGAGTCCATGAAACCTTCAGCGATTTCAGTACGCAGACCAGATTCGATTGCGACCTTATTTTCTTCCATCCACTGTTCAACTACGTAGTTGAGGTATGAATCAACCTTTTCGACCATATCAGAACGAGTAGTTTCAAGTTCTTCTTCTAGTCGTGATTGATATTCATCTTCCAATTCCTCTACTTTTTCAGAGATTTTGGAATTTATAGCCGCTTCGAAAATTACAGCAGTCTTTTGTTTGAACTCATCAGAAAGAGTTGCTTCTGATTCGACCAACGCATTAAGATCATCAGTGAAGTCATAGGAAGTTTCTTCCAATTCATCACCTTCGCTGTCAGCGTCTTCATGGTAAGATGCATGCATCTTAGACAATTCACTTGTCTTCATACCATTCATTTTGCTGAACATAGCATTGATCATGCCTGCTTTAGTTTTCGGTGCACCTGATGGTTCGTCTTTGACATCCTTATCGCCTTTACGCTTCGGTGCCTTTTTGACTGCATCATCAGTTTTCGCTACGGACTGAACACTATCTGCTTCAGCAGAGTCTGGATTGTGAGCCGTTTGACCTTCCTCGATCTCATCCGAAGGAAGATTTACATTGTCGTTAGACATATTGTTGTACTCCTTTATTTGGATTTAAGTAATGAGAGGAAATTCTTAAACTCACGCACTTGTGTCTCGTAGAGATACTTGCGAGGAGCAGATTTAATTTCAGTCTCCATTTCTTCAATTACTTGAGGTTCAATAACGCCATTATTCCATATCCACTCAACACCTTCCATAATACCATTAACGAAAGCTGCGGGTGCTGATGGATCTTGAACGATGTCTACAGTGTTGAGAATGAAATCCTCTTTCACGTACATCGTGCCGTTCTTGCTCTCAAGACTACCCATACCACGAGTTGAAACACCCAGTTTGACTCCCCCATCAAGAAGACCTTTAACAATCTTACCATTCGGAGTATCTAATATAGATGCCTTTCCAATCACATCATTCCCCTTGAATTCAAGTTGAGTGATGAGATGTGAAACTTTGTCAAGATTCACATTAGGACCTTCGGGATGATTTAACTCTCCGACTGATCTTTTCTGTGCCACTTGTTCGGTAACGTATTTATTCACAGCACTTTCCATAATCTGCTTTGGATAAACACGACCGTTTCTATTCTTTTGTTCTGCTTGTGCAAAAACGCCTTCAATGGCATAACTTTTATCGCCATTTTCTTTCTTTTCAACGATACATTCAATATCGTTTTCTTGGTATTCTGCAATAAGTTTCATTGACTACATTTCCTTTGCGAATGAAGTACCCATTTTCTCTGCTTCTTTCTGAGACTTATAGGTATCTAGTTTTTCACCGTCAATATAAACAGCAAAACCTTTTTTATCTTTATGCACCATAACGGTATGCTTGTTCACTTTTTTTGAGTAAACATGCTCACCAGCAGGCATTATTTTGGATTCGCGAATTTGCTTAAATGATTTCATAACAATTATTTATACGAATTTAATTTTCTAACTTTCATTTGGTTGATCAAAATCGTCTTGAGTTATGGTTTCGACATCCACTTCATCTCCAATGGCAACATCTTTATTGTATAACTGTCCGGCAAGACGAATTTTCGCTTGATCTAACACATCTTGAACGCGATCTTGCATAACATCTTGAAAAGATTTTTCTGCGCTTGTATAATCTTTTTCTCCGATTTTATCAATTAAATCTGCAATCGGATTGGGGCTGTCGATTTCTGGATGACCAACAGTTGCAATTTCTCCAACTTCAGGATCGATTGCTTCAATTTCATTTTCTACTTCACTCATTTTATATCCTCGCTATGTAAGATGTTTTCTTTAAATTATCATTAAGTTTTTTGCCTGTACTGCCAGCAACTTGGTGTTCAGATAAGAGTTCATCCCAAACTTTATCTGCGGCAGCATTAGCAATTGCAGTAACATCGTCTGGTGATATTGCAGCAGCAAGTGCTTCCACCGTAATAAGTTCAACGATGTTAGATCTTTCTAGGGAAACAGAAACACCTTCTGCAAATTTGTTGATAGTTTCTCCTGCTTCCCTAGTATATATGTTGCCTTTAATAGTCAACGTGTACGGTGACTTGCTAGGAAAAGGTTGTATTCTCCACCCGTTCTCTAAGAAGTATGTGACCCCTAGATCTACTGTATCTGTAATCGGGTCACCACCTACAACAGAAAATGCTTTTAACCAAACAGCAGATTGTGGAAATTCCAAAGAATATTGAACCCATTCTTTCCACGCAGAATATAGATCGATCCTCACATCAAGTTCTGTGACACCTTCTGCAACAAAAATGATTTTGTTGGGTCCATCAAACACAACCTTCTGATTGGGATACCCAAGAACAGGATCCCAATTCCAATAGTTACCGTATTGATGATGAATAAATGCCATCTTACTGATTAAGTTCCTTCCACACAACGTTGAATGTTACATACGTTCGATCCGGTGCCGATGGTTGCGATCCACCAGGTTGAAATCCAAGATCGTCTCCACCAATTGGATTGTACATAAATGTCCAAACTGGTGAGGGTGGTGGTTCGCCTTCTACATTACCTTCATTTACTAAATCGAATGTTGGAGTTGCCCATCCAGACGAACTAACTGCGTTCAAAGAAGTCTTATAATCTAA
>Ga0222716_10001600_pt1 | contig 18888 bp, 12 predicted proteins | sample C33_13DmetaG_FD_165044 | JGI IMG/M metagenome (GOLD analysis project Ga0222716, IMG submission 165044) | Estuarine water microbial communities from San Francisco Bay, California, United States - C33_13D | ecosystem: Environmental > Aquatic > Marine > Unclassified | place: USA: California... | reverse complement strand
AAGCCCCGAAGGGCTTCCTCTGAATAGAGACTGTCAGATGTTTAATCTGTCTCTTTGTTATCTTTTATTCTTAAACGTCAGGTATTTATTTTTTGCCAAAAAACTTACTAACACCTCGCATACCAATGCTAGCACTAACAATACCTCCAAGAGAATATTGATACCACGCTGGCATAGCTTCAAGGGCAGCAAAGCCTTGAGCAACAATAACATTACCCCAATCACCACAGAAGGCTAAAATTAAAGGTATTGAAAATAATAAAGTTATCCACTCGTCTTTCCACGAGTTTTGAGTAGCTTTAATTGCTTCAATATCCCAATCAATTTCACCTGTAGCTTGTTTGACTTTAATTTCTGCGTTAGCTTTTTGTACAGCAACTTTACCATCTAGGTAAGTAGTAGCTAAACCACCAACAGCACCTAAAATTTGTCCTATCATGAAACTAATTCAAAGTGAGGCCCATCAATAAATGGGCGTCTATTTTGTGATCTTCGAGTATCAATGTAAGACATCATAGCAGCTTCTGCCGTGCCTTCCCAAGAACGGATGTCAGGAATATGCCAAGCAGCGCCCCAACGTATTGGAACACCTTCTGCTATAGCTGCTTCTTTCATAGCGTCTGCAAGATCATCATAAACATTTAACTCCCAACAACCTTTACCGTCTACGTAAGCCATAAGGTCTACGGCGTTACCGTCAAGGTGTTTTGATTTTAATGTTTGAGACTTACCCGCAGCAACAAGCTTCTTTTGTTCTTCAAGTGTTCTAAGCCCGTATACAACACCAAAGTCTACTTTAGTAAGTTGTATAGCTTTGTGTACAACATTAACCAAGTTATGATTAACGCCTTCTAACTTGTCTAAACTTCTTTTACTTAATTTAAAACTCATTTTAATGTCCTTTATGTTTTTCATTACCAAGCCACACAGCAAAGCAGCCTGTTAGTGCGCCCATGCACACTGAAACTAAGCCACTCTGCTGTACTGTAGGATCTGGTAATGACATGTACCAATGCACAGATTGATATGTTAAAACTGTAACAGCTAACATCATTAACCGAGGCATAATTTGCCACTGTAAAATTCGTTCCATTGCTATTGCCATTTATTTTTCCTTTAATATCCGTAAGCTACGTAAGAAATAGTTATAGTGCCATCATAATTATTTGAACGATCAATAACACAAGATGAAGCAGAATACGAAGAAGTTAAACAGCTAACATCAGTTACGACAGTTAAACACCCTGTGGAAAAAGGAGTTGAAAATGTAACAGTTTGGTTTCCATCTGTTGAACTAGTAACTCTGCCAAATCTCATTTGCATTCCAGAATTAAAATTAACACTGTGATCATTAGTACCTACAGCTAATTGATTTGCATATTCAGATTCAGTTGTTAATACAACATCACCAGTACCGGCGGTTTCAACGTTATATTTAATTAGACCTTTACCGCCATCGCCGCCGCCGCCGCTTCCAGCACCGCCGTTTCCTATTCTATAGTATAACCTTATTACACCCCCTGAGTAATTAGCATTACCTGTATTACCTCTTAAAACACTACCGGAACCTTCACTGTCTGCTGACCGATTAGTACCTGCTGCACCACCTGCACCACCGCGCCTAGAGCTAGCATCCCAATCTGGTTTTCGACCACCTCGGCCACCACCTCCAGAACCTTTAGATCCATCGCCACCGTCAGAAGTAGAACCACCTCCATAGCCACCTGCAGCATACAAAGAAGGATCTCCAGGATCACCGCGCCATGTATCAGGTCCGGGGCCAGAGCCTCCTGCTCCACCTTCACAAGTAGTAGTTGAAATAATTGACTGGTAATCTGTATAAACTCCACTATTTCCTGAAGAAGTTTTAGCTCTTAAAAAATAAAGAGTATCACCGCCATCAGCACCAGCTGCGTGACTTTGGTTTTGTTCAGCAGCACCGCCCCCGCCGCCGCCTTGACCTTGGATTGAAACTTCTACTGCATCAGGATCTATTGTAATATAATTCCAAGTAACTCCAGAAATAGTTTCTGTACCTGTTACTGAATTAAAAGTAGTGCTATTTTCTTCAATTGTGAAATTACTATTATTACTATCATACTGAGCTGAACCAGTATAAGACCCTGTTTGGCCTTTTCTTATAACTGGATTTTCAATAATAGTATCTAATTTATTAAATTTTACACCATGAGATCGATTTACATTATTTATTAATTTTTCACCTCTAGTAGCAAAAGCAAACTCTAAATCATCTTGACCGCTTGGTAAAGGATTTCCTAAATAAATACCATTTTCATTATCATCAGGAGAATTTTTATTTACCTTGTAACCGCCACCTTCAGAAAAACCTACTAATTTATTAATATTTAATTGATCTACATCTATTTTAATAGAAGAAAGATGTTGGATAATAGCTTCTCTAGATATTATAAGTTCTGAAATAATTGGTTGATCAAAAACAATAGCATCATCTGACCAAACATTTGAATTATAAACGGCCCAAATTGTGCTGCTTGAACTAGGTGCAGCAGAGGAAGAAGTTAAATCTTCAAGAGCAATATAAGCAATATCGTTATAATTTACAATATCTCCCTTAATGTAGCTAAAATTAGTATTCCAACTTGAAGATGTTAATCGAGTTTGCCACTTTCTAATTGTAAAATTAATAGTGTCAATTGATACAGTATCATCGCTTGCAATTACATTATTCAATATAAAGGCATCGCTTAATGCTACAGTTGTTCCATTTTCAGCAATAAAATCATTAGGTGAAAGTTCTTCCCCGTTATAAAATACTCTAGTATCATTAGATTTTCTATAACCACCTGTAATAGTATATGTTGTGTTTGAACTTCCAGAAATAGTAATGGAAGTATTTTTAGATAAAACAAATCTATTAAACACATTTGAATTTTTAGGAATAATTAACATTGCTTGTAATAAATCAGCATTAGATGCTGCATCATACTCAGCAGACGTTGGAGTTGAAATTGATGGCAAAGGTAAATAATTAGCTTTAAGAAAAGCTCTATTTAATTTTGCTTGAACAGCATCAGTATTAGTAGTATAATCTGTAGTAGTATCAGAAGGATCTAAAAATATATCTGAACCATTAACACTAACAATAGTACCGTCAGCACCTGAATTGCCTTTTAATTCATGATGTAAAACAATATCTAAAGGATTATTGTCGTCTAAATTTGGCCAATTTAAAGTTTCTGCTCCTGCGCTACTTTGAGTTGAGTTATAACTAACTCTTATTATACTCACATACTGAGCAACTCTAGCATCATATGAAAAACTAGAATATTTAACATAAGTAACATCAAATACAACTGTAATTCCATCTTTTTTAACAGCTATTTGATTTCCTACTTTTAAAGTAGTTATACTATGATAATAATCATTTAAATTAGGTTCTTCAGAGGGTAGCATAAGAAGAAGAGAATTAGTTTGATAAACAGGATCTCCATAACCATCTGTTATACTTTGACCACTACTGTTTGTAAAACCTAAATTAGTTCCAACACTAGTTACTGTTGAGGCAGGTTCATTCCACACAACAGTACCTGTTCCCATAAATGCACTATATTGACCATTGTTACTTGGGCCTAACGAGGTATCAAACCCCCAAGTACCTGTACTGTATAGACCATTATAACTAGCAACATTTCCTGACTTATAATGGTCAAATCTTATAGGAGAGTATTGAGGAACTTTGTCTTCAATGGCTTTTATAAATTTTTGAGTAACAGTTTTATCTACTCTAACGCCTGTTGAAGTTTGAATTTCTATATTATATTCTACACTAGCACTAGTTGCTCTTGCTTCTATTTCTTTTAAATCTGGAATAGTAATTGCTGTTCCACTAGAAGTATAGCTTATATTATTTTGTATTGAATTGTTAACTCTACTTTCTAATAAAAACTTACCATTACTTAATCCAGGAAATACTCCTACTGCTGTTAATGCAGTAGCACCTTCATAAACTTGTATAAGAGTACCGGAATCAGGATAATGAGAAGTCCCATCTACTTTTCCAGCACCGCTTGGGTGACAAGGTAGCACATGATTTTCATTACTTAATACTACAGTAATAGCATCGCCACCTTCTCGAAGTTTATGGATGGTAATAGAATCACTAATACCGTCTGCGGTAGCTGTTACTTTTACTTTTTCGTAAGGTTTAAAATTATCTACAGTTAAATCTATATTATTTCCACTAGCATTAGTTAAAACGTTAGAAAGAGCATTCCCTGATTCATCTTCTGCAGTAAAAGTTACAGATGCAGTAGTATTTTGTAACTTAGCTGTAAATGTAATCGTTTGACTAGAAGGAACAGGTATAGCATTATTACTAGTATCTAAATTTCTATCAAAAGTAAATACTTGCGAGTCTGCTGTTATTTGAACTGATTTAGCAGGTGTTCCTGCAACTCCATCTGTTCTTTGAGCATAAATAGCAGGAATGCTAAAAGTTATACTAGCAGAAGTTTCATTAGGTGCGCCTGATGCAATACCTGAAGCTCTGTAAACTATGTCTCCATTTGCAGTTATAGCAGGGGCCGTTTGTGACCAGCTAGTAGGCGCTGTAAGAGCGCTAGTAGTAAAGTTATAAGTTCCCCCTGTAGGTGCAGAAGTTGTAGTCCAAGTACTACTAGAATTATAAAGCCTGTATATTACAATTTCAGTAGCAGACTCCCCTTCGACTCTAGCGGGTGCAGTCCAAGTATAATTACCTGCATTTCCACTTGGAGAATAAGCTGCTCTAGTTCCAAACGAAGACCACAAAAAGTTAGTTCCAGTTGGTATAGTGCTTGACCAATCCGTAGGAACACCAGATGAAGCAGCAGGTGTATCAGGTGCAGATGAATTTCTTATAAATATAACATCAGTTGATTCGCCAACATTACCTGTATCACCTAGTCTAGATAAACTAAAAGATTGAGTCTTAGTAATAGTAAAGCTTTCACCTAATAATGTTTTACCTGTAATTGTAAAAGTAACACTAGCAGTATCTGCAGTCATAGCTGTTAAAGCAGCTACAGATGCGTTATTAGTTGAGTCTGATATAGCTCCTGCTGTACACCCTGTTGCAGCAGCAGTTACTGTAAAGTGACCATTAGTCGTTTCTGTAGCATCATAATCTAATTGAGTAGTACCTTCAAAAACTGAAATGAGGGTTCCACTACCTGTGAAAATAGTAGGATTTCCGCTATTAGGCGCAGTCAAAGTATGACTTTCATTAGAAAGTATTGCAGTTAAACCACCAGAACCCTCTATTTGAACCCAAGTATAGTCGCCAATAGTTGTAGAATCTGCTGCAGTATTATCACTATAAGTGCCAATATAAGTACCTACATCTTCACCGCTATTACCAGTAAATGTAGTTCCGTTATCATTAGAATATTTAATATGAAGATAAGCATTATCACCGTCTTCTACCGTATATTCTATTCCTTCCTCTGGTACATACTTAACCCCTGCTGCATAAGTAAAGGAAGTTGCACCGTCAGCTTTAGTTCCATATCTAATATATTTTACACCAGAAGGAATAGCATCAGTATAAGTTGAATCATCAGCACTATATTGAACATTAACTGAGGTACCACTTACAGCATCTTGAAGGCGATATATAGTTATACTATCACTTACTGCACTATCAGCTGTTACAGTTATTGTTACTGAATCATTTGTTCCAAAATTAGCACTTGTAAGTGTTCTAGTATTTCCTGTTCCAGTAAGCTGTACAGAAGGACTAGTAGTAAAAGTAGCGTTAGTAGCTGTAGTATTTTGCAAAGCTGCTGTTAATGTTATACTTTGATTGCTAGGTGTTGCAGTTCCTTGAGAGTTAAAAGTAAAGGTTTGGCTTGTTGCACCTACAGAAATAGCTTTAGAATTAATTCCTATAAATCTTGTAAAAGTAATACCTGACGTTATAGGGAGAGTTGGTAAGTCACTATTATATACGTAATAAGCAACAAAAGGTTTATCTACACTAAAAGTATAACTTTGAGAATTACTGGCAGCGGTTACTGAATCAGCGTAAATAATAGCTACTCTGCTAACTGTAATTAAAGTTAAACTTTGGTTAGATAACTCTACTCTTTCCGATTTTAATCCTGTAATATTTCTAGATCTTACTGAAAAGGTATAATCTCCTGTTTTAAGACCTGTTATATCAAAACTGTTAGTAACACTTGTACCTAAAGTTTGAAAGTCAGCAATATCCCAATCTGAAGAGCTTGCGCTAGGTGCACTATTACTGTTATTTGTTTTTGCAACATAGTTCTGATTGTTATATCGAACCATATCTCCAATAACATAATTTCCGCTATTAGTCCACGAAGTACCGACTCTTTGAGCCTCAATTATATACTCAACTACAGAAGCATCATCTGCTGCTGTCCAAGAAAGTTTTCCTGAAGCTGTTCCTGTAATGTCTGATGTATTAGAAAAAGTTAAACTTGTTGGAACACCTACTTTAAAGTCAAAATCAGGTCTAACTACGTAAGATAAATCATTAAGTACATTCCATGCTAAAATATTAAAATCAAATCTAAAAGCAGAAATATCAACTGAAAAATCACTATTAACCTTAATAGATTCTACTCTAAATATTTCATTAGAAATACTCATAGTAGGCATATTAATTTTAATAATATCTCCAGGTTCTACAGTAAGTCCTTCTTTGTTAACTGAAAAAGTTATTGTATAAAGATATCTAGATTTTCTTACTTGTTGTTCTGCTAAAGCTTGTGCATGATACTTACTAGTAACTCCATCACCTTGTAAAGAAGTTGTTAACGGTTGGTTATTGTCTTCTGTCAAGTAAGTTTGATGTACGCTACTATTTGTTGGAGGCCAAGTAAAAGTATCGTCTTTAAAGTTTTCAAATTCATTATCAAAACTAACTGTTACTTGATTAAATCTATCTTGTGCTTTTGGAAATACTAGTTTAACAGACTCACGTACTATGTTATCTTCATCAAACGTATGAGTAATTAAAGCATCTTGTTGAGACTGTGTTTGTGGATAAGATAAAATAAGTTTATATTTACCTTGGGGCGTCCAAACAAGATCGGACAAGCCCATTGTATTAAGAATACGCTCAATATTATTTCGAATAGTTTCTTCAGTACTTAAAGTAATATTACACTCATAAAGAGGAATAGTATCTGTTTTAGGTGCTGTTATTGGTGTTCCTATATTATTAGTATGAGGTCCGCTCCCATAATTAGCAGTTAAATTAGGAGCTGTTCCTGATTGAACTTGATTATACAGTTTATCATTAGTTTCATCATAATACAAATATCCAGCCATGTAAGGTTCAATATTAGTAGTAGGAAAATCTGCTGACGAAGTGTAAGAAAATATAGGATCAACTTCATTAACTTCACCACCAATAGTAGCACCTGTTAAAACAGGAGTATCACAAATATCTGCTGCATTATAAAAAGATTCTAAGTCTACGTCATTAGCAGTTAACCCTCTGCCAAAATTATCGTTTAACAAATAATCTAATAAGCACAAAGCAGGATTATTAGAATAAGTATAACTTGAGCTTAAAGAATAAGTATAATTAGAGCTTGAACCACTACGAGCAACTGCTCTTACTTTACGACCTTTAACAATATAGGCCATAGAAGGAATACCGCTGTACTGTGGTTCATCTCTATTTAGTTTAAAAAAGTTACTAACATGAGCACAACCAGAAAAATTATTAGTGCTAGGAAAACCAAAAGCAGTTGCCGTTGCATCTGACGTTCCTCCAGTTGTATGAATATGAAATCTATGATTAAAAGAAGATTTGTTTTCTTTCATTTCTTTAGTATAACCACGATAGTCAATTTCATTAACTAAAATATGTTCTACACTTTTAATACCATCATGACACAAAGCTGTTTGAACAGCAAGAAATTCATTTTTAGATCCAGTTTTTGCATTGTTATCAAAACTTGTTTCTAATTGTTGATTAGAATTTAAACTAACAGATGGATAAGAAGATTTTACTTTATAGTTACAATGAATTCCACCTATTCTTTGCTTTCCATAAACAACAGGCAAAGGTGCAGAACTTCCAGAAACAGTAAACTTTTGCCCTTTACGAGCATCAGCCGCTGCCTCCATTTTCTTTTTCATTTTTTCAGCTTGTTTTACTTGATAAACAATAGAGGCTGCGGTAACTATTGCTTGAATAATTGCTAATGTACCCATTATACTTTACCCCACTTAAGATTAATTTCACTGTCTTCGTAAAGGCTATCAAAAGAAGTATCAACTGAACTTATTTGATCCATACCGTCTTTAGAAACCATTGTTACATTAATTTGATCTAAATCTGCCATAGGAGAAGTTCCTTCAAGTAGGGCTAATTTAGTATCCCAATTATTTTCAATAGAAGGACCATCAACAAAACCCGAATACAAACTAATTATATCTTCTGTAGCAGTTAAGGGTTGATCAGTAGCAGGATCAATAATACCCACCCTAACTTTCATAGGCGATCCAATTACTCCTGATTTAAAGTGAGCAGCAAATTGATCTGAAATATCAGTAATAACTACTTTATAAGCTTCTCTATCTAAAACAGAAGAAAAGTTAGGAGGTTCAAATTCAAACAAACCACCATCTGCTATATAAGTATTGCTATTCCAAGTAATATTTCTATTATAACTAGTAAAGTAATAATTAGTTGTTGAATAGCCATCTGTTGTATAGTTTATATTAGTACTCCAATTTGAAGAGCTTCCGCTAGGTGTACTATTACTGTTATTTGAAGTTGCAATATATTTTATTTCATTATATACTACTATATCTCCGGTAATATAATTTGTACTACTAGACCATGTAGTAGGCGTTTTATAATATTTAAATTCTAATTCAATTAAAAAGAAGTATTTAAATTTTTCTGCGCTAATTGCAGTTGTAACTGCTGAACTAAACTCTCTCATTATAGTGCCTCAACTAAATTAACTGTACCAATATTAGAAAGAATACCGTCTGTATAAGTAATACCCATTTGATTATCAATACTCTTAAAGTAACTTATAACGCAATCATCACCTGTCTTAATAGTATTATTAATAGCCAAAGAAGATAATAAGTTTGGATAAATATTTAAAGTTTTATCTGCCGAGCCTGTAAAATCTAAAGCACTAGTAGTTATATAGACTTTAGAGTGATTGCTAAACTTTATAAAAGAACCTTTAGGTAATTTACCTGTTACATTAGAGCTATTATTAACAAGAACCGAAGAAGACCCTGCTGTTGCGATAGCAGCAAGATTTAATGTAAGATTATTTAAAGTATTTGTGTTAGCTTCTTTAACTAATTGCGGCATAATCATTGTATCAGAAGTATCAAAGTTTACTATAGTACTTAAAAATAATTCTGCTGCTTTATCTTGATCTGATAAAACATTAAAGCTTAACTCCCAACGTTGATGATCTTGAGAAGCTCTTTGAGTCTTTAATGAGACTGTTGTCATGTCAAAGTGAGGTTCATTTGACGATATTGTAATTGGTGCAAGTATTTCAGCACCTTGATAAAAATAAGTTTTTGCCATTTTTTATTTCCTTGGTCTAGCTAACTCTAAGTGTCTTTCTAAGAATAGTACTTGTCTATCCTCACGCACACCTAAATTGTCTTCACGAGTAAGATGCCAAAAGCCATCCCCCGCAATCATTGCCGACCCTCTTTCAAAAGCAATATCACCTAGCTTGGGCCTTCTACTAGGGATGTATTCATAGCCACAATATTCGGCATAAGTTTTTAGAGTATGTCCACTCTTTAATAACTGATGAAGCCACTCTCTTGATGACTTCCAACGAGTAGTAAACAAGTCTCTAGCTTTACTTTTTCCTCTGAGTTCTAAATCGTACTCAGCAAATAAAGCGAAACAATCATTTACACCTCTTGTATATTCTTTGCAAGCGTTAGTTAACTGATTTATAGTATCAGTAGCCCGTTGCAAGGCTGTTAACATTTCTTCTTCTGTGTAATACATCTTACTATCTCTCTGCTACAGAGTGCTACAGAGAGCAACGATAAAGCTTATTGGATAATTACCCCCATTCATAAGCCTTAACGCTACTCTCTGTGTCTCTTTTATAACTTTTCTTTAATAAACATTCTTACTAGATCTGCTACAATATCACTACGAACAATATCATCTACTGTAAACTTAACTACAGGTAAAGGTATATGGTTCTTTTTAATTAAGGCACAAAACTTTAATAAGTCTTGTCCTTTACGCACATCTGATTGTGCCGGATCTCCCATAAGTACTAACTTAGAATTTTCCCCTAGCCGAGTACTAATTGCTTTAAGCTCATCGATCGAAAGGTTTTGAGCTTCATCTACGAGTACTAAAGCACTTTCATAAGAGCGCCCTCGTATTGTTTCAATAGGTTGAATTTCAATTTCACCTTTATTAATCATGTACTTATATTTTTCCTTACCAAAAGCCCGTTCAAACACTTCTAGAATAGGTAAAAGCCAAGGTGTCATTTTTTCTTGAATAGTTCCAGGAAAATGACCTAAGCTTTTACCTGTAGGTACGTTAGCACGAGTAATTACAATTTTTTCATAACCGCCTTTTTGGTAAAGATGTGCGACCGTTCCTGCACTGCAGAAGGTTTTTCCGGTTCCAGCGCAACCAATAGTAACAGTAATAGGATAGACTTTAATAGAGCGAATGAGTTTATCTTGCTTTTCATTCTTTGGTATGACATGGAATCCTATTCTATGTATATTGTTTTTAGTAGCATAACGAGATTTTCTTTTGCTCATTAAGAGTCCTTTTATTTATGTATTAGCTGCAATAGCTGCATTAGCAGCAGTCATGTCTTCTGTAGTCCAGAAGTCTTTTGCTACCATTAACTGTAGATGCTCTACATTACGAGACACAGTGTCAGTCCAATCGGCATCTTCCATGTCCTCTGGTTGCCCAGCGTTTAGCAAGTCAACAGAGTGACCCATTGCTGTGTAATGTTGTGAAATTTCTTCTGTAGTTGGTGTGTCAGTCATGTTTAGTTTCCTTCTAGAGCTGATACTTTAGCTTCCAATGTTTCAATCCGATCCATTGCCTCTTGCAGTGCCTTAACTGCTTTCATGTAGAGGATGGAGTATTTGACAGCTTTTGTGGTTGTGCCAAGATCGTTGTTATCTTCATCCCTATCAGGAGTTTCATAAACCAAACCAGACATACCTGCGGTTTCTACTTCCTGAGCAACAACACCTAAACGCCATAGTTCATTGCTATCACCTTTATCTGCAATGTCCGTTTTCATTTTATACTTGCGGATAGTTAAATCTTTAATGTCTTGCCATTGACTAGATGCGTCTTCTATTTGTTCTTTAAGTTTTACATCAGAAATAGCACCATAACTATTGTCATGGTTTTGTAGATCACCCTGATTTGTAACAAGCATCCTAACTGTGCTAGAGTCATTACAAGTAATAAACTGGGTATTGTTGTTATCTGGAGCAACTTGAGTAAAACGTATATTTACTCCGTATGGGCTACCACTATTTGTAGTATTATTAAATCTAGCTACCCATTGACCATTTCCACCACTGTTATTAATCTCCCACAAAGGAGAGGTTAATCCACCATGCCAATACATCCTAGGATTACCATCCCCATCCGACAGCACGATGTTGTTGCTTGAGGTGCGGATGTCCAAGCCGCCTTGGTTGCCATTGTAGCGTCCAAGGATGGTGTTCTTCTGTCCTGATGTTATAGATTTCCCCGCAGTAGCCCCTATAAAAGTATTATAGTCTGCGTATGCATAGTAACCCGCCTGAAAGCCTACGGTTGTAGTGTATGTGGCACTACTCATAGTGTATCCCGCTGCATGTCCAAGCGAAGTGTTGTTTGAACCAGTAGTATTACTATACCCAGCCTGATAGCCAACCGCTGTGTTGTTGCTTGCGGTGGTGTTGGATTGAAGCGCATCACGGCCAACGGCTACGTTGTAAGACCCAGTAGTGTTGTCAAACAGAGTCAGGCCACCGATAGCGGTGTTGCTCTGCCCAGACGTAGTGACTTTTAAGGCTTGGTTCCCGATAGCCGTGTTGTTGTCGGCGTTTGAGGTAAAAGCGGCCAGATAACCCATTGCCGTTAGACCTGCGCCAGTAGTACCAGAGTAACCAGCTTGGTAACCAACCGAAGTGTTGGCGGATGCGGTGGCGTTGTTGTAGAGGGCATCTTTTCCAAGAGCAGTGTTTGATGACCCTGTTGTATTAAAAACGAGCGCTGCATAACCCACACCCACATTGTAGTCGCCTGTCGTGTTATTTTTGACTGCACCATAACCCACAGCAACATTTCGTGTGCCTGTCGTATTGTCTTCCAGTGCAGTGTGACCCAAAGCAACTTGCTCTGCACCTGTAGTGTTGCTTAATAAAGACTTATACCCAACAGCCGTGTTGTTGGAGGCGGTGGTGTTAGCTTGGAGTGATTGATATCCTAGAGCGGTGTTAGATGAGCCTGTGGTATTACTATCCATTGCTTGCATACCAACAGAACTATTTTCACTACCTGTGGTATTGGCTAGTAATGTACTATAACCGACTGCTGTATTGCTTGCGCCTGTTGTATTAAGAGCAAGAGCAGATTGCCCTAACGCTGTGCTATACAAGCCAGTAGTATTGTTTTGCAAAGCGCCATGACCCAGTGCAGTAATAACACCTGTTGTGTTATCTTCACCTGCTAAGTGACCTACTGCTGTGTTGTAACTTGCTCCAGTGTTTGAAAACAAAGCTTTATACCCTACCGCAGTGTTGCTGCCAGCGGTGGTGTTTGAGAGGAGTGCAGAGTCACCCACGGCAGTATTATAGCTGCCCGTTGTATTTGATACTAAGGCACCCCAGCCCAAACCCGTTAAGTACCCGCCAGTAGTGTTGTCAAGAAGAGCCTTATACCCAAGCGCACTTAACCTAGTACCAGTAGTATTAGTATAACCAGCCTGATAGCCAACAGCGGTGTTCTGGGATGCGGTGGTGTTTGAGTAGAGGGCAGTTTCACCAAGTGCTGTATTACTAGCTCCAGTTGAGTTAGTATATAAAGTAGCACGACCCACCGCTACATTTGCATTCGCTGTTGTTGTATTTAAAGCAGCATCCTTACCAAGAGCGGTATTGTTAGCCCCCGTTGTAACATTTGTCAGTGCATAAGAGCCAATTCCAGTGTTTGAAGCACCAGTAGTATTATCATAAAGAGCCTGATAGCCCAAAGCAGTGTTGTTGCTTGCGGTGGTGTTTGCGGATAGTGCCGCAAAACCTACCGCCGTATTGTTGCTAGAGGTAGTATTTGCATCCAAAGAAAAACCGCCCACTGCAACATTGTTGCTACCTGAAGTGTTGGCACTCAGAGAAATAGTCCCAACAGCCGTGTTATATAAGCCACCTATGTTGGCTGTTAATGCTCTATCTCCAAAAGCAGCGTTACCATACCCGGTCGTGTTGGCAGTCAAGGCCACGTTACCTACCGCAGTGTTAATAGTTCCTGAAGTTAAACTATCCAACGCAGTATCACCCAACGCCACGTTGCCTGTACCAACAGGATAGTTACCGTCCAGCTTGATCGTGCCGCCATCGACTGAGATACCATAGTTAGCGTTCAACATGCCGCTGCTGTCGATAATCATGCGGGCTGATGCGGCATCTTCATCATAAGTCACCAGACTACCGCCAGTGTTGCTATACGTGGTGTATCTACGACCAGATGAACCAGTGTTGTCCAAACTTATGTATGCAACATTACTGTGCTGTATTGCTAATCCCTTAGCTGACCCGCTGATAGATGTAGCAGGAGAAATCGTACCAATCCCAACCCGACCGCTGCTGTCTATCCGCATGGCTTCTGAGGCTCCAAGAGCAAACGTCAAACTACCTGATGTATTTGTAATGGAGTTTTGTGTTGCCCCATTATTCAAGTACATGACCGCTGTACCGCCAGAAACAGTTGAACGGATTGTTCCCGCTACGTCAAGCGTTACGCCACCGGACGCACTCGTCTTAATCCCAACATTACCGCTGCTGTCTATCCGCATGCGTTCTGCGGCAGACGTACCAAATATAATACTCCCTGCCTCTTGATTATAAATATAACCATCTAGTCCTGCTGCGGTAAATTGAAAGCCGTCTGTACTGCCAACTCCATTACTTGAGTCACACAAACTAAACCTTGCAGACGTAGCATTAGCTATTTTTAAACCAATGCCATTAACAAAGCTAGTATCGGTCGTCCCAATCCCGATATTACCAGAATTATCGATGCGCATACGTTCTGTGCCCGTATCTGTAGGGTCATTGCTTGTAATGCCTGTGCGGAACGTAATACCTGCGGTGTCTGTGGCTAAACATAACCCTGCTGCGTCAGCCGACATATAACCAGATGCAACCCCACTAGAAGTATACTTTATAGCACCACCAGCAGTTCCATCAGCAGATTCTACATGCAATAACGCACTAGGCGAATCTGTACTAATCCCAACTTTACCGTCATTCAAAACTATTAAACGGGTGTTTCCACCGCCATTTACAGCTTCTAAAATAGGTGTACTAGCAGATGCTCCTGAAGCATTTGTTGCTTTCAAAGCACCTACCGAAGCTGATCCACTTAATACGTCAAGTGCAGTTGCTGGCGAACTCGTACCAATCCCCAAGCTCTCAGCACTCGCATCCCAGAAGAACTTTGCAGTGGAACCTGTGTCCTCATAAAAGCTGATGTCGCCTGTGGCGTGGTCTAAACGAATACGTTCAGAATAAGTAGTTGTATCATCAGATATACTATAAATGCGAAGCTGACCTACTGTTTGCCAAAGCCGTGTGTTTTTGTCAGTAACATCGGCTTCTATTATATCTATACGAGGTGAATTAGCAGTTTGAGTAATAATGTTATGGTTTACGTCTAAAGCCCCATCCACAGTCAGCCCATCGCTGGTCAACGTACCCGTGATGTTTACACCTGTGGTAGTGGTGGCGAGTTTGAGGGCGTTGTCAAAATATAACTCTACATTACTATCATCGTTTATAACAATGCTGTTTTCGCCAGACTTTCCTTGGATATATATATTACTTCCATCGTCATTATCTACATTGTTTCTTATATAAATATGACCCGTGTTATTATCTATTACACTGTTTGTTCCTGTATGGTAAATCTGTAGGTCAGACCCAGCGCCGAAGATGGCTTTTTCATTATCGGGAAAATTTAAATCATTATCAATTGTTATTTTTGCAGACGTAACTGCGCCATCCGCTATTTCTGCAGTTGCTACTGTAGCATCAGAAATAAAGTCTGCTAAGTTTCTTGCTTTAGTCATTTACAGCATCCTTTACTGGTTGTGGTGTTGCATTTACAATAGCTTGTGCTGCTGCACGTTCTGCATTGTCTTGAGTAATTAAAGGATTTTCTACAGTAGTAGTTGTAGCGTTTCCTTCTTCATCGTATTCTGTAAGTTCTACCGTAGCCTCTACAGCTTCGATAGCAGTAACTGTTATAACGTCTTGCATAACATCTACCATTTCATTTGTGTCTTCATCCCAAACTTGTTCACCTGTGGCTTGGCTTTCAGTGACTTCTGCACGACCATCTGCAACAATGTATTGTGCTAGTCGAGCTGTAGCTACACGGTAGGCTGCAAGCTGTTGGTTGAACTGCTTTTCGTCTGCCGCTGCCTGTAGGTCTTCTGGAATATCACCGTCAAAGCAGTCTGCGCCTTGTTCAATGATTGCGTCTAGGAGTTCCTGATATAAATATGCATTCACACCAAAATCAGAACCACTCGCATCTCGATAATAAACATTTGATGAAAGTAGGTTATTTAATTGTTTATACATGATTATAACTCCGCATCATATGCAATCCAATGCCCACCATCTACTCTCCACATAACGGATGTTCCGTAAGGTGTGTAAGAGCCAGATGATAAGTCTATGCTTAACGATAAACCTGTAATTGCAGACCGTGAGGTTGCAACACCTGTTATAACGCCATCAATAGCTGCACTACCGCCAGTGTTGCCATATGCAGTAATAATGTTAGAAAAGTTACTATTACTGTAAGTGACAGCGCCTCCTGCTATTCTTTTAGGCACTTTCCAGTCTATTGTTGCGTAAATGTCAGCATTATAGCCGTGAGCCATTAGCCATTCTGATTGACCATTAAATCTTTCATAATACCGCTGGCACAACGCCAGTTCTTCCCCATAGGATCGGGCGTGTTCAAAAGGCGTGGCTACTTTGCCTAGTTCTAGTTGGACGCCTGTGATTTGGAGGGTAGCACCAGATACGTTAGGCCACTGGGTAGGAAAGTCAGGGGTAAATTTAGCCCCGTTGTGGGAATGCCACTGATTTAATACGGCATCTGCCGCTGTAAAATCTGCCGCATAATAAGCAGGAAAGACAATTCTAAATTCTGTGCTGTTGTCATTATCAATAACCATGCCGTCTTTTGGAGGTATAGTTACTGTAACATATTCCCAGACATTTGCCTCAACGGTGTACCCAAAGCTATAACGGAAGCCAGATTTAGCATCATCTACAAAAGCGTAATATTGACCCCCAACAGAGTTTTTAACCCAAAAGCTAAGGGTGATGTGATTGCCGCCACTTGCGTTTATGCCCATTTTTGACGCATCAAGGCCTTCCATGTAATAAGCTGCCTGAGCGTAGAAAGTACTTGCAGTAGATGTATTAGTTACGGCAATTTGCAATGCCTTACGATGACCTTTGGCATATGGACCTGTACCAGAAGAAACATCAACCTGTGAGCAAGTAGTATCGACGCCTGCATCTTGCTGCAATTTCCAGCGGTCTAATGAATATCCAGAACTACCACTGAAAGCTGTGTTGCGCTGATATATTTCCATCGCACCATTGATAATCAAGTTCCTACGCCCAGCACCAATCAGATTGAACTGTTCCTGTGGTGTCTCAGCCCGTAGCATAGCCTCGCCAGCTATACCTGTGGGCTTGTCTAATTCATTTAATTTTTCTCGAACATTAATAGCTGGTTTAGAGATATTAACTGTCATAGCTTTTCTCCTTCTTAATCGTCAGCTATTAAACCGTTAGATGCACTTATAGCAGATCCAACAGCTGTTGTTGTGTTATTTATTCTTCGTAGTCCTTGAAAGTCACTACGTCCTGCGCTTGTACCTACATGAAGCAACTCTGTGCTATCGTCGTAGGCCAAAGCTGTTACCGCATCAGACGAGCCGTATAGCGTGGCTTGGGCATTCTCTTGGAATAGCACCTTCTCGTCCTCGTAGATTTTCTTGATCTGTTCTGGGGATGGTGCTGTGGCTGAGATGCGCCATAGTGCTAAGTATGCGCCTCCATCCAGAGCATACTGCTTTTGGTCACTCACCCCTACGGTTAGCACTGCATTTGTGTACGTCATACTGCTTGTTTCTGTGACTGTTGTGTCCAAAACGCCATTGATGAAAAGCGACATCTGAGAGCCAGTTCTCTGTACTGATAAGTGATACAGAGTTGATGTTGCAGGTGTAGCAACCGACACAATTTTATTAGAGCTATGAGATATTGATGCAGCCCCCCATAACTTGAACTGTGACGTATTATGTCCAAGCATCCATCCCCCATTACTGTTGGATAAATCTCCGTTAGCCACAAAACATTTTGTCGAACTAAATGAAGAGCCAGTTTTAACCCACCCCATAATACAGAAGTCACCAGTACCGAAGTCCAGATCAGAATTATGAGGTTGCTCAAGGTAGTTGCTGGCAGAGAACCCACTGTACGCCACCAGATCAGCCCCGCTGCTCACAGCCGATTTGGTCACAGTGCCAAACACTTGCAAGCCATTGCCGTTTACGCTGCGGTCTTCTTCGGCGGCATATAATTCTACATTATCTACGGAACCTACAAAGTTATCGCTACGGATATACCAAGATGCGTTGCCTGATATTGTCTGAGAAAAAGTATAAGTTCCAGTAGCCGTCATATATGAAGTAGTTGGATTTCCTGTTGATGAACTTATAGATAAATTACCAGAAGTATATGAAGATATGGTCAGCTTAATTATTACTTGTTGACCTTCTGTCACCGCACCTGATGGTGGATAAATAAAGGACGTTCCAGAGCCAGAACATGAGGCTACTCCACCACTAATTACCCACCCGCCATCTTTAAGCCAAGTAGTATCTGAATCAAAAGTTCCATTAACAACAAGATTGGTTGCAGTAACATTGGTATCATCCGTGTCGGACAAGGTGGCTAACTTGATGTCGCCGTTCATCCAGCCTGTGTTGTAGGTGGGAGTAGTGTAAGCGACCATAGACTTACTTCTATCAGAGGTTTCATCGTAAATTCTTGTGAACCCTTTAGAAGCACCAATGCAAAGGCTATCTTTTGTAGATGCAAAACCTTGCGGAACACTATTGGTAAAATTACCTAGTGCAAAGGGCCATGCTGTGTTTTGCCCAAAACTGCTAGAAAACTGGTCTACAAGCTGATAACCCGTAGTACCGACGCCAATAGAGTTTACACTACTATAAGGTGCTTCGGATAGAAGTTGGGCTGATGGTGAGAAGTTGTTAATATGCCTCCCCCATATCCTATTTTCTGCATCAAACATAATGCGCCAGACATACCAAGAGGAGTTAGCTTCACCGCCACTTACAACAGTACCATCATCCTTGATAACACTGACACCACCATCAGTCGCCACCGCAATAGTCGGCACAGGCAATCCTGTAGCAGCATCAATCGGGGCGTTGGGCAGAACGGTCATGGCTACATCGTTGACTGTGGAGTTTACAAGGCGTTGAGTTGAATACTGTGACCCAAAACCGCTCTTGGCTACATGTCGATCTGCAATACTTCCTAATACGTTATTCCACAGAGTAGAGG
>Ga0222716_10001597_pt1 | contig 18905 bp, 18 predicted proteins | sample C33_13DmetaG_FD_165044 | JGI IMG/M metagenome (GOLD analysis project Ga0222716, IMG submission 165044) | Estuarine water microbial communities from San Francisco Bay, California, United States - C33_13D | ecosystem: Environmental > Aquatic > Marine > Unclassified | place: USA: California... | reverse complement strand
CCTTCGCTGGGAGTGGCGCTCATGTCATACTTTTCTTCAAAATATTGCGCAAACTCCGCGTCTTCTGCGCGAATAATTGCGTCCATGCGCCGTAGTTCATCTACGGTTGGCTCATCCCCAGCTATAGTAAAGTTGTAAGCTTGACCGCTGATTTCGCTTACGCGGGGTAGAGTTCCCATAATTTAACCCTTTGATACGTCAATGTTTTTAGCTTGTGAACCCGTACCCCCAACAGACGCAGCTAAAACTGGACTTAACCCAGCTATACGCGCCTGAAGCTCTGCTATTTCTCTGTCTAGCCGTACTATTTCTGCTGCACGACCTTTACCTCTATCATTTTCGGCTGCTTTCCTGTCAAATTTAGCTTGATCCAGTTGCGTCGATAGATAAGTCAACAAGGCTGATCCAGTAGGAGGGGCCATAGTCTTTGCTCTACCCGCAGCCGCCGCTCGTATCCGTGCAGCTTGCAGTGTGGCGTCTATCTTCGCTTGCTCTAAACCAGCGGTCTTCTCGGCAGCGCGTTGTTTCTGTAGGCCTGCCGCTGCTACTCCCGCACCCTCACCGAATGCGCCAAGCAGTGTTGGGTTCTTGGACGCTGCCATTGCCGCACCACCTTGGGCAATAGCCAACCATGCATCTGTGCTAAGGCCCTTAGATTGCTTAGCGGCATCGTTAATTGCTTTGGTAGAAACAGTTGTTATCCCGCCACCGTCAGGGGCAGATAGTTTAGCAGCATCACGCTCTGCTTTTAACGCAACAGGCGCAGCTTTAGGCCGCGCCGCTTCAATACCTACAGCCTCTTCCTCGCTCAGTGTAATAGGGGCAGGCATTGGGTAGTCGTCGTAGCCGGGTTGTGCGCCAAACCCTACTACATCTTCCGCTGGAGACGCGGGCGCAACCCTAGTCTTAGTTTCGTCTACTTTTGTTACAGGCGCAGCACCTTCTTGGACGTTCAAGAAATCTGATATGGTACTACCGGGTCCAAGTGCATCTGTGAGAAATTGAGGAGTTTTCGCGCCACTAGCGTCAAGAGAAGCTGGGACAAAAGGACTGTCTGGATCTATAAGACCAGTGGTTGGATCTACATCTCTGGTGCCTATTGGAATCATGCCCATAGGAGATACAGAAAAATCTTCCCCCTGCCGCTGCGCAACATCCATAGCTTGCATCGCTTCGCCGCCTGCTACAGGAACTAGATCATCCCCTTCTTGCTTAAATACCATGCCCGCAGGGGATATAAAGTATTCTTCTCCGTCTCTAGTGATCGGCGTAAGTCCAAGGTCAGAAACAGCTTTTGGTATGTTTGATTCTTTCGCAGGCGCGCTAGACGCATCAGACACCGGATCAAAATCCCCTGCCAAGATTTCTTGTAGGCCCATAGTGTCGCCAAATCTTGGGTCAGTGCCAACGTCTACATTAGGCTGGGTCTTTCTAAGTGCTTCTAAACCGGCTTGCTGCGCGAGTACCGCTCTAGCTGCCCTCTCTTGCCCTAGTGGAGCGAGTGGATCAAAGTCACGCTCTGTGTTAGATGGAGCCGCAGCGGGGATAACCCCCTCTGCCATTGGCAAGTTTCCGCGCATCACCTCACCCATAGTGGCTCTAGGATCTCCAGAAACCATAGGGTTGTAAGGTGTAGCCTCCATCGCAGCCAACGCCGCCGCAGCTTCTCCCATTGGGCCACCTTGATTTTCTGCGAGCGACCTTGCTTGCATCATCTGTTCCATCTTTGAAGGACCATCAGGCGTAGCCTCTATCGCGGGTGCGCTAGGCGGGTTTAAACTAGCGATCCCCTGCTCTTGTTGATCTCTAATAGCTCTGGCAAGCTCTTGTTGTTGCGTAAATTCAGTGGCAAACCTTGCCTTCTCCATCTCTGACAACGCTGTTGGCTGAGTAACATCTGTAAGTGTAGAGGGTCTCTCGCCACCCATACCATAATCAAATGGAACTGCTGGGCGAGTGTCATCAACTTCAGTTGATAGTGGGCTAAACGGTCTATCCGAACTTAACGTAGAATCAAGAGTTGGGCGCTGTGGAGCAGCCTCTTGCAGTATCTCCGAACCTAAAGGCGCGGCGCTCTCTTGTCTTTCTGGCCCTACGTTTGCCTGCGCCCTGACAACCCCTAATACTCTAGGATCTGTAACAGCTTCTCTGCTACCATCAGGGTTTTCAACAAACACCTCTCCATCAGAGAATGCGTAGAATTTAGCACGGCCTACTTTTACGAGCTTACCGCCCTGACGCATCCCTACGATACCACCGCTCGCCATAGGTTGTGGCGCTTGGGTAGCAGTTCGTGGCATCATATCACCCATGCCAGTATTCTGCCCCATATCAGTCTTGGGTGCTAATGCTCGTGCTGCGTCTGCTATACCACCCTGCGGCATACCCGCAGCCATGACGACTTCTTCTGCTACTGTCGGTGTATCAGCAGCTTCTCTACGAGCGTAGTCGTCCCGCATACGCTTACGCCGTTTTAGCTCAGACGTAATAAATATAGGCGCTATTTGGCCTGTAGGCATCTTCATCTGCTGGATCAATGCAGCGTCTGGCATATCCTTGAGGGCTTCAGTTTGCTCTAAGATGTTCATCCTGCCAATCCTTTATACAGGCCCAATGCAGATATACCTGTCCCCAAGGCTTGCTGTATTGGGTTATATGCTTGATAAGTAGCCGTACTGATATCAGGTTGTATAGGAACACCACTAAGCATAGCGGCAAACCTTTCATACTGACGCATTGGATAGTCTTGCTGGCGCAAGAAGTCCTGATATGCAAGGTCAAGTCTTGCTTGATCCTCGCCCCTAATGTCACGACCAACGGTTTCAAGTAGCTGGGCACCCTGTATGTCTGCTGCCCTTGCTCTCTCACCGTAATCCACAAGCCCTCTGCCAGCCGCCAAAGCGGCCTGATACGCAGCTAGACCCTGACCCGCACCAAACTGTCTTGATGCCTCTCTGGAAGACTGCACACGCGCCCTCTCAGCCGCTTCTGCGTTCTGTATTCTAGCTGCTTCATCCAAGCTAATGCCTTGTGTGCGAGCGAGTTCCGCAGCCTCTGCTGATTGTACCCGTGCTGCCTCATCAAGGCTAATACCCTGTGTCCTTGCAAGCTCTGACGCTCTGGCTTGCTGTGTTCTTGCCGCCTCTGCCGCACTAGACGCTTCTGTACGGGCGACCTCTCCGATATCGATGCCTTGAACTCTAGCAGCCTCTGCTGCGCGGCGAGCGTCAACATCCATCTGTGCCGCCCTATCGGACTCAAATGCCTTCATTGCTTGCTGGAATGCGGCCTGACTTCCAGCCGCTTGGATATCACCAAGTTGCTCTCGCAAACCTTCTTCTGCCATGCCTTGCTGCACAGCCTGACGCGATCCACCAAAGGCCCCTGCGGTTACTGCTCCTGCGTCCCTTGCAGCTTGACTTCTGCCAAAGTCTTCACGGGCCTCTCGCTTCTGAACATCCACCACATTCTGCATGTATGGGTCCATGTACTGCTGAACCTCTGCGCCTGTGAACTGACGGGCTGGATCAAATCCAAACTCACTAGCCCTCTGCGCTTGGAATTGTGACTCGTTGAACCCAGCAAAAGGATCTGCGCTGCCAGCTTGGAATCCACTATACGGGTCAGCACGACCAGCTTGGAAGCCTGTGTATGGGTCAAATGCTGCTGTGTTGTAGTTTGCTAAACCCTCAAGCCCAGCGATACCTCTGCGCTGTAACCCCGCTGCCTCTCCAAGTCCACCAATGGGGCTTTCAGCAATACCACGAACCATAGCGCGAGAAGTGCCAATATCACCGTAGTCCTCAGACCCAGCTATACGCTCACCGCCATACGGTACATATGTAGACTCACCCGCAAGATCCCCGTAGGCAGGGTCATCGGGATAGAATGGCTGCGTTGCTTCTTCTGCACCTTTCAGAAGTCTACGGAAGTACGGGTCTGCATATTCTGGCAAACTCACCGTTCTTGTAGTGCCGCCAGCGGGTACTGTTTGCTGTTGTGATCCCTTGCCCATCCTATAACTCCATACGGTATGCTATATATTCTGAATAAAAGCCGTTCCCCCGTAAAGCTCTTTCCCAACCTTTTCTGCCATAACCTTCTAGATGTTGACAGTCATTTTCTTTTGCGAACCGACCTATCGTTTCAATAACAGTGTCTTTCCACTTGTGTAATTTACTGCCGCCAACAAAATCAAGAACCATAGCCCTCCTTCTAGGGTATGTTGCTATTCTTGTTGTTATCGCAGCTACCATATTATCCTCTTCATCAAGAACTACCCAAAGAACATATACGTCTCTAAGGATTCCATCTAAAACATCTAAGATGTTTATCTTCCCCCTAGATGTATCCTCAACGCTCTTCTTTAGTAGCTCTTCAACGTCACCCCAAACATGTTTTACAGCCTCTTTAGGAACTGTGCTTACTCTCACGCAACTGCCACCTTCTCTTTTAATTTCTTAGGGGCATCCTTACCGGCATCATTAACTTCGTCTAAAAACCCCCCACCAAATGCTTTTTCTATGGCGTCTGTAGAATCTTTCTTGATTACAAACTCTCCAGCAGTCAAAAGCACGTCTTGATCACCATCCATTGTGGCTGGCACCATATCATCTTTCCCAGAACCATCGCCGGGACCGTTCACCATCCCTTTATTGCCGTCTGCAAACCGCTCGCGAGTCTCGTCAAGCTCCCCAGACTGAACGCTCTCCACAAGATTGCGTAGCTGCTCCTCACCAAATTTAAGTAAAAACATACCTAAAATTTCTTTAGGGTTATCTGACTCGCCCTTAATAGCAGCCACAGCCTCTTCGATAAGTTCTTTCTCGTTCATCTCTTCTGAGACGATGCCACCCTCTGCAAATCCTTGTAGAGTTGCTGGCATCGCACTACCCTGCAAAAGTGAACCCGGATTATGATAGGCAAAATCTAATGGCCCTCTGGATATTGAATTAAACAACATATCAATCCCATTGTTGGAGTCAGGCCGCATTGGCCTAGGAAACAAAGTATCTACGGGTTGCGATTCAAAGATAGTGTTATTTAATGGCAGTTGAGTTGGGCCAATGGGCTGCATAGCATCGCTCAAAAACTGCTGCTGTTGAAATATATCCTGCCCAAATCTGTCCTTAGCCATTGTCTCAACTTCCTGAACAAATGGTCTAACCTTATTATTAGAGCTTGAGTTAATTCCCTGTCTAAGAGCTTCAGCCAATGACCCAAATGCTGGGTGCCCATACTGTGGGCCAAAGTTTCCGATAGACATCAACCCACCGCCACGCATCTTTTTCACTTCTCCACCTTCAGCAAACATATTGCCATACATACCAGCGGGGGGCCTGTAATTATTTACATAATTAGAAAAGGGAAGCTCTGCCTCAACTTCAGGTTTTGCCATAGGTGGGCCATAACTAATCATAGTTTCTTCAGCCGTGCTGCTCATGTCTGTCTTAGGTTGATAAGATCTAATGCGCGGCATAGGTGGCGGAATGTCGTAAGTTTTTTTCTCTGGCATTTCCACAGTAGGTGGATTCATTACACTACCAACCAGTGCAGCCGTGCCCACACCGGGAAGTGTCGCGCCAGCCAAACTACCCTGCAATCCTTTACTGGTAACTCCTTTTAAGAAAGCATTCTTGCCACCCTCTTTCATGGCAGCATCAATGGCGGCTTTAGTTGCCCCGCTTGTAGTGTCTCCGATTGCCCCAGACAAAGCCGCGTTGCCGCCGCCCGTTAAAGCACCCATAGCTTTGCCACTCAGTCCAGCTACCAATCCAGTTTGAATACCTTTACCCACATCACCTGTCTCAAGGAATGTTCCCAGACCTGCACCTATACCCGCTAGTGTGGGTGCGCCAAAAGCAGCCAACCCAGCGGCGGCAGTTCCAGCAAGCATACCAGAGCCAGCTAAAGCAGGTAATCCAAATCCTAAGAGTAAGGGTAGAGCCATCTGTTTACCTCAAAGTTTTGTAGATGATAACATCTACATCGTAAAAGTTCAATTGAACTAATCTATCAGTTCAAAGTGCGGTCCATCAATGAAGGGCCTGCGTCCTTGGCTCCTTCTTAAATCTATGTAGGCATTCATTGCCTCTTCCATTGTACCTTCCCATTTGCGGATATCCATTGGGTACGGCATGTCAGGTGTGCCCCAAGCAGCGCCCCAGCAAATAGGAACTCCAAGCTGTGTTGCAGACTCTTTGATAGCGTCAGCAAGATCATCATAGACAGAGAGTTCCCATGATGCCCTGCCATTTATAAAGGCCATGATATCGAAAGCCTTGCCTTCAAGGTGCTTAGACTTCATGGTCTGGCTGGCACCCTTATCAACAAGTTCTTTCTGCTGTTCAAGAGTTCTCATGCCCTGCACCACACCAAAGTCTGTCTTGGTCATGGTTATCGCCATCTTGACCACGGCTTGTAGCCGATCATCAATTCCCTCAAGCCTATCAAGGCTGCGTCTGCTAAGTTTAAAGCTCATATTATTTCCTTTTAAAAAAGGCTTGCGCTCCGCGCACACCAAAACTGGCTGAAATTGCAATTCCAAGGCTGTAAAAATACCAGTCGGGAGCTTTTGAGAGTTGTTCAAACCCACGATCAACCCAACCTTCAGCGCCCGGAATGAACGCCAAAATCAAAGGTATCGACAGGACAATAACGAACCATTCGTCCTTCCAGCTAGACTTGGCACCCTCTGCCATGATGCGCTCCCAGTCGGCAACGCTTGTCTCTTTTGACAAAAGTATCTGGGCCTTCGCCTTCGCCTCAGTAAGCTTTAGCTCCGCAGCGGCAGCGTTCTTATCAGCCTTACCCTGCAACCATGATCCAGCAAGGTTTGCTATCGGCCCTAGTGCAGCGGTAAAAATACTCATACGCCCTGACCTTGTACCATTGCACGACCACGCTCGAACTCATCGTTCATCATCTGCCTGCCGCCTAACCTGTAGTAGTTTTCCGCAGCGTAACGCATGGCAGGGCTAATGTTAGACCTGTCTGATAGACCCATAATACCTCTTAACTGTGGCGGCATAGGTGGTGGTCCTGCAGGAAGCAGCGGCATTGGAGTTGGGGTTGATTGCGTAGGCTGGGTGCCCGCTGCTGGTGGCAGAATGCCGCCGCCTTGCTCTTGATACATACGCATACGGTTACGCAAGAACGCATTGTTTGGGTCAAAGTCTGTGGAATAGTCAGGCGCATTGGGGTCTGTAATAGTAGGCGCTGGGCCTCTATCACCAGAACTAACACCCACTCTACCATCGCTAAAGTTAGTAAACCCATACTGCTGACCATCGGCATACTGCTGTTGAGTTAGCCCCGTGCCCATGAAGTCTTGGTCTGCTCTTGATTTAGCAAACGCGGTCCTCTTATTGTAAGCGTCAATCATCTCTTGAGTTACGCGGTCATCACCTTCGCCAAAAGGCTCTAATGGCTCTCCAAAAGAAAAAAGATCTTTATAACCTATCCTACGATCAAGATTTGCATCTCTGAAGAAATCAGGCTTTGGTCCATAGCTTACTAGCGTTGTGGGCGCTGGCAAAGGTGTATACGAAGCACCGCCAAGCTCATCTGAGGGTGACGAAAAACTTCCAGATCCAATTCCTTTTTCATCTCTATACCTATCAGCCGCTGCACTGCCTTGGTTTTTCTCTATAGTATTGGCAGTTCTCTCATCATAGCCAGAAGGCTTGCTATCAGAAATACCAAGGCCGTATGAGATATCATCAAAAAGACCCATTACTTAGACCCCGCTTCTTTGCTCATCCAGATGCCAAAGCAGCCTGTGAGTGCGCCCATGCAGACAGATACCAGACCTGCCGACTGTGTTGTGTGTGCCTCTGGTGGCAAGCTCATAAACCAATGCACTGCCTGATAAGTCAACACCGTGACAACAAACATCATCAGGCGAGGAAACACCTTCCAATCATCTATAATATTCTTAGCCATGTCAGTCTCCTAAGTCGATACCGCTGCCCGTGTATCAACACGCAGCCAATTAGATCCATCACCAAACGCAACAACAGGGCTACCCGCTGCCCCATCAGAAACGTATATTAATGTGCCAGTCTCAACGGTTGGTAATGTTGATACTGTATATGTGGGCAGTGGCATACCCACAGTATTATTTGCTGCCGTAGCAGACTTGAGCCTAAGCACCGTATTGCTTTCGTATACAGTGCCAACTTCGTCTAGCGCCTGTGCAGATGCAGGGATCTCAATGAGTATGGGCTTTGCTATAGCTGGGTTTGTAATTTGTGTAGCAAACACAGAGAACGCACGAACAACCTCTGCCATATACTGTTGTGTATACTGAGGCGGTGGTACTGGAAAGAATGGTACTGGAGCTATAGACATTATCTTCTCCCGTCAGATCTTATATCAACGCGAGGAATACCCAACCGCCACAATACATCTGCATCTGTTGACTGGACTTTAAACGTAAAGCTACGGCCTCGCAGTCTGGTCTGATACTGGCTAGTATACTGATCTACAGGCACATTAGATGTCTTTGTAATAGTATCAGTATTGGTTGTTTGAGCCACCTGACCGGGTGCGTTCTTGGCACTCAAGATAAAATCTACTGTGGTATTATCTACGTTGGTATCTCTGAAGTTAAGATCAGGGATTACTCTGGTGACAAAAGAGAATTGGTTCCCGTCAGAAACTCCAAGATCACCGGACTCAATAAACGATGTCATGGCAGCACCATCTGCTTTTGCGCCAACTTCATGGTTGAACAAATAGTTGTCTGTTCCTGTGCCCACAGGAAGCGCAGATATACCACGATCCAACCACGCCGTTCTGTCTAATGTCCCAATAAACCAAATGCCCTCTTGGTAATTGTAAACCACATAGCTATCGTTTTCATCAGAACTCGCTGATGGATAGAACCACCAAACCTCAGAGAAAGATATGTTTGATCCTGCAACAACCTTATCAGACTGTGCAGAGTTAAAGTCATCAAACACATGGTCACGAACCGTACAAGGCAGCCGCTGCACCGCACCATTGTAGGCATAGAACTCCGCTGCGCCCATCCAGTATACAGCGTCATCCACGGCAACTGCCGCTTTTGGCGCTGCAATGCTTATGTTGCTAGATATAAGGTTAATACCAAAGGTAAATGGTGGTCCGATAAACTGCATTGCGTAGATGGCAACGTCCGTAAATACTAAGATTTGCTGCCTTGTTTCTACGGCTTGTACGATCTTTGAGCCAGAATCAATCCGCAGATCACCCGCTGTGTTTGTAGTAGTGGGAAACCAATCAATGGGATTTTCTTGGCTTGAGAACCTGATCAGCATAGGATCTTGAGATCCATCACCCTTTGCTGTCGATGAGCTTGCGCCTAAACCATCCGCGCCAAAAGCAATAACATGCCTATCACGATCTGATAAGAGTATTTGTGCAGCCTTCTGGGGCACAGATGTCGGCGTTCCCGTCAATGTAGAAAGCTCTATGCCCCTTGTGGTTACACCGTTTGTCTTATCCCAATAGAACACCTGACCATTGCGCTCATTAAAGATAAGGTCTTCACCAAAGTTATCGTGAGACCAGATACGCAAGTTTGTTTCCGCAGTCTGTGTACCTGTGGCAGGAGCTTCGCCCCAACCGTTAAAGTTGTCTGCGCTGTCGGTATTGCCCAAGGTAAGGAATATGTTTGCACCGTTACTATGTGTGGCAGCACTACTTCCATTAGAGCCGCGAGCAACAGTCAACGTATCACTTGCTACAGAGGATACCGTCATAAGTTCGCTGCCTACCAGAACAACATCGTTAGTTGCAAAGCTTGAGCCTTGCCCTGTGGCTACATCTACCCCTGTCTCAGAAGCGTCCAGATCCTCTGCTATGGTGGTCTGAAAGGCGCTGTTGTTTATACCGCCCCAAAGTCCAGCGCCCCAACCCGCACCATCAACTGAGGAGTTAAGCCCCGTACCTATCTGGTAAGTTCCGACTGCACTGGAGCCACCATTACCTGTGTCGCTGCTATTTGCATTTACAGCCGTAGCGTTCAGCCCACCTGTAACTGTAATACTAGGAATAGTGCTAACAGTACGGGCAGATATCTTGTACTCGTTACCGTTTACAACCTCTGTGACTTGATACTCTTGGTTCAGTATAGCGGCTGTTATGTTGCCACCTAAAGAAGCTGCCCCAGAAAAAGTTACAAAGTCATTAACAACACAACCGTGATTCACATCTGTAACCGTGATAACTGGCGATCCGTTTGTGGCAGCAAAAGTAACATCGCCCGCAGATGTTATTAATCTGATAGGCGTGACATCATTATAATCTGTACCTTGTTTGATGTAATACTTTTGTTCTGTGCCTACACCCAGAAATCTTTCCCCGTTAAGGGCAACCCATTCATGCAGGCCACGGCATAATCCAAGAAAAGCATTACCTGAGTTTTTCTCCCACCCGTTTAGCTTTTCTGGATATCCAAACCTAAAACGCACCTTATCACAATCAACCCACCCATTTTCCTCAGAATAAGGAGTGATCTCTTTATTGATTCCAGCTTTAAATCTTAGGTCTGTATAAGCCATTTTTCTACTCTCTAAACCTGTGGCACGGCTTCGTATATTATAGTCAGATTACCGCTACCGCCAGCACCACCAAGAGATTGGCCCGGAGTGTTTTCGCCCCCCGTATAAACTGCTGGTCCAGCCGCGCCCGCAGAACCTCTTAAAGCTCCTGTAGTACCTGCGGTAACTTTCCCAGAGTAGTAACTAGCAATAGAAGACGTAATATTTATACCCGTATCTGCTCCTGTATTGCCCGGATCTTTAACACCAGAACCACTAGGACCGCCAAGGCCACCACTGCCCGCAGCGGCGGTTACGTTACCATAACTGAAAGTGCTGGTTCCACCAGTACTACCCCTACGTGATATGCCGCTTGATCCCGGAGTACCTCCCGTGGTTGAACCCCCGCCACCATTGCCCGCGACAAAGGAAGCACCTATTAAATCCGTTACGTCACTAAGAAATAAGCCATGAATACCACCAGAACCGCCAAAAGCACCAGATCCCGACCCTGTGTTGCCAAATAGTACACCAGCACCGCCGCCGCCACCTCCAGATACTCCGACCCAAGCAGCACCGCTTCCATTTATATCATCGGCAGTAAGAGTTATTGAGCTAGTAAAAATATCTGAGGTAAGAGTATAAACATTATCCTTACCACGAAAATCATCAATAGATATAGGATTTCCACTTGTAGGTATGCCAGAAGGGCTTGACACAAGACCATAATATTCCGACAAAGATATCGGGTTTGAACCACCAAACTCCGTCTGTATATCGCTCAGACTTGCTGCTCCAGTTGGCACGGCCATAATTTAATATCTCCTTACAAGCTACCAAATGCTGTAACGTCACCTGTCACAGTAAGATTTCCGCTAGAATCAATTCTCATTTTATTAACGCCGTTATAGGCAAAAGTAAGATTTGTTCCGCTTGCCGTAGCTGTCCAGTTTTGAGTTCCCCCAGAAACTGTAAACCCCGGAATAGTAACTGTGCCCGTAAAAGTAGGTGACGCAATTGGAGACTTTGCATTTAACTGCGTTTGAATTGCAGAGGTTACGCCATCAACATAATTAAGTTCCGCTGTAGTCGCTGTAACACCATCCATAATGTTTAGCTCAGCCGTACTTGCTGTTACACCATCCATGATATTAAGTTCAGCCGTGGTGGCAGTGACCCCATCCATGATGTTTAACTCAGCCGTGGTGGCAGTGACCCCATCCATGATGTTAAGTTCTGATGTACTTGCCGTAAGCCCGTCTAAAATATTAAGTTCTGTTGTGGTGACTCCTGATACTGCAACATCCCCATTGGAATCAGATGTCAAAGCGCGGCTTGCTGTAAGGTCTCCCACGCCACGAACCACAGCCTTGCCACCCATGCCTGAGTGATTGGAGCAATAGTAGTACAATACTGAAGGAGCGTCTTGCTCCAGCTTTACCTGCGTGTAAGCCCCAGCACTTCCCGGTGTTCCCGATGTTGTAACCCCTGTCGTAAATGGAGCATTAGGACTGTTGTTATCATTGGTTGAAAACCGCAACGGATGACCGCTATTGGAAGCGTCTGATTGATCAAACCTGTAAGTGACAGAAGGCTTTATCTCCACCGTCTGTTGTACAGACCCATCTATATAATATTTATTACCTGAACCGGGGTTTGCTACTGTTACAACTACCGTCCCAAGAGGCATTTTACCATCTATTTGGGTTTGAATTGCAGACGTAACTCCGTCCACATAATTTAGCTCCGCAGCCGTGGCTGTGATAGATGTACCTGCTATCTGTAGCGTTGTGGCATTTACCTCGCCAGATGATCCGTATATTACAGCTTTGCTATTGACAACGGTTCCCGCCGCTGATCCGTCCAGCAAGTTTAACTCTACGCCAGATGTCGTGACGCTAGTAGCACCAACATTGAATGGACTAGATAGATCTGTCACATTCTGCACCGCAGCGGTAAAATCTGTTACTGCCGCGCCAGAGCCCGCGCCATCCGCAAGAACAATAGACCCCTTACCGACCTCAATCGTTACGTTTGCGCCAGATCCTTGAGTAATAATCAAGGCAGCATTTGTAGAGTTAAGGATCATATACACTCTGGCTTTATCATTCTGTGACAAAGTTACAGTACATGTGCCACCGGGCGACCCCGTAAACTTTATGGCCTTATAGTGTCCATCCTCCGCAGAAGAAGGCTGTGCGGAAAGGGTCAGGGTGTATGTCGTTGAACTGAGGGCGATAGACTCAAAGCCGTTAGCTGCACGATCAAGGATTTGCAGGTTGACGTTTGTACTAGAACCCCATGTACCAGCCTCGTCACCTGTAGTTATCAGTTTAACGCCATTTGCGTCTGTATATGTAGCCATCTGAGCGCCTATCTAAAAAGTTCAATTGCACTTAATATACTTTTTATTCCCATTTTAAGCAACAAGGGTCCACGTTGGATCTTGTGTCGGTGTTACTGTTGACCAGTCTGGATTTTGCGCGGGAGTTATCGTTGCAAAATTTGGATCTTGGTCGGGTAGTATTAGACCGTAAACAGCAGCGCCCCCAATGAATACGGTAATTGAAACTCCCTCTACGGCTTCTCCTAAAATAAATGTAACGTCTTGACCAGACGTACTAAACTGTCCAACATCCAGTCTTTCTGTAAATACAGCACTTGCGTCAAAGCCCGTTAGAGAGAATGAACCCGCATCTAAAGGCAGACTAAACGCAATGCCAAGTCCAACATCTTGCCCTGTAAGCGAGAATGAACCCGCATCAGCTACAAGGATTCTTTGAGCAGAAATACCTGCCGCTTGACCTGTAAGGGCAATAGAACCATGATCTAATGCAACGCTGCCCTCAAACCTTGTAGTAAGATCTTGCCCTGTAACTGCAAAGCTACCTACCTCAAGGTTTGCAGTCTTTTTAAAGTTTATTGCTTGCCCAGTGACAGCAAACGAACCATGATCTAGTACTTCGTTTATTTTTCTGTTTGCCGTGAAACCTGTCAGTGCAAAGCTTCCCGCTTCTGCGTTCATAGATTTCTGGAAGTTTAAGTTTTGACCCGTTGTTACAAAGCTTCCGTGCGCCAAGTCTTCACTTAACGAAATTACTGTGCCTACCGCTTGTCCTGTAACCGCAAAGGAACCTCTATCAGGCTGCTCGCGCAATGCTATTGCAGTATCTATATCTTGACCTGTAACAGAATAGGAGCCAAAGCCAAGAACTCTGGTAACTTTAGAGCTTACATCTTGGAAGCTGGCAGCAAAGGAGCCTTGACCTAGAATAGCACTTACCTGCACACCAAAGTCTAAGGTTTGTCCTGTGACCGCAAAGCTACCGTGATCTGCGGTCAACCGCATAGCCTTTTGGAAGTTAGCGGTTTGTCCCGTTAAGTTAAAACCACCCGCCTCAAAAATCTCTCCGACAAGCCCAAACGCATCCTGACCTGTAAGGGAAAAGCTGCCGTGATCAAGAATCGCGCTAACAGATATTACTGTGGTTACGTCTTGTCCTGTTACGGCAAAACTACCCGCTTCCGATTGCAATCCTTTTCCAGCAATCATACTGTTTTCTTGACCTGATACAGAAAAAGAACCTGTCGCAAGACTAGCGGAAACATTTAAAGGCGCAGCCTGACCCGTGACTGCAAAGCTACCCGCTCCAAAGTCCTCGTTCATAGCTATGTTAGGGGTAACTGTCTGACCCGTTGTAGCAAAACTACCCGTTCCAAAGCCCTCACTGATAGCTATGTTAGTTCCTGCAACTTGCCCTGTTACAGAGAAAGAACCATGAGCAAAGCTTTCAACAGTAGCTACACTTCCAGAACCCGCTAACGGGGCACCTGCTATAGGGGCTTGTCCTAACATAGCAGAAGACTAACACTGTTTTTAGTTTGAGTCACCCTCATATCGACAGGTCCACATGGTCAAGCTATACTTCTTTCCCCCACGCAAAGGCAGAACCTTATGTCCATGTGTTACCATAGATGGAAACAAAATGCACTGCCCAACTTTTACATTCTCGTTTGTAAACTGTTGTCTAGAAAAAACGAGCTCCGCGCCAGCGTAATCATCATTTAGCTTCACACTGCCCGTAAACAAAGATGCGTCTGTATGCAGACCTAGTTCTGTCTGTGTGTCCATAGAATAACGCATAGTAAACGCATCTCGCAATCCAAGGTACGCCTCTGGGTGCCAATGCTTCTCGCATATCTTACTAAGCTTATCTGCCCATTGTTCTGATATCTCGTCCCACAAGCCTAATTCTTTTAGCCGTATTTCTTGCGCTGGAAACTTATCGCCATCAAGCTCACCCCACCGACCAAGGCTCTCTGATGCTTCAATATATCGTTTGCACTGATCTGCTGACATAAAGTCGGTCACCAGTATTTCTGGCGCAATCTCTTCGTACTCAAGACCCTTATGGTATGTGGGAGATAACACCTCTGCTTCTTCTACATAGCCAAATTTATCTGCAAGGTTTTTAAATCTTACCTTTGCGTCATATCCACCATTCCCATGATAGATACATGGACAGCACATGCCGTTTGCTAGTTGACCGCTAATAATGTCAATATGATCATCGCATTGAAAGATGTAGCCTTCATAGTCCAAATTGACAGAATCAGTAGATTGCCAATCAGATGACAGGAATCTTTTCTGCATCCATAGTTGATCATCAGAATCATTGGGCACTGCTTCATTAAGAAACTCCTTAAGCACACCCACCTTGCCCATGTAAACACCACTGTTCAAATACCTGTAGAGTGTTGACAAGGGAAATTGTGAGGCCATTGTCGCATCAGGCCAGCACTGCCGTTCCGCTGCGAATATAATATCCGCACCCATGTCCTCATATCTCTCTAGGATAGTAGGCAGTGTATCGTTTATGATAACATCATACCCATCCACAAATAGAACCACATCCCCATCATGCAGAGATTCAAGGTGGTTGCGTACAAGATTAATCTTCTGGCCCCCGCCTTGGGCTTCCATTGTGCCGCCCATCCAAGTTACTTGGCGACCTAGATTTAAGTACGTTATCCCGTGCGCTTTTGCAGATTGCTCCAAAGCCCACATTTTACTTTGATCTGTTCCAACGGTTAATACATGTACCTGCATTGATTCCCCCTCAATCGTGCTTGGCCTAATTTCCCTAGGTATCTGCGTCACAACTTCTGGTGTGTAGAAAAAGTTCGATTGAACTTTTAGCTTAGCAGGCACCCACTCATCTACAGGAATAATAGCATCCTTGTAGCCTTCTATCAATCTCTTGGCGGTTTCTGGTCTAATAGCGTAAGCATGACAATTATACCAATAGCCAAGAGTATTAAGACGGTATCCCAACCAAACGCTGTCATGCTCTTTTAATAAAGTATCAACCGCGCTAGGATCAATATCTTCATAGACTGCATCCTCTTCAAGGATTATTCCATTACGATTAGAGGCGGCTATCTTTTCCCACACCTTGAGATGGCTAACAGCGCAACCAAACTCTGTAACTAACAGGGGCCTGTCAAGTATTGGATCACGCCACTGTGTATCTCTAACACAGCCCGTCTCCTTCTCTACCGTGTTCCAATCTTTTCCTCGTGCATCATACGCAGATCCATGCAGAGAAATCTGATATATTATTGCCACCTTGGGCCTTCAAACCACGCAACAAGACTTTTCCTTGTGCCGCTAGTAATAGGCAGAACTCTATGCTGCAAGTAGCTTGGGAAAACTAAAACCGTTCCCTTGAGGCGGGATGAAGCATCTGGCGTTTGGCATTCTATGAACTCAAAGCCGCCGCCCTCATATTCGCTTGTGTCTGAAAGCTGAACTGTAACGCTTAACTTTCTATCTCGCGCCTCGTTACCATTCCAGTTTACATCTATATGCCAATCGTAATGACCACCCTTGTTAGCATGATACTCTGTAAATTGAATGTCGCATATATTTTCTAATTGGCAGCGAAAGGCGTTATCGTTTGCCGTTTTAACATACTTCCAAAGAATATCTTGAACGGCCTTATTGCCGCTTAACCAAGCAACATCGCTTGACCTTACGCTTGTGTCTGCATTGTTAAAAGTCGTTGCTGATTGCGTATTAAGATTTGAAGCCTCTGTAAATATTGTTGATAAGTCTGTATCGGATAAACCGCCAGACCACATTTGCCAGTTTTGTCTCATCTATCACCCCCCAATGAATAAATTAACTTGGTTTTGCAGGCCAATCGCTATCATTTAAAACGGGCCAATTCGCATGGGTGGTTATATCACGCAAAGCCTGACGATAAGCTTTTTGTTCATCTGTCATGGTACGATCTGATACAGCCCACCAATCTGTTTCACTAAGCAATGCATTTCGTGTTTTTCTGCCCTCAATACTAGCGGCATTTATAGTCATAAATTTTTCCTTAACTTAGTGTAAACATCCATATACCTGTCCCATCACACGCTGTGGTGTTGGCGGTTCCAGTCAGAGTAACATTAGAGCTTAGTGCTGGAATATTGAAAGCACCCCTTATACAAGTTCTGAGATTATGAGTTCCATAACCCGTTGTATTTGATGTTTCAAAAGAAGTAACATCTCCACTCAAAGTAGCTGTATTACTAGCACCAGAGCTTCCATAATGAGCAATCCCCAAAGTGCCAACGTTAGATGAAGGATTTATTGTCACGCTTGATGTATATGGTGAGAAAGAGCTACCACCACCAGCTGCCTGTGCAAAGACCTTACTAATCGAAACATTACCAGAATTAGTAAAAGTGGGCCTGCAAACAAAGCAAGTTCGCAGCCCATACACTGTTCCATTAGCTTGACTAGCATTTTGAAAGCCAGAAACACTTGTTCCACTATCAGATGCGCCAGCAATTTTATAATTCACAAAAGCATATGCTAATTCATAATTGCTTGGCTTGTAATACCAAGAGGTAAAATTACCGCCCATGCCTGATGTCCAGCCTGATGGAGTTTGAATTGAAATCCCATATCCTTGAGGACTTGACATAATTGCATGTTCAAGCATTACAATCAAATCACCAGATTGAATACCAGTAGGCAGTGTATGGGTACTATCTGGCTCTGTAAAACTCTCAGTATTTGTGGCTACAAACTCAAAAGCAACTCCTGATAGTTCCGTTGAATTTTCGTCAGAATACCTAAGAACCGGTGGAGTAAGACTAGCATCCGCAGTCATCTTCCCTGATATTACTAAAGATGAACTAGATCTAAAAACAATGGGTTTTATAGTATTAAGCTGCGATAAACTCACAGTTTCTAGTACTGTAGTGTTATCTGATTCATACGAAGTAATACCGTTAGTTCCGTTTAGTATTAGTTTTGACATAATATCATTACCTTCATTAAGCAGCACTCATTAGGGTTTCGAGGTGGTGCTTGTTATTATTTCTATCGATTATAAATTTTTCAGATTTTCCGTTAAAAAATTTAACGCCTTCTATCACAAGCAAACCATCTACTAAATCTATGCCTTCGACATGCGCAGCAAGTTGTCTGGGAAAAATAGAAATATTACCGCAACTTAAACCAAGGTCAGATGAGATTTTCATATCAAACATCAAACTATCGTCCACGCTTGTCCATTATTAACAGTAACGGTTACGCCGCTGTTGACGGTTATTGGCCCCGCTGACATCGCGTTGTATGCGCTTGTTATTGTGTAACTTGACGTAACTGCCTGTTTGTTTTCCCAAAAAGGGTTTCCGCTAGTGTTTTGGAATACTCCATTAAAAGAACCAACAGTCGGTCCAGTGGGGCCTGTAGGGCCAGTTGGTCCCGTTGGTCCCGTTGGTCCCGTTCCACCTGTTGACCCTGTTTGGCCCTTCTGACCTTTTTGTCCTGTAGGGCCTGTGCCACCTGTCGGACCTTGTGATCCTGTTGGTCCAGTGGGGCCAGTGTTTCCTGTCGGCCCAGTCGCCCCAACTTCGCCCTTTTGCCCCTTCTGTCCTGTTGGCCCTGTACCGCCTGTTGGACCTGTAGGGCCGTCTGGACCCGTTGGGCCAGTCGGGCCAGTTGGACCCGTGCCGCCAGTATTACCTACTTCACCCTTCTGGCCCTTTTGCCCTGTTGGGCCTGTTGGCCCTGTGGGGCCTGTTCCACCAGTATTTCCAACCTCGCCTTTCTGGCCCTTTTGACCAGTCGGACCCGTAGGCCCTGTGCCGCCTGTAGGCCCTGTGCCACCTGTCGCGCCTACCTCACCCTTTTGGCCCTTTTGTCCTTGAGGACCGTCTGGACCAGTAGGTCCGTTTGGCCCTGTCGGGCCAGTTGGTCCCGTGGGGCCAGTAGGCCCAGTCGGTCCCTGCAACGCTGCATTAGCAATAGTCTGCTTTTCCCAAGCAGAAGCACTTACATCGTAAACAGGAATAAGATCAGAGGAACCTGCA
>Ga0222716_10001595_pt1 | contig 18913 bp, 15 predicted proteins | sample C33_13DmetaG_FD_165044 | JGI IMG/M metagenome (GOLD analysis project Ga0222716, IMG submission 165044) | Estuarine water microbial communities from San Francisco Bay, California, United States - C33_13D | ecosystem: Environmental > Aquatic > Marine > Unclassified | place: USA: California... | reverse complement strand
GCCGATCAACCCCGAGGCGTGGATGTGGTACCACGAGCACATCGGCGGAGAACGCTGCCCGATCGTCGACACGTGGTGGCAGACGGAGACCGGCGGGATCATGATCAGCCCGCTCCCGGGCTCGACGACCACCAAGCCCGGTTCGGCGACCTTCCCGTTGCCGGGGGTCGGCATGGAGGTGGTTGACGACGAGGCGAACCGGGTCGAGCATGGCGGCGGGTACCTCACGCTGACTCGACCCTGGCCGGGGATGCTCCGCGGCATCTGGGGTGACCCAGAGCGGTTCCGCGAGACCTACTGGAGTCGCTTCCCGGGGCGTTACTTCGCGGGTGACGGCGCGCGACTCGATGACGACGGTTATGTCTGGTTCCTCGGCCGAGTCGATGACGTCATGAATGTGTCGGGCCACCGGATCTCGACCACCGAGGTCGAGTCCGCGCTCGTCTCCCACCCGTCGGTGGCGGAAGCAGCCGTCGTCGGGGCGAGCGACGCGACCACCGGACAGGCGATCTTCGCCTACGTGATCGCTCGAGGTGGGGCCGAGGTCGATGTCGATGCGCTCCGCGCTCACGTTGCGAACGAGATCGGTGCCATCGCGAAGCCGAAGGCGATCTTCGTCACTCCCGACCTCCCGAAGACCCGTTCAGGCAAGATCATGCGGCGGCTGCTGCGCGATGTCGCCGAGGGCCGGAACCTCGGTGACACGACGACCCTGGCCGACGCGAGCGTGGTCGGCGAGCTGCAGCGCCGCGCCTCCGAGGCGTCCTCGGAGGACTAAACCGGTCAGTCGCGGAAGTTCTGGAACTGGAGGGGGATGCCGAGATCGGCCCCCTTCAAGAGGGCGATCACCGCTTGGAGGTCGTCGCGCTTCTTGCCGGTCACCCGAACCGACTCACCCTGGGTCTGGCTTGACACGCCCTTCGGCCCCCCCGACTTGATGAGTTTGTTGATCTCCTTCGCCTTCTCCGAGGAGATGCCCACCTTGATCGTCACAACCTGACGGACGGTGTTCTGCGAGGCCTCGGCGACGTCGCCGTAGTCGACGCCCTTCAGCGAGACGCCTCGCTTCACAAGGCGCTCCTCGAGCACCAGGCGCAGGGCGGCGAGACGGTCCTCGCTGACGGTCTGAAGGGTGAGGACCATGTCGTTCTGCTCGATGGTCGAGTTGGTGTTCTTGAAGTCGAAGCGGGTGGACACCTCGCGCTGGGCCTGATCGACCGCGTTGCGAACCTCCTGCGCATCGACCTCGGAGACAACGTCGAAACTCGGCATGGAGGGCAGGGTACCCGGGTGGGATCGGTCCGACAGCCGGTACCATCGCGGAGCGACTCGACGAGTCGACACCAGGGTCGGTGCCCGAGCGGCCAAAGGGAGCAGACTGTAAATCTGCCGGCATTGCCTTCGGAGGTTCAAATCCTCCCCGGCCCACACAATCGAGATGTGACTGCTTCGGCTCCGCCGGAACAGCCCAACCCCATGACGACCCGGCCGGAGCAATCCGACCGGGTCGTCGTGATTCCGGGTTAGAGCACGAGTTGCATGACGGCGACGTCGAGCCAGCGATTGAACTTGCGGCCCACCTGACGCTCGATGCCGACCAATTCGAACCCGCAGGCCGCGTGGAGGGCCCGCGACGCGGTGCCCGAGGCCTCAATTCGCGCGACGACACTGTGGAACCCTGACTCCTCGGCGATTCCGCAGACCCGCTTGAGCAGGAGGGAGCCGACCCCACGGCCGTGGGCGGATCGGTCGACATAGACCGAGTCCTCGACGGTGGTGTTGTAGGCAGCACGTTCCTTGTATCGCGAGAGGGCGGCGAATCCGAGCACACCGTCGGGCCCCTCAGCGACGATCGCGCTGAAGGCTCCCGATCGGTCCTCGATCCAACGTTCCTGCTCAGCGAGCGACCGCGGCACCAGGTCGAAGGTGGAGACCGTATTCACGACCTCGTGGTTGTAGATCTCGGCGATGCGGGCGGCGTCGGCCACCGTCGCGAGGCGTATCCCTGGAGGCTGCTCAGGCACCGGGCGGAGGGTAGCGGCGTCACGCTCGCAGCGAGTGGGGCCCGGGTGGGAACCGTTGAGCGACCGATACACTTCCCGACCGGTCGTGGCCAGCCACGTCCAGCGCCCTCTTAGCTCAGTCGGCAGAGCACAGCCATGGTAAGGCTGGTGTCGTGGGTTCGATTCCCACAGAGGGCTCGACCAGACGGTCGATCCCCGGATCGGCCGGGGCAAGCCCCGGCGGCGTAGCTCAGTTGGTCAGAGCATCCGGCTCATAATCGGAAGGTCATCGGTTCGATCCCGATCGCCGCTACGACAACCTGTCAATACAACACCTCGGAGAAGGAAGAGAAATGGCGAAGGCGAAGTTCGAGCGTACGAAGCCTCATGTGAATATTGGGACGATGGGTCATATTGACCATGGGAAGACGACGTTGACGGCGGCGATTTCGAAGACGTTGTCGGATCGTGGGTTGGCTGATTTCACGTCGTTTGACAATATTGATAAGGCGCCGGAGGAGAAGGCGCGTGGTATCACGATTTCGATTGCTCATATTGAGTATGAGACGGAGAATCGTCATTACGCGCATGTGGATATGCCGGGTCATGCTGACTACATCAAGAACATGATCACTGGTGCTGCGCAGGTTGATGGCGCGATTTTGGTGGTTGCTGCGACGGATGGTCCGATGCCGCAGACGCGTGAGCATGTGTTGTTGGCGCGTCAGGTTGGTGTGCCGTACATCGTGGTGGCGTTGAACAAGTCGGACATGGTTGATGATGCCGAGTTGTTGGAGCTGGTGGAGTTGGAGATCCGCGAGCTGTTGAACGAGTACGAGTTCCCTGGTGATGACGCTCCGATTGTGTCGGTGTCGGCGTTGAAGGCGTTGGAGGGGGATGCGGAGTGGCAGGAGAAGGTCATGGAGCTCATGGCTGCCTGTGATTCGTATATTCCGCAGCCGCAGCGTGATTTGGATAAGCCGTTCTTGATGCCGATTGAGGATGTGTTCACGATTACTGGTCGTGGCACGGTGGTGACCGGCAAGGTGGAGCAGGGTGTGATCCATACCGGTGATGAGATTGAGATCGTCGGGTTGCGTGATACGCAGAAGACGACGTGTACGGGTGTGGAGATGTTCCGCAAGCTGCTTGATGAGGGTCAGGCGGGGGACAACATCGGTGCGTTGTTGCGTGGTACTGATAAGGAGGATGTGGAGCGTGGTCAGGTGCTGTGTGCGCCTGGTTCGATTACTCCGCATACCGATTTTGAGGGTCAGGTGTATGTGTTGACGAAGGAGGAGGGTGGCCGTCATAAGCCGTTCTTCAACAATTATCGTCCGCAGTTCTTTTTCCGTACGACGGATGTGACCGGGACGGTGCAGTTGCCGTCGGGTACGGAGATGGTGATGCCTGGTGACAATGTGACGATGACGGTTGAGTTGGGTAAGCCGATCGCGATGGATGAGGGGTTGCGGTTCGCTATTCGTGAGGGTGGTCGCACGGTTGGTGCGGGTCGCGTCACGAAAATCATCAAGTGACCCGATCACTCTGATCACACGACTCTGACGTCGAAACGACAGAAACGACGATGAGGGTGCCCGGGCCGGCGAAGAGCTGACCCGGGCACCGTCACGAACGAGAAACGGACAAACGGCCATGGCCAAGAGCGACAAGCGGGTGAAGATCACCCTCGAGTGCACCGAGTGCAAGCGACGCAACTACATCACGATGAAGTCGAAGATCAACGATCGCGAGCGACTCGAGATGAACAAGTACTGCAGTCACGACCGCAGGCACACCCTTCACAAGGAGACCCGCTGACCCCAACCGCCCGCCTCGCCGCTCGGTGAGGCAAACGGGAGGTGGCTGGTACGCTTGCCAGCCCCCGAGGGCAGTAGCTCAGTTGGTAGAGCATCGGTCTCCAAAACCGACGGTCGGGGGTTCGAGTCCCTCCTGCCCTGCTGTCCCAACGGGACGAGAACACACACAGACCCAAACGACATGTCACTCGACGATCTGAACCGCGAACAGAAGCGCCAACTGCGGCGCCAAGGTGCCCTCGATGAGAAGGGCGCCCCGACGCGCGCGCCCCGTCCGGCGCAGCGCGAGAAGGTCGGCCCCCGTCAGTACCTCCGCGAGGTCCGCGACGAGTTGCGCAAGGTGGCCTGGCCCACCAAGCCCGAGGTCATCCGCTACTCGACGATCGTCACCGTGACCGTCGTCGTCTACACCGCGATCGTCGCGGGTCTCGACTTCGGCCTTCGCGAGATCATGGATTGGTTCTACACATGAGCACCGACGACACCATCGAGACCGGCGAGTCCGGCTCCGGCCTCTTGGATCCGGAGGTCCGCTTCACGGAGGACGCCAACGAGTCGCTTCCGGCTGAGGACCTGCTGCCCTCGGGCGACACCGACGGGGCCGCCGATATCGCTGACGCGTCGCCCGCTGACGCCGACGATGCAGCAACCGAGCCCGAGTCCGAGGCCGACGCCGACGAGCAACCGGCCGCCGATGCCGACGACGCGCCGATCGAGGACGACCCCTGGACCCGTCCGGGTCAGTGGTACGTCGTGCACACGCAGTCGGGTTACGAGAAGAAGGCCACAGCCAATCTCGAGGCGCGAATCCAGTCGATGGACCTCGAGCACAAGATCTACGAGGTCGTCATCCCGACCGAGGAGGTCGTGGAGTTCAAGAACGGCAAGAAGCAGACCGTCAACCGCAAGGTGTTCCCCGGCTACTTGCTCGTGCGCTGCGAGATGGACGACGAGTCCTGGTACTGCATCCGCAACACACCGAACATCACCGGTTTCGTCGGTCAGAACGATCGCGGTCAGCGGCCCTCGCCGCTTCGCCGTCGCGAGGTCCGAACCTTCCTCGCCCCGAAGACTCCGGCCGAGCAGGCCGCCGCGCGCCCCAAGCCGAAACTCGATTACGAGGTCGGCGAGGCCGTGCGCGTCAAGGAGGGTCCGTTCGCGGACTTCGCCGGGGAGATCGCCGAGATCAACGCCGACCACCTCAAGTTGAAGGTGCTCGTCAATATCTTCGGCCGCGAGACACTCGTCGAGATGGATTTCAGTCAGGTCGCCAAGCTCTGAGCGGCCCGAGACACGAATAGCGAGAGAGACACCAATGGCCAAGAAGAAAGTCGCAGCGATCGTCAAGATCCAGATCGAGGCTGGCAAGGCGACGCCCGCGCCGCCCGTCGGCACGGCGCTCGGACCCCACGGCATCGCGATCATGGACTTCGTCAAGGCGTACAACGCCGCGACCGAGTCGCAGGCCGGCACCGTTGTGCCGACCGAGATCACCATCTACGAGGACCGCACCTTCACGTTCATCCTGAAGACGCCGCCCACGCCGGTATTGATCCGCCAAAAGGCTGGCATCGACAAGGCCTCTCAGCGCCCCGGCACCGAGACCGCCGCCACGATCACCGAGGCCGATGTCGAGGAGATCGCGAAGATCAAGATGCCCGACCTCAATGCCAATGACATGGAGGCGGCCAAGCAGCAGGTGCGAGGCACCGCGAGATCGATGGGTGTGGCGATCGCCTGATCGCCGCCCCACGAACCACGATCCGGCCCGGGACGACCTCGCCCGGGGGATCACCCGACGAACAGAGGGAGACTCACATGTCAGGGAAGAAGTACAAGGACGCGGCCGCCAAGTTTGACCGCGACACGTTCTACGCGCCGACCGAGGCGCTCGGGCTCGTCAAGGACATGGCCTCAGCCAAGTTCGACGAGACCGTTGAAGTGGCCATTCGCCTCGGGGTCGATCCCCGCAAGGCCGACCAAATGGTTCGCGGCACCGTCGCCCTGCCCTCTGGCACCGGGCGCGACGTGCGCGTCGCTGTCTTCGCCACTGGCGCCGCCGCTGATGAGGCCCGTGCCGCCGGAGCCGACATCGTCGGCGCCGACGACCTGGCCGCCGAGATCGAGGCCGGCAAGATGGACTTCGACCTCACCATCGCGACCCCCGACATGATGCCCCTGGTCGGCCGCCTCGGCCGCGCCCTCGGCCCCCGCGGTCTCATGCCGAACCCGAAGACCGGCACGGTCACCACCGACGTCGGCCGCGCGGTCGGCGAGTTCAAGGGCGGCAAGGTTGAGTACCGCACTGACCGCTACGGCAACGTCCACGTCCAGCTCGGCAAGGTGAGCTTCGACGCCCCGGCGATCGAAGCCAACTTCCGCGCTGTGATCGATGAGATCCAGCGCGCCAGGCCAGCTAGTGCCAAAGGCCGCTACATCAAGAAGATCACTGTCTCGTCGACCATGGGCCCCGGGGTCCGCGTCGACACCGGCCGCCTCCGTCCCGACCAGGACTGAGTCGGTGGGAGTCGCGACCGCCCGCCGGTAGCGTCCCCCGCACAACAGAAGAACGCTCGCCGAAGACCGTCGGTCCCGAGAGGGGTAATGGAGGGGAAACCGTCCGCCGACCGAGGTGCTGCCTCCCCGGACGGCTCACGCCGCTCGGCGTGGTGTCGCCCTTGCGAGCCACCCGAGCATCCGAGAGGAGGTAACACATGACCGACACCGCAACCGCCGAAGTCCGAGCGCCGCGACCCGAGAAGGTTGAGACCGTCGCCAAGATCGCCGAGCGCCTACGAGGCAGCGACGCAGTCTTCGTGACCGAGTACCGCGGTCTCACCGTGACTCAGCTCGCGTCCCTCAGGAACTCGCTGCGTCCCGCCGGAGCCGAGTACGCCGTCTACAAGAACACGCTCGCACGCTTCGCCGTCCGTGAGGTGGGTCTCGAGGGTCTCGAAGAGATCCTCGTCGGACCGACCGCGCTGACGTTCGTCGCTGGCGACGTCGCCGCCGCCGCCAAGGCGCTCCGCGACGTCTCCAAGTCGAACCCGAATCTCGTCCTGAAGGGCGGGGCCCTCGGGGCGACGCTCCTCGGAGCAGGCGATGTCGCCGCGCTCGCGGATCTTCCCTCGCGGGAGGAGCTGCTCGCCCGGTTCGCCGGAGCGCTGCAGGCACCGCTCACCAAGACCGCTGGCCTTCTGCAGGCGCTGCCGCGGAACTTCGCCTACGGGCTCTCCGCGCTCATCGACAAGCAGGCGGCCTGATCAATCGGACCACCCGTGGAGCGTTCCTACGCCCCACACCAGAACAACCACTCACAACACACGAACGGGGCGATGCCCCGACAACACAAGGAGAAAAGAATGGCAACCAAGGATGAGGTTCTCGACGCCATCTCGAACATGACCGTCATCGAGCTCAAGGAGCTCCTCGATGCCTTCGAGGAGCGCTTCGAGGTGACCGCCGCCGCGCCGGTGGCCGTCGCCGCAGCCGCTCCCGCCGGCGGAGCCGCCGGTGGTGGCGATGCCGCCGAGGCCGAAAAGGACGACTTCGATGTCATCCTCGCCGACGCCGGTGGTCAGAAGATCCAGGTGATCAAGGTCGTGCGCGAGCTGACCAGCCTCGGCCTCAAGGAGGCCAAGGATCTCGTGGACGGCGCCCCCAAGCCCGTTCTCGAGGGTGCGCCGAAGGAGGCCGCCGAGGCCGCCAAGGCCAAGCTCGAGGAGGCCGGAGCCACCGTCGAGCTCAAGTGAGCTGATCGCCCCCGCGTGAGCGGGAAGCGGACCGCAGATGCCCCGGGCTTGCCCCGGGGCATCGGTCGTTTTCGTCCCCGGGCTTGCCCCGGGGCATCGGTCGTTTTCGTCCTCGCCTATCGCTCGGGCTCGCTCTGCTGCGTGGTGGAGCCATTCAGCCCGATGGTGCTTGACAACCCGACGTCTCGTTCTTTACCTTGTCGCTCAACAGGTCGGGCCGTCCGATAGGGCGTCCGAACCGGGGGAATCGACCGGTTGACGATCCGCCGCAAACAGCGGTAGGATCGTCCGTTGCTGTGCGTCGTCGTCCCCTCACAAGGTTTCTCGTGTGTGGCCGCTGCGCGCCCTCCCGCTCCTGCCGACCCGCATTGAGGTGAAACGTGGCCAATCGCTCGAACATCCGTGAGCGCTACTCGTTCGGAAACCTGGACGAGCCCCTCGAACTCCCAGATCTTCTCGCCGTCCAGCGCGAGAGCTTCCAGTGGTTCCTCGAGGAGGGTCTCGCGAATACGTTCCGCGACATCAGCCCGATCAAGGACTTCTCCGAGAAGTTGCAGCTCGAGCTCGAGTTCGACCCCTTCGATGAGGATCTGCGTCCGCCGCCCAAGTTCACGGTGGAGGAGTGCAAAGAGAAGGACATGACCTACGCCGCGCCGGTGTTCGTGCGCGCGCGCTTCCTCAACGGCGAGACCGGTGAGATCAAGGAGCAGACGGTCTTCATGGGCGACTTCCCCGTGATGACTGAGAAGGGCACCTTCATCGTCAACGGCACCGAGCGCGTCGTCGTGTCGCAGCTCGTCCGCTCTCCCGGCGTCATCTTCGAGCCCGGTGAGCGTTACCGCCTCCGTAACCTCACCAAGCACCAGCTCGTTAAGGGAACCATCCACCCCTACCGCGGTGAGTGGATGGAATTCGACGTCGAGCAGCGCCCCGGCAAGGACGTCACCTGCGGCACCCGTGTGGCTCGTAAGCGCCGCCTCGGCATCTTTACCCTGCTCCGCGCCCTCGGCTACGACGAGGAGAACGCCCCCGGCTTCCTCGACCAGTTCGTGCGCGAGTTCGACTTCCTCGAGGGCCAGTGGGACCGCGAGCGCGAGGTCGCTCCTACCCAGGATGAGGCGCTCGTCGAGATCTACAAGCGCGCCCGTCCGGGCGAGCCGCCGACCGTCGAGTCGGCGAGGGCCTACTTCCGCAACGCTTTCTTCGAGAGTCGTCGCTACGACCTGAGCCGCGTTGGCCGTTACAAGCTGAACCGCAAGTTGGGAGCCGAGGTCGAGCGCATCGCCGAGCAGTTCTCCCTCGCCGGACGCACCAACCTCGAGGGTGAGCCGTTGCTCGATTTGCCTGAGGAGGGCCAGCACGTCCTCAGCCGCTGCGAGGTCCTCGCCTCGATCACCTACATGCTCAACCTCGTCAAGCAGGAGCCCGGCTACCGCCTCGACGATCAGGACCACTTCGCGAACCGCCGCATCCGCTCGGTCGGCGAGCTGATCCAGAACCAGGTGCGTATCGGCCTCAGCCGAATGGAGCGTGTCGTCCGCGAGCGCATGACCACCCAGGACGTCGAGGCGATCACCCCGCAGACACTGATCAACATCCGGCCGGTCGTCGCCGCGATCAAGGAGTTCTTCGGTACCTCGCAGCTCTCGCAGTTCATGGACCAGGTGAACCCACTCTCGGGCCTCACCCACCGTCGCCGACTCTCGGCTCTCGGCCCCGGCGGCCTCAGCCGCGAGCGCGCGGGCTTCGAGGTCCGCGACGTTCACTTCTCCCACTACGGACGCATGTGCCCGATCGAGACTCCCGAGGGTCCGAACATCGGTCTGATCGGCGGCCTCTCTACCTACGCTCGCGTCAACGAGTTTGGTTTCATCGAGACTCCCTACCGCCGCGTCGAGAAGGGCCGCGTCACGGGCGAGATCGTCTACATGGCGGCTGACGAGGAGGAGAACTACGTCGTCGCCCAGGCGAACACCCCGTTGAACGCCGACGGCTCCTTCCGTGACGATCGCGTCCTCGTGCGTCGCTCGCCGCAGGCGGCGAGCCTCGACGACCTCCGCAAGATGCTCGAGCAGGAGAGCTTCTTCGGCGCCACGACCGACATCGCCTCCGTGCCGCCGTCCGAGGTCGACTACATGGACGTTTCGCCGAAGCAGATCGTCTCGGTCGCGACCGCCCTCATCCCGTTCCTCGAGCACGACGATGCCAACCGCGCGCTCATGGGCGCCAACATGCAGCGTCAGGCTGTTCCGTTGCTGCGCGCTGAGGCCCCCTACATCGGCACCGGCATCGAGCAGCGCGCCGCACACGATGCAGCCGACCTCATCGAGGCGCTCGACAACGGCACCGTCACCGACGTGACCGGCGAGCTGATCTCGGTCACCTACGACAAGCTCGGCAAGAAGAGCCACCGGCTCTCGAAGTTCCGTCGGTCCAACCAGGACACCTGCATCAACCACCGGCCTCGCGTCGTCGAGGGCCAGAAGGTGAAGCGCGGCGAGGTGCTCGCCGACGGCCCGTCCACCGACCACGGTGAGCTCGCCCTGGGCAAGAACCTGCTCGTGGCGTTCATGCCCTGGGAGGGTTACAACTTCGAGGACGCAATCATCCTCTCGGAGCGTCTCGTGAAGGACGACGTCCTCACGTCGATCCACATCCACGTGCACCAGATCGACGCCCGCGACACGAAGCTCGGGCCTGAGGAGATCAGCCGCGACATCCCCAACCTCTCCGACGACATCCTCGCCGACCTCGACGAGCGCGGAATCATCCGTGTCGGCGCCGAGGTCGGTCCGAGCGATGTGCTCGTCGGCAAGGTCACCCCCAAGGGCGAGACCGAGCTGACCCCTGAGGAGCGCCTGCTCCGCGCGATCTTCGGTGAGAAGGCGCGCGAGGTGCGCGATACCAGCCTCAAGGTGCCTCACGGCGAGTCCGGCAAGGTCATCGACGTCAAGGTGTTCAACCGCGACGACGGCGACGAGCTGCCTCCCGGCGTCAACCAGTTGGTCCGGGTCTTCGTCGCGCAGAAGCGCAAGATCTCCGTCGGCGACAAGCTCGCGGGACGTCACGGCAACAAGGGAGTCATCTCCAAGATCCTGCCGGTCGAGGACATGCCGTACCTCGCCGACGGCACGCCGGTCGACATCATCTTGAACCCGCTTGGCGTTCCGAGCCGTATGAACGTTGGCCAGGTCCTCGAGGCCCATCTCGGCTACTGCGCTCGCTGGGGCTGGACTGACCCGAACACCGGTGAGGTGATCGGAGCCGAGCCGGCCCGTGGGACAGAGCAGAAGACCCGTCCGAACACCGCTCCGGCGACGTTCGTGGCGACCCCAGTCTTCGACGGCGCCAACTGGGACGAGGAGGAGAAGTCCGGGAAGCACCCGACCATCCAGCAGATCTTCGAGAACCTCAACCCCGAGTCGGTCGACGGCGACCGTCTCATTGGTTCCGACGGCAAGACGACGCTCTTCAATGGTCGCACTGGCGAGGCCTACGACAACCCGATCACCGTCGGGTACATGTACATCCTCAAGTTGGCGCACCTTGTCGACGACAAGATCCACGCCCGCTCGACGGGCCCGTACTCGATGATCACCCAGCAGCCCCTCGGTGGTAAGGCCCAGTTCGGTGGCCAGCGCTTCGGTGAGATGGAGGTGTGGGCACTTGAGGCCTACGGAGCCGCTTACTGCTTGCAGGAGTTGCTCACCATCAAGAGCGACGACGTGCTCGGGCGTATCCGCGTGTACGAGGCGATCGTCAAGGGCGACAACATCCCCGAACCGGGTGTGCCCGAGAGCTTCAAGGTGCTCATGAAGGAGATGCAGGCACTCTGCATCAACGTGGAGGTGCTCGGAGACGACGGCCGCGAGATCGAGATGCGCGACCTCGACGACGACATCCACCGCACGATGGAAGACCTCGGCATCGACATCTCGCGCCCGGAGCGCGGATCCGACGACGACGACCGCCGGGCCGTCCGCTGAGACCGGCCGGACCGAAGAGGAACTGAGGAAGAGACATGCTCGACGTCAATATGTTCGACCAGCTGAAGATCGGGCTGGCGACCGCCGACCAGATCCGCCTGTGGTCCCACGGCGAGGTCAAGAAGCCGGAGACGATCAACTACCGCACGCTGCGCCCCGAGAAGGAGGGGCTCTTCTGCGAGAAGATCTTCGGACCGACCCGCGACTGGGAGTGTTACTGCGGCAAGTACAAGCGCGTGCGGTTCAAGGGAATCATCTGTGAGCGCTGCGGCGTCGAGGTGACCCGCTCGAAGGTGCGCCGCGACCGTATGGGCCACATCGAGCTCTCGGCTCCGGTCGTGCACATCTGGTACCTCCGCGGCACGCGCTCCTGGCTGGCTTACCTGCTCGCCGGACTCGAGCCCCGTGAGGAGCTCAAGGCCAAGCAGCTCGAGAAGGTCATCTACTTCGCGGCCAACCTGGTCACTTGGGTCGACGAGGACAAGCGCCACGAGGACCTCACCAGCCTCGAGGCCGAATACCTCGAGGAGCGCAACGAGATCGAGAAGGAGCGCGACCGCGCTATCGACTCTCGCTACAAGGAGCTTGAGTCCGAGGCGGAGATCGCCGAGGCCGAGGGCGTCGACCAGAAGAAGTTGAAGCGCGACGCCGAGAAGGAGATCGAGAGCCTCCGCGAGCGCTACGAGACCGAGCTCGACCTCGTCGAGCGGGCCTGGGACGAGTTCAAGTCCCTGCACAGCCGCAAGATCATCGAAGACGAGCTCCTTTGGCGCGAGCTGACCGACAAGTACTCGGACTACTTCGAGGGCGGCACCGGCGCCGACGCCATCAAGTCACTTATCGATCGCATTGACTTCGCCGAGGAGGAGCGCAAACTCCGCGACGCGATCGATCCATCCGAGGGGCAGAAGCCGCTCAGCGCGCAGCGTCGCCAGAAGGCCATCAAGCGCCTCAAGATCGTCGCCTCATTCAACAAGCGCGACGAGTCAGGCCACCTGGTCAACGACCCGCGGGCCATGATCCTCGACGCTGTCCCGGTCATCCCGCCAGAGCTTCGTCCGATGGTGCAGCTCGACGGCGGCCGTTTCGCTACCAGCGACCTGAACGACCTGTACCGCCGCGTCATTAACCGGAACAACCGACTCAAGCGACTCCTCGACCTCGGCGCGCCCGAGATCATCGTCAACAACGAGAAGCGGATGCTTCAAGAGGCCGTCGACGCGTTGTTCGACAACGGCCGTCGCGGGCGCCCGGTCACGGGACCGGGCAACCGCCCTCTCAAGTCGCTCTCCGACATGCTCAAGGGCAAGCAGGGACGTTTCCGTCAGAACTTGCTCGGTAAGCGCGTCGACTACTCCGGTCGTTCGGTCATCGTCGCCGGTCCGACCCTCAAGCTTCACCAGTGCGGACTGCCGAAGCTCATGGCGCTCGAGCTGTTCAAGCCGTTCGTCATGAAGCGCCTCGTCGAGCTCGACCTCGCCCAGAACATCAAGACCGCGAAGCGGATGGTCGAGCGCCGCCGCCCGCAGGTGTGGGACGTTCTCGACGACGTGATCAAGGAGCATCCGGTGCTCCTCAACCGCGCTCCGACCCTCCACCGACTCGGTATCCAGGCCTTCGAGCCGGTGCTGGTTGAGGGCAAGGCCCTCCAAATCCACCCTCTCGTGTGCACCGCCTTCAACGCCGACTTCGACGGCGACCAGATGGCGATTCACGTGCCGCTCTCCGCTGAGGCTCAGGCCGAGGCGCGGGTGCTGATGCTGAGCGCCAACAACATCCTGTCGCCGCAGTCGGGTCGCCCCATCGTGACCCCGACCCAGGACATGGTCATCGGCGCCTTCTACCTCACCGAGCAGGTCGAGGGAGCTGCCGGCGAGGGGTCGGTGTTCCGTCACACTTGGCAGGCGATCGCCGCTCAGGAGCAGGGGCTCCTCGACGTTCACGCCGCGATCACCATCCGCTCCGACTCGTTCCTCGTCGCGGGCGATCAGCGCGAGTGGGTGCAGACCACCCTCGGCAGAGCCCTCTTCGAGGAGGCGCTCCCAGCCGACTTCGGTCGCCGCTTCGGTCACGTCACTTCGACGCTGCGTAAGCGCGAACTCGGTGAGATTGTCGAGATCCTCTCCGACAACTACACCAACGCTGAGGTGGCGGCGGCTCTCGACGCGATCAAGAACCTGTCTTACCGGTTCGCCTCGCAGTCGGGTCTCACCGTCTCGATCGACGACGTCAAGACCCCGGCCTCGAAAAAGGAACTCCTCGACGAGTTCGAGCAGCAGGCCGACAAGGTCGAGCAGCAGTTCCGTCGCGGCATCATCACCGACGGCGAGCGGCGCCAGCAGGAGGTCCGCATCTGGACCGATGCGACCACGCGCGTCACGGCCGAGATGGAGAAGGAGTTCAAGGCGCAGCGCTTCAACCCGATCGACATGATGGTCGGATCCGGCGCCCGCGGGAACATGACCCAGATGCGCCAGATCGCCGCCATGCGCGGTCTCGTGGCTAACCCTCGCGGTGACATGATCCCCCGTCCGATCAAGTCGAACTTCCGTGAGGGACTCGAGACCCTCGAGTACTTCATCGCGACCCCGGGTGCCCGTAAGGGCCTCGTTGACACCGCGCTGCGTACCGCCGACTCGGGCTACCTGACTCGTCGTCTCGTCGACGTCGCCCAGGAACTCATCGTCCGCGAGGACGACTGTGGCACCAACCTCGGAATCTGGGTGGAGGGCGTCATCGCTGATACGGCGAACAGCCGCTCCTACCTCGAGACCAAACTCTTCGGTCGCGCGTTGCTCAACGACGTCGAGTTGTCGGCGGCGTTGCCTGACGGCCGCAAGGTGCTCGAGCGCAACACGATCGTTGGAGACGTCGAGATGGCCGCGCTCCGTGACGACGCCGCGGTCGATCGCGTTCGCGTGCGCTCGGTGCTCACCTGTGACGCTGAGCTCGGCATCTGCGCGCTCTGCTACGGCCGCTCGCTCGCGACCGGCAAGCGGATCGAGCTCGGTGAGGCGGTCGGCGTTATCGCCGCTCAGTCGATCGGCGAGCCCGGCACCCAGCTCACCATGCGGACCTTCCACACCGGAGGTGTGGCCGGCAAGGACATCGCCGGCGGTCTGCCTCGCGTGGTTGAGCTCTTCGAGAGCCGCACTCCGAAAGGCGCGGCCCGCCTGGCCCCCGCCTCGGGTGTCGTGCGCATCGGCGAGGACGAGGGCAAGGGCATCCCGGTCACCGTCGTCGACGACGCGGGCGAGGAGTCACCGGTCGTGCTGCCGCTTGGCGCGCGTCCGGTGGTCACCGACGGTCAGGAGGTGCGCGCCGGTGACCCGATCACCGACGGCCCCTTCGACCCGAAGGAGCTCATGGACATCAAGGGCCCCCGCGAGACGCAGATGTACCTCGTGGAAGAGGTCCAGCGCGTCTACCGCGATCAGGGCGTGTCGATCCACGACAAGCACATCGAGCTCATCGTCCGGCAGATGACCCGCCGCATCGCAGTGAGCGAGACCGGCGACACCGACTTCCTTCCGGGGGAGCGGGTCGACGCCAAGCGCTTCCGCGACACGAACCGTCGGATGGTCGAGGAGGGAAGCCGTCCCGCCGAAGGTCGGCCCGAGATCATGGGCATCACCAAGGCCTCCCTCGCCACCGAGTCCTGGCTCTCGGCCGCCTCCTTCCAGGAGACGACCCGGGTGCTCACCGAGGCCGCCATCGACGGTCGCGGCGACGGGCTCATCGGCCTGAAGGAGAACATCATCATCGGCAAGCTCATCCCCGCCGGCACCGGCATGATGAAGTACCGCGAGTTCTCCATCGACGCCCCCGACTACGAGCCGATGACCTATTACTCCAGCGACAGCGAGGAGGACGACGCCACGGCGATCGAATTGGCGCGCCGGTTCGAGAGCGCTGGCGCCGAGGTCGGAGCCGAGTGATTCGGCGGCCGGCACCGCAGGTTGCCGGTCGAACGGGTCGCCCATAACCTCTCAGGGTCCCGGTCGGGTCCCCGGCCGAGTTCGCCGGTCCCGGCCTCGCCGGACCCTGAGCAGTACCAATCGGTCGTCGTGGCCGGAGGGTGCCGAAGAACGAAGCACACGACAGCGACAAACACACCCAGGAGAAGGTCCGAAGACGTGCCCACCATTCAGCAACTCGTCCGACAGGGTCGGTCGTCGAAGTTCACCAAGAGCAAGACCCCGGCGTTGAAGGGCTCGCCCCAGCGCCGCGGTGTGTGCACGCGCGTCTACACGACCACCCCGAAGAAGCCGAACTCGGCTCTCCGCAAGGTGGCCCGTGTCCGGTTGTCGAGTGGAGTTGAGGTCACGGCGTACATCCCCGGTGAAGGCCACAACCTCCAGGAGCACTCGATCGTGCTGGTGCGTGGCGGTCGTGTTCGCGATCTCCCCGGTGTGCGCTACAAGATCATCCGCGGCGCGCTCGACGCGGCCGGCGTGAAGAACCGCAAGCAGGCCCGCAGCCGTTACGGCGCCAAGGTGGAGAAGTAAGACCTATGCCTCGTAAGGGACCAGCCCCCCGTCGCGAACTCGTCGCCGACCCCATTCACCGTTCGCCGCTCGTCACCCAGCTCATCAACAAGGTGATGCTGCACGGCAAGCGCAGCGTCGCTGAGCGCATCGTCTACGACGCCATGGAGCTCATCGCCTCTCGCACCGGCGACGACTCACTCGACACCTTGAAGCGTGCTGTCGAGAACGTCAAGCCCCCGCTTGAGGTGCGCAGCCGTCGTGTCGGCGGCGCCACCTACCAGGTACCGGTTGAGGTGCGCCCCCGGCGAGCCTCGACGCTGGCGATTCGCTGGCTGGTCGACTTCAGCCGCGCCCGCCGCGAGCGGACGATGGCCGAGTGCCTCGCTGGAGAGATCATGGATGCCGCCAACGGTCTTGGCGCCGCCATGAAGAAGCGTGATGACATGCAGAAGATGGCCGAGTCCAACAAGGCCTTCGCCCACTATCGGTGGTGACGGGTCCGCCCATCACCTTCCGCCCCGCCCCTTGACAACACACAGATCGAACACCGAACGGAAGTGACCTGCAATGGCCAAGCGTGAGTTCCCCCTCGAGCGCACCCGCAACATCGGCATCATGGCCCACATCGACGCCGGTAAGACGACGACGACCGAGCGCATCCTCTACTACACCGGCAAGAGCTACAAGATCGGCGAGGTCCACGACGGCGCCGCGACCATGGACCACATGGCGCAGGAGCAGGAGCGTGGCATCACCATCACCTCCGCGGCGACGACCTGTGTGTGGGACAACCACCGCATCAACATCATCGACACCCCGGGGCACGTCGACTTCACCATCGAGGTGGAGCGTTCGCTCCGCGTCCTCGACGGAGCGGTCACCGTGTTCGACTCCGTCGCCGGTGTCGAGCCCCAGACCGAGACGGTTTGGCGTCAGGCCAACAAGTACAACGTCCCGCGGTTCTGCTTCGTCAACAAGATGGACCGCATCGGCGCGAACTTCTATCGCACCGTCGAAATGGTCGAGTCGCGCCTCCAGGCCAACCCGCTCGTGGTGCAGCTGCCGGTCGGCGCCGGCGGACCCGAGTCGAACGAGCCCTTCGCTGGCCTCGTTGACCTCATGAAGATGAAGGCCCTCATCTGGCGTGACGAGGAACTCGGAGCGAAGTGGGACGAGGTGGATATCCCAGCCCACATGGTGGATCAGGCGGCCGAATACCGCGAGAAGATGATGGAGACCATCGCCACCTCCGACGAGGAACTCATGGAGAAGTACCTCGGCGGCGAGGAGGTTTCCCTCGAGGAGATCAAGCGCGCCATTCGCGCCGGCACCCTCGCCGGAGACTTCGTCCCGGTGCTCTGCGGTTCGGCCTTCAAGAACAAGGGCGTCCAGCCGATGCTCGACGCGGTCATCGACTTTCTCCCGTCCCCACTCGACATTGAGCCCGCCCACGGCTCGAACATGCGCGGCGACGAGGAGATCACTCGCGGCCCGAACGACGACTCCTTCGCGGCCCTTGCCTTCAAAATCGTCGCGGACCCCTTCGGCAAGCTCACCTACTTCCGGGTCTACTCCGGAGAGGTCACCAAGGGTGACGAGGTCTATAACTCCACCAAGGAGAAGCGTGAGCGTCTCGGTCGCATCTTGTTGATGCATGCCAACCAGCGCGAGGATCTCGACATCGCCATGGCTGGCGACATCGTCGCCGGTCTCGGATTCAAGGAAGTCACCACCGGTGACACCCTCTGCGACCGTGATAACCCGGTGATCCTCGAGCGGATGGAGTTCCCGGAGCCCGTCATTCATGTCGCCATCGAGCCGAAGACGAAGAGCGATCAGGACAAGCTCGGCAAGGCGCTCAAGTCGCTCTCCGACGAGGACCCGACCTTCCGCGTTCGCACCGATGAGGAGACCGGCCAGACGGTCATCTCCGGTATGGGCGAGTTGCACCTCGAGGTGCTCGTCGACCGCATGATGCGTGAGTTCAGCGTCGAGGCGACCGTCGGGAAGCCGCAGGTGGCGTATCGCGAGACCATCACGAAGAAGGTCGAGTCGGTCGAGTACCGCCACATCAAGCAGTCCGGTGGTTCCGGCCAGTTCGCCGTCATCAAGTTGACGATCGAGCCGAACCCGGGCAACGGCTACGAATTTGTCGACAGCATCACCGGCGGCCGCATCCCGCGCGAGTACATCCAGCCGACCAACCAAGGCATTCAGGCCGGTCTCGAGTCGGGCGTTCTCGCCGGATACGGCATGGTCGACGTGAAGGTGGCGCTGGTCGACGGTCAGTACCACGACGTCGACTCCTCCGAGATGGCCTTCAAGGTGGCGGGCCAGATGGGTCTCAAGAAGGCGGCCGAGGCCGCCGGACCGGTCCTTCTCGAGCCGATCATGGCCGTCGAGGTCGTCACCCCTGAGGACTACATGGGCGATGTGATGGGCGACCTCTCGAGCCGTCGTGGACGAATCGAGGGTATGGAGGCCAACGGCAACACCCAGACCGTGCGGGCGCAGGTGCCGCTCTCGGAGATGTTCGGTTACTCCACCGATCTCCGCAGCCGCACCCAGGGCCGCGCGACCTACACCATGCAGTTCGACAGCTACCAGCAGGTGCCCGGCGCGATCGCTGACGAGATCGTCAAGCGCGTGCGGGGCGAGTGACCGGGTCGACAGCCCACCAACGAATCAATTCAGATAGATCAACCGAGATAACAAGGAAGAAGTAGGAGAGAACGATGGCGAAGGCGAAGTTCGAGCGTACGAAGCCTCATGTGAATATTGGGACGATGGGTCATATTGACCATGGGAAGACGACGTTGACGGCGGCGATTTCGAAGACGTTGTCGGATCGTGGGTTGGCTG
>Ga0222716_10001591_pt1 | contig 18953 bp, 17 predicted proteins | sample C33_13DmetaG_FD_165044 | JGI IMG/M metagenome (GOLD analysis project Ga0222716, IMG submission 165044) | Estuarine water microbial communities from San Francisco Bay, California, United States - C33_13D | ecosystem: Environmental > Aquatic > Marine > Unclassified | place: USA: California... | reverse complement strand
GGGCACAACCCATGGTCGATGACCTCGCACAAAAGGCATGGGAGAGCGGTCGTTCCGCTTGGGAAGCGACCTTGTGGAAAGCCGAAGGCACGGCCTGGGACGACGTCACGGTCGCCTCCATCAAAGCCCGCATCAACGGAGGTCTTGCACTTTTTCTCGAAGAGGTAGAGGCTTGTTTTGACAAGAACGGCGGCCCCTACCTCGAAACCCTGCGACAAGGGAATTCTCCCTTCCGGGTGCCGTCGCCTGCATGGGGAAACGAGCCGGCCTTCCCGCTCCCTGACAAAGTCCCCGATGCCTCCTTGCGACGTTGGTCTTCTACCGAATCCGCCACTTGGCAGTCAGAAAACGAACCGTGCCGGTGGAACGAGGCGTGGGAATGCGCCCGACCGTGGTTCAAGGACCCGAGGGTGCATCAACCCCAGAGGTTGTACCATCCTGACGGGTGGGCATCGGGCGAACTCGACCTCGTTTTGCGCTGGGACGGACGAACCCGAATCGTTGATATCAAATCCGGACGATCCTCGTCCTTGTTTGCACCGTCCCTTGAACATCAATTGCGCTTTTATGCGTGGCTCTGGTATGAAACCCACGAGCACCAACACGTTGACGGGATGGAAGGGTGGTACCTTGCAGACCCTGAACGGGTGGCTTACGCCCCGCCAACAGCCGACGACATGGAGGAACTCTCTGCATCGTATCGGGCCTCGCATGAAGCGATGCAAACCGCAGCAGAGGGCGTCTTGACCTTCCCCGGGTCCTTCGGCGATGCTTGCACGGGAGAGCAAGCAGGTTGTGGGTGGTGCTCGGTGTCCAAAGATGAAAACGGGGCTTGGTCCGGACCTGAATTTTCAAAGTGGTTAGGTTCAGCACCTCAAGTAAGTCTTTCTTCACCTTATGAGAAACTCGATTCGGTTCAAGGCCGCGTAACGGTTCGCGGTCGGCTCACCGGCGCGTGGGGTCCGATGCCGAACCACTTTGGTGAACCCGTTTTGGGGGCGCTTCTGGTCGTCGGCGATCAACACATCACCGTTGAGGAAAGCGAACCCGGTGCCTTTCAACATCTTCACGGATTTGCAGAGCAGGACGTGGTGCTCAAAGACGCGCTCCCAGGGGTCTGGCGGGACCAGGCCCGCCTTTACCTCGATGACCGCACCGTCGCTTCTTTGCACAGCGAATCCTCGGAAGAGGGTGAGCCATACACCCGCCTCGGTCTGTTGAGAACAAGGGCCAACGTCGCCGGCCGCGTGCTTTCCATCGGTCAACGCTCGGGGACTCGTCTCGACGGGAAACCATGGTCCATGCTTTCCTTGATCCTCTGGGACGGTACGCACCTCGCTGAGGTCGTGGCGTTCGGGCAGAGCATTTCACAACGCCTGCTTGCGCTTCAACCCGGTGATGCTGTGGCGATGACGGGCGTTGAGCTCGGTTGGCGAGGTGGGATTTTGCAACTGCGAATCGACAACCGCAAGACCCGGATTGAGACGCCTCGCACGCATTGAAACAAGCGTCACTTAGCCTTCAAAAGGGGTGGACGGCGTCCCTCCTTCATGCCCGTCCACCGCGCCGTCTCGAAACGCGATTCGGTCGGCCAATACAACCGCCTTTCCGCCAGCCAGGCCAACACCTACCTCGCCTGCCCGAGGTTGTGGTTTTACGAAAAGGTGTACCGATTCAAAATGCCTCAAATTCCGGTGTTGTTCATCGGACGCGCCGTTGAAGAAGCGTTGTGTCGTGTGTTAAGGGATTCACCGGGTTTGGTTTCTGAAGCAGCACCGACCAACGCACTGGGGCCAAGCCCCTACTTGGAAGACGGGCAACCCGAGGCTGAAACTCACCCCGCATGGCCTGCTCGTAACCTGATGCCGCTGTTTCCAAACGAACGCCCATCGAGCAAGGAAGCCTTGAGGGACTGGGCTCATGCTCGATGTCGCATCCATCTCCCGCCCGCTCTTGAGCGCATGAAGGAAGCCTGGCAGAAGGACGAGCGGCGTGCAGGCGATTGGAGCGAGGTCGACGAGCAGGCTTGCCTTGAGATGGTTCTTCACGGCGTCAATTTTCACCTCGACGAAGTTGAACGTTGTTACCAAGCCGAGGGAGGACCTGCTCTCCAACCTTGGCGAGAAGGGCAGCGTCCGCTCCACCCTGCTCCGGACGGTTTTCCCTACCCATCGTTTTCAGGCGCTCATCCTTTGGCCACCAAGGGTGCGTTCACGTGGTCGGAAGCGTGGGAGGTGGCTCGGCCGTGGTTCGTTGACCCCGATGCTCCGGGTTTCACAATGAACGCCGTCCATCCTGACCATTGGTTTCAGGGCGAATACGACCTCGTGTACCGGTGGACAGGATCGCCTCGAATCGTTGACATCAAAGCCAGTCTGGGTGCGAACGACCGGTCAGGAGATTATGTGGAGCAAATGCGCGATTATGCGATGCTTTGGTACGTCACGCACGAACGGAAGGAATCGGTTTCCGGTTTGGAAATTTGGTACTTGAAACATCCGAGCATCAAATCCGTGCCCGTCCCGTCAACCGAGGAGCTGGAAGCGATAGAAACCGACCTCGAGCGGCTCTGGCAGCGGTTGCGTGAACGAACGCCCACCATGGACGAGTGTCCCCCGGACCCGAGGCCTGTCCGCGGATTTTCGGCTGGCGGCGTCCCCGCCGATGCTCCGGATGAGCGTCGATGCGACCGTTGCGATTGGCGAGCGGTTTGCCCGGGAGGCGAGGGCCCGGAACAACCGTCGGTGCCCTCTTCCTATCAGCTTCCAGGAACCAGCGCCGTAACCCAGTTCGAACCCATCGGGACCTTGGATCCACGGGTCACGGTGCGTGGAGAGGTGTTCACGGTGGGCTCCCAAATCGGCACACGCCCCCAAATCGTCCACATCAAGCAAGACACCTACGATGCTCAGATTCAAATCGTCGCCAAGGAAGACAGCGACGGTCAACCCACGGTTGCGCTGGAATTGGAACGAGGGGCCTCCCTCTTGGTCAGAGACGCCGTTTTCTCGGTCAATTGGAAGGGCGAAATCGTGCTCAAGATCGATCCGCTGGCCAGGGTTGAGCTCGACACCGACCCGACCGAAGCTTCGAGCAGCCTCTTTGACAAACAAGCCAAACACAACATCGCCGGCGTGGTGGTCTACACGTACGAAAAAAGCGGGGTTGGGAAAACCGGCAAACGCTGGTCGCGAAAAGGCATGATGGTGATGGATGCTTCCGGTGCGACGAAAGTTGAGGGTTGGGCCGACGATTGGAACCCTCAATACGACCTCGTGGGCGTGGGAGACACCGTTGCTCTTGCGAACCTCGGTTTGGATGCGTGGGCAAGCGATGTTCGGGGCGACTACACCCGGCAGTCAACCTTGCAAATCGTTTCGCGTGCGGACCGTTCAACCGCCTGATGAAATCGTCGTGACGAGTAAACTCACGGGGGATGTCAGTGGTGTCGAATGGGGCAACACCGTTCCTTCGTAACTCACGATGACCATTGAGGGAAGCCAGTCCGTCAGTTGAAGGGCCTCTCGCACACTGGTTCCGGGTTCCACCGCCACCACCTTTTCGCCTTCCCGACCGTGGAAGCGCACATCCATGGCACAACCGTGAATCATCATGCTTATGACCGTCGCGCAAAAGCCCCATGACAGAGCCGAGGTCGCATAGCCCGGTATTGCGGTGGATTCGAAATCCACTGTCCCTTGGACGCGGGGGTTCAAATCCCTCTCTCGGCGCTCTGAAGTGTCCTCTGTGCGTGGAACCCATGCGACCTACATGTAGGATGCATCGTGGTTCGCTGTGAGTTCTTTCACCAGATCTTCCGTCGTCTCTGGGGCCATCACTGCCAGACGTTCACGCAGCCACGACCCTCCGTTCTCGGGAAGTTTGAGGCGGAGGTCAAACCACCGGTCGAGATGTTCGATGATTCGCTGCGTGGCCATGATGTCTTGGCTGGAGCCGATGGTTGTGCCGATCACGCAAGCGGAATTGATGTCGTAAAGCGGCCCGGTTGAGGCGAGCATCGCTCCCAGTCCGAGCGCCCCGGTTTTTGGCTCGTCCCTTCGAACGTCAACGCCTGCGCTTTCGAGGTCCACTCTGTAGGCCGACGAACTGGCGACCGCAAAGGTCTCCTTGCGGTCAGCCGCTGTTTTGTAACCAGCCAGCACGACGAGGGAATCGACATCTTGGCTTTTGAGGAAGGTCATGATTTGGCGAGCGATGCCACCGTGGAGGGACATGTCGACAGGTTGAACAGCACCGGTGAGGGTGAGGAAGCGCCTTCCTCCTTGCGTTTGGGTTTCGCTGAGCGAGATGTGAGGAGGTGCGAGAAGACCGTCTTCATCGAGATTTGCTTGGGGAGGAAGTGCATCGACGTGCAAGCGAGCCACCTCAACGGTTTCGTTCAGTTCTCTCATCGTTTTGACGGCGACCTTGCCGAGATTTCCAACGCCGGGAAAGGCAGCAAACACGAGGGCGCCGGCCGGCAGGGACTCATGGCCGTTGCGCCATTCAACATGAAGGGTCATGAAGTCGTAAACCCCGCAAATCGCGTTATAATGTTTGACATCAACGTGTTCCTCAGGAACCTGTTTTGACGGCAGGGTGCGTGAGCGGTTACTCCTCTTCTTCCACGTGCTCGCTTTCCATTTTAGCAAGACTTGGCAGGGTGGGAATGGTCGAAGGCCATGCCTCGGATTCGACGCCGTTCATCTTTCGTCGAAGCGCAGCGCGGTGGTCCTCAGGCGACCACTTGAGGGGGGCGGCGGCTTGTGCGGTTTCCCCGCATTGCGGGCAGGTGGTCTTGAGTGAGAACGCCTTGCAGGTGAGGCATTGTTGCATGCGTTGGCGAGCCACGGTCTCACTCCCTCGTGGCGACAGCCTCGCCGCCCGCTGCTCTCATGTGGGTCAGGATGGCGGACGTCGCTTGTTCCCACATGGATTCAGCAACCTTGAAATCGGGAGCCTTCAGTTCCAAGCGGTAGTTGGGTGCGCCGTCATAGAAGCATTTCACATCGATTTCTTCTTCTTCGTTTGACAAGGCCTCGGCGGCTTCAAGCGCCTCTTGGATCACCTTGATGCCGTTGATGTCGTTGATGCTCAAGTTGAGCGTACCTCGGACCTCAACGAAAGGCGGAATGATGTTTTCGACGGCCAACTCAATGAAGGGAGCCAACCAGTCACCTTCAAATCCGGCGTTTTGCAAAGCACCTTCCTGAAGCGCAGCCTCTTCAAAGGCCGTGTACAGGGTTCCAAAGGCTTCGGAAAGTTCGCTCGCTTGTTCACTGACGGTGTTTTCGTCCCATTCGACCTTATCGCCGAGCACCTTCAACAATTGATTGGCCCGTTGTTCGTTTTTCCATTCCTGGAGGCGGTCTCGCCGTCGCTCCTCGGAAACCGATTTGAGCGAGAGTTCAAGCGAAGTCCCGTCGCGACGAGTTTTCATCACCTTGCAAATAACACGCTGTCCCTCCCGAACGAAGGCTCGGATGTTTTTGACCCAGCCAGAGGCGATTTCACCGATGAAGATGAAGCCCTCGATGCCGGGGTATTCGTCAAGCGTGACGTAGGCTCCGTTTTGTTTCACGGTGGTGATGCTCGCAACGACCAGTTCCCCTTCTTCGGGGGTCGAGGTGGTTTCGTTGGACACGGAGGCTCAGCCTCCTCATTCCAGTGTTTCAACAACGGTGCAGCCGACGAGTTGCGCCTTGCCACCGGAGGGTTTGGTCAACGTGGCACTGCAGACATCGCAGGCGATGGAGGTGGTTGCGCGGGAAAAGATGGTGGATTCGTTTCCGCAGTCGCGGCAACTCACTTTCAGGAATTGATTGGTCATTCATTTCACCTCAACGGTCGATCAGTTCGAACTTCTTCGCACGCTTGCAGGGGGCATAGTGTGCCTTGCCCGTTTCCGTGCAGCGGTAGAGAATGTTGACGCGCTTGGTGGGTTTTTCCCGGCCGTCGGGTTTTGGACGTGGGAAACCGCGGTAACCGGCCATCACACGACGGAACCGTCGCTGACCCCAGCGCAACTCGGAAGCCCGCCTTTTCTTGACGCGCTCCACGGTGTGGAGGGTGTGCTTGCCAGCCGAAGGGCTGTATCGCTTGACTTGACGGGGTCGCTTCACCATAAGAACACCTAAGCGTTCAGCCCACAGAGGTCGGGTATTTATGCCCTCCGCCATGCGATTTGCCCCTCTTTGAACGACGGCGTGGACCTGAACGGGATTCTCTATAAATCCCTCTAACTTCCACACACCATGGAAGAAGCGACGCAAGCCTTCGTTTTCTTCTGGTGTGCAGGATTGTTGTTTTTGACAGGTTCCTTGTTGTCCTTCTTCTCGAAGGGTGCCCTCCAGCGGAAAATCGGCATGGGCTTCGTGGTCGTCGGTCTTCTTTCCCTGCTCACCACGCCCTGGACGGCGAGTGCTTCCCCATCGAGTGCCTTTGGACACCTTCTCGGGAGCATTTTGGGCCCCTCGGTGTTGCTGGGCGTTGGTTTCTACCAAATCGGCTTCTCCGGCCACGTCCCGGTGGGGCGTCTTTCGACAAGCGACCGCCGAATCGGTGTTCTCATGGTCGTTGCAGGCGTCGTTTGGTTCGAAGCCATGCATTGGTGGACGCTTACGCCCACTTATCCCGACGAAGTCAACCGTTCCTGGTTGATCTTCTGGCCCACGATGCTTCTTTTCGGATTCACGCTTGCTTGCGGCATGTACGCTGTGATCGGCCAAATTGGAGACCGACGTGTGCGTGAGCAACGTTTGATGGTCGTGGTGGCTTTGTTTTTGATGGCCTTGATGGTGATGGGATTGACGATGGACGGACCGAGTCTGGCCAAGGAGCGCTTTGCAGCAGAATTGTTGCTCGCAGCGGCGGATTTGTTTGGTGTCCTCGTCGGAGCAGCGATGGCCGTGCTTTTCTTCGCCGTGGTCCTCTATTTCTACGAATCAACCCATGTCCCTGTCCATCTCCCTGCACCCACCGAAGAACAGCTTCAGCATGCCGAACGCATCATCGCCGACAACGTCTTGGGAGGTGAGGAAGCGTGAATACGCCAAAACAGAGCAGTGGTTTCGTTCGCACAGCGCTTTGGTTCACGATACCGAGCCTGCTTCTCGTGCTGAGCGTTTGGTGGTCGACGTCCGCTTCGGTCGAGAGCGGCGTTGTCCGATTTGTGAACGCCATGCTCACGTCGTTTACCTTGGTGTCCTTTATGCTCCTTGTCACGCTCTTCGCCTATGGAGATGCACGCAGGCGTCCGATCGCTCCGCTAGCAGGGATGATCTTCCTCGTTTTGGCCGGTGTTGCCTTAACGATGTTTTTCCTCTCCCAAGGGGACCTCTTGATGGAAGAAAACGCCTCGGTTCGGGCGCAATTCCTTTCCAACATCGTGCGTTTCGCCACCACCTCAGCCGCCCTCGTCGTGGCGACGGTCGTGGTTGGTGGCACCTTGCTGGCCTCTCTTCTCAACACCCCTCCACGAGCGATCGTTTTCGAGGAGGAGTGATTTTTCCTCCTCTCCTTGCATGCCGTTGATTTCATAAGGGGGAGGTCGGTGGCCGAAGCGTTCAGGTGAGCGTATGTCCAAAGGTACACCGTCCATGGGTCGCCGTCAAAAGACCACTCACATCCGATGCCGCCGCTGCGGCCGCAACGCTTACCACAAGCAAAAGTCGGTCTGTGCCTCGTGTGGCTACGGAGAAACGGCTCGCATTCGCAAGTTCAGTTGGTCCAAGAAAACGCACCGGCCCAAGGCTTGAACACCACCATCGCAACGATAAGAAGCGTTCATCCGCTGGTTGAGTTGAGGCGAACGAATGTGTGGGATTCTCGGCATCGTCGGTCGTCAAGGCGTTCATGTCAACCAACTGCTGTATGACGGCCTTACGGTTTTGCAACATCGGGGACAAGATGCCGCTGGCATTCTCACCGACCAGGATGGAAATTTCCGTCTTCGAAAGTCAAACGGGCTCGTGGCGGATGTTTTCTTCAAGCGGCACATGCTTCGTTTGGAGGGCAACGTCGGCATCGGCCATGTTCGATACCCAACGGCCGGTTCGTCCTCTCGGGCGGAAGCTCAGCCTTTCTACGTCAATTCACCCTACGGCATCGCCCTCGCCCACAACGGGAATCTGACCAACGCCGACGAACTTGGGGTTTACCTGCGGGACGAGTGCATGCGTCACATCAACACGTCAAGCGATTCGGAATTGTTGCTGAACATCCTCGCCGTCGAATTGGGCCATCGTTCACGAGCCCTACGCATCGAGGGGACGCCTCACATCAACGTCGACACGATCTTTGGCGCTGTTACCGCCGTCAACGACCGGGTTCGCGGGGGATACGCCTGTGTTTCCGTGGTTTCGGGATACGGCTTGCTCGCTTTCCGCGACCCGAACGGTATTCGCCCGCTCATCTTCGGAAAGCGGAGCACCGACGGAGGCGACGAGTACATCGTTGGCAGCGAGTCGGTTGCCATCACGGCGCTGGGTTTTGAGGTGGTCAGGGACGTCGCTCCCGGCGAGGCAATCTTCATCAGTTCCTCCGGCCATCTTTTCTCCCGGCACTGTGCTCCAGAGGTCCCGTACACGCCGTGCATCTTTGAGCACGTCTACTTCGCTCGTCCGGATTCGGTGATCGACGGCATGTCCGTGTATCAGTCGCGCCTCAACCAAGGTCGACGTTTGGCTGAACGCCTGCTGGAATCTTGGGCCGATCACGACATCGACGTGGTGATTCCTATTCCCGATTCAGGGCGCATTGCGGCCCTCCAAATGGCCAAGACCCTGAACCTGCCCTATCGGGAAGGCTTCGTGAAGAATCGCTACGTTGGCCGCACGTTCATCATGCCCGGTCAAGCGCTCCGAGAGAAATCCGTGCGCAGGAAGTTAAACGCTATAGAACATGAGTTTCGAGGGAAAAACGTCCTTCTCGTGGACGATTCAATCGTTCGGGGCACCACCAGTGCCCAGATCATTGAGATGGCCCGAGATGTGGGGGCGAACAAGGTCTACTTCGCCTCAGCAGCGCCCCCGGTTCGCCATCCAAACGTGTACGGAATCGATATGCCGGCCGTCAACGAATTCATTGCAAACGGCCGCACCGTGGAAGAAATCAACTCGACCATCGGCAGCGACCGTCTGTTTTACCAGAGCCTTGAGGACTTGATCGAGACAACTCAACAAGAGAACTCTGAGGTCAAAGCCTTCGATGCCAGTTGTTTCAACGGTGAATACATCACCGGTGACATTGACGATGCCTACCTGCAACGTTTGTACGAGGCTCGAAACGACGGTGCCAAAAACAAGGCGCATCTCGACGATGCGGTGTTGGAACTTCACAACGACGAAGAAGAAGCCTGATCTCGGCGTTGCTCACCGTGTGCGAGTGCTTTTGTAGCCCGGTTTTTACGGTTCACCATGGTTCGGACGCCCGAGGTTGAGGTCTTGCTCCGGCCGGAAGCCAAGGTCCGATGCATGGCCATGAGCCAAGAAGGGACGTTGGCGTGGGTTGAGGGTCAACGGAAGGTTTTCTTCGCCTCTTTGGACGAATTGGGAGCGCTGACTCCCCTCGGCTCTGCGGAACATCAACATCCTGTCACCTACATCGGTTTCTTTGAAGGGAACCTCATTGTGGGTGACGACCTCGACGGGTTCACGCTTTACGCTGATACGGGGGACATTCTCGAGGTCGTCGATGTTGACGGTGGCATCGTGGATGCTTGTCTTCTTCACGATGAGGTCTGTTTTCTCGGCGGCATGGGCAGCCTCTTGACTTGGAAGCCCCATCAACCTCCCAACAACCTGAGCGAAGCACTCGGTTTGAAGGAGGTCATGTCGCTGGTTGCCCATCATCATCGCCTGTACGTCGCAATGCAAGACGGTGAAGTTCTGAGCATTGAAGACGAGATCGTGTCATGGCGACGACCGCCACGAGGCGTCCATGGAGAGCGGATTACTGCCCTTGGTGTCACGCAATTAGGAGGCTTGTTTCTCACACGGGAAGGACACGCCTTGGTCGCAGGTGACGAGGAAGCCATTGAATTCGAGTTTTGGATCGACGAAACCCTCGTGGCTCGAACGGACATAAGTGGGCGAATGCTTACTTCAACGCCTTGTGCCGAAGGTGCCGTTGTTGGATTTGATGACGGTTCGGTCATGCACCTCGCTGAAGACGGCACCATGAAGCAGGTATTGGACATCCAACACCCGGTTGCTACGTGCCTTGCCATTAGGGAACACACGCTGGCGAGTTCGTGGTTTTACATCCACGGGACAAACGGCGAGCAGAGTTGGACGGTTGAACACCAAGGCATGCCGGCGTTGATGGTGGTTCGACCAAGCTCAACCGGCGTTGTCTTTGCAGGCGACGACCAAAACGACTACACGTCTGCCGAACCGATCGGCTACTTTTCGCTGGAAGGACCGTACAGCGAGGTGGACCGGGCGGAACTCAATCTTTGGTTTCAGGTCAGCGATGAGCGAGAACTTCCGTCGGCTGAGGCCATCTACGGCACCGATGATGACGTGCTTGTGCACTTGACGGCGGACGAACGGGAGGTCTATTTGTCGACTTCCGAAAACGAAGGCAACGTGGACGTCTTGCTCGATGCGATGGGCACTCCAGAGGCAGACTCGAAGGTCACTGCGGAGGCGGGAACACTTGCCGATGAAGAAGCGCTCATGGAGCAGTTGAGCGGTTTGGGCGATATGGCCATGGAAGAGCAGAACGACTTGTTCGAAGCGTTGAACGAAACGCTTCACGCCGTTCACCGTCCTCAAGCCGTTGCAGGCGAGGACCGGCAATTGACCGCTGATGCAGACGGGACCGCCGTTGTTCACCTCGACGGACGCAGCACCCATGACCCCCACGGCATGATCCTTCGTTGGACATGGCACAACGAGCGAGGAGAGGAATTGGCCCAAGGGCCTCAATTGAAACTCCGCCTTCCGCTTGGAAACCACCGGTTTGAATTACGGGTGGTCGACCAAAACGGTTCTTGGACCACGGACAGCGTGGCCATTGAGGTGATTGAGACCTCAACCTCATGAAGGTCATCCGCTTCCCGGTGTCATGGGCCTCACCCGACCTTGGATTGAGCATTTTTTCGTCGGCCCCCTGCAAATGCGTTGTTCGGTCGTCACGGATATCGCCACCGGCGACACCATCATCATCGACGGTGGGGATGAGCCTGAGCGACTCATCGCTTGGATCGATGCCTACGAAGGACGAGGGCCCGATTGGACCACCGGACCGGAAGACGGCCATGAGGGAAACGGCCTGCCATCACGCAACGTCATCGCCTTGGTGAACACCCATGCACACTTCGATCACAGCGGCTTCATCCCCGCGCTCAAAGCCCACTACGGAGTTGACTGGTACCTGCATCCAGACGACACGTTTCTCCAGACGTTGGCCCAACAATCGGGACGAAGGTACGGATTGACGTTGCCCGAGCCGGCCGAAGCCGATCAAGCCTTCGAGGCCGGGCAAACCTATCGTTTTGGGAGCATTGACCTGCAGGTGCTCCACACTCCCGGACACACCTTGGGAGGGTGTTGCTTGGTCTTGCCAGTGGACGACGGGCCCGACCATGTCTTTGTTGGTGACACGCTCTTTGCGGGGTCCGTGGGCAGGACCGATATTGCAAACTCAGGCGGTGACTTTGAATTGCTTGCTCGTTCCATTCACACGCAACTTTGGCCGCTTGACGACGATACCGTGGTTCATCCCGGGCACGGTCCGTTGACGACCATTGGCCACGAAAAGCGAACGAACCCGTTCGTCGGTGATGCGGCGGGTCCCGGCGGGACCTTCGGGTTCGGCAAGTATGCTTGAACTCAATCGAGCATCGATTTGAGCGCAGTGTGAAGAACGGGCAGGGCTTCTTCCCATGTGGCGACGATGCCGTAATCTGCGTGCTGGAAGATGGGCGCATCGGCGTCTTTGTTGATCGCTACGATGTATTTTGATGAACGCATCCCGGCCAGGTGCTGAATGGCGCCAGAAATCCCAACCGCAATGTAGAGGCTTGGGTTCACGGTTTTCCCGGTTTGGCCAACTTGCATGGCGTGCGGAATGGCCTCCCACGTGTCGACGGCGGCACGTGAGGCGCCGACGGCCGCACCGAGGGTGTCGGCAATGGACTCAAGGTGCACGAAGTTGTCCGGTGAGCCCATGCCGCGACCTCCAGAGATCACGATGTTGGCTTCACCAACGTCCAATCGTTCGGAGGCTCGAGCCATGAACTCGGCCACGGACGTGGCCACGTTGCCGTCGGTATCAATAACGCTCGCTTCGGTGGCCCCGCCGCTTGAGGCAGCGAACACGTTGGAGCGAACGGAGACGACCGCAGGTCCGCTGATGCTGACCGTTTGCATGGCCTTTCCAGAATACACAGGCGACGTGATGCTGTTCCCGTCGATGGCAACAGCGTCCTGAATCACGGCAAGGTTGCGTCGGGCAGCAATGCGTGCAGCGAGGTCTTTGGATTGAGGACTCGCTCCGGTGATGACGGTGCCTGGGGGCGCCACAGCGTCAAGGGCTTCGGCCCATCCCCCGGCGTCGTAGTGCGTGAAGGCTCCGGATTTCGCCGCAATGACGGTGCCTGCACCCATGTTGGCGGCCCCGTTTGCAACCGAGGCATCGGTGCAAGGGACGATTACGGTGGGGGCGTCTCCAATGGCCATCGCCGCCGTGACAAGCTCTGCGGTGCTGGGGTGGACGGCGTTGTTGTTCATTTCTGCAATTACAATGGTTTGTGTCATGGTTTCACCTCAAAGGACGTTGGCTTCGTCTCGAAGCAACTGAGCAACTTCTGCAGCGGCAGCGCCGCCATCAAATGTTTTCCCGGCGGGTTTGGCCGGTGGGAGTGAATGAGAGGTCACGGTGACGGAAGACGCGGGGGCGTCTATAGAGTGGACATCTACGCTGGCCTTCTTCGCTTGCATGATGCCCTTGACGTTTGGCTTCCTAACCTTGAAGTCGCCTTTGTCGCACGACACCACCGCAGGCAGAGGAACGTTGAGTTTGGCGTTCCCTGCACCGCTTGGAGCGATCACAGACAGGCCGCCGTCAAAGGAGGCACCGATGGCGTTTGAGACGGAGGCCCAACCCATGCGTTCGGCGAGTCCCGGCCCGGTTGAACCTGCGCCGGTGTCGGCTGCAGCCTTGCCGCAGTACACCACTTCGGCACCGAGTTCCGTCACGGCTTTGGCGAGGACGGTCTGGAGGGCGTTCGAATCCATTTCTCCCTCAGCGTCCACGCGGACGATGCGGTCGACGCCAATGGCTTTGGCGTCCTTGAGAATTTTATCGCATCCTGCGCCACCGACGGTTAGGGCGGTCACTTCGCCTCCGGAGGCTTCCCGGTGTTGCAAGGCGGTCTCAACCGCAAACTCGTCGTAAGGGCTCATCACCATCTTGACGGCGGAGAGGTCAACGCGGTTGCCGCTGACGGCAATTTTTGCATTCGTGTCGGGGACTTGTTTGACGAGGACGACGATGTTCGGCATGGTGCAGGACTCCTACGGTTCAACGACCTGCAAGCAATTGATGAACCTTGCCTCTTCGCCGTGTGCTCGGAATTGGGCGACGGTGATTTTTCCTTCGGACGGTTATTCTTATGAACCGTCAAACAGGCGGTGAAACTCCATGCCGCCGAAACATGAAATCGACCTCGACCCCGAAGAACAAGCCATCCTCCGCGCCTGGCGCCTTCTCGTCAGCGAACACTACCTTGAGGACATTCAACACCTTCAAGGGAACCCGGGAATCATCCACGGTTTTGAAATCGCTCACCGCCTTGTTTGCGAGTACGAAGAATTGCGAGTGGCCTTCCATCTGAACCCGACACGATTTCACGATCTCGGCCATCAGGTGATGCGAGAACAGTTTGACGAGCACATGGTTCGCATGCGACCCGTCATCCGTGTTGTGGATTTGGATGCCGACTATCGACGCCGAATCGACACCCTCCGGATGCGAGACCGAAACCGAGTCGTCAGCATCACGGTCAAAATCAACGATATCTCCCCTCCGTACGGTTGGGTCACGGAAGCGGTGTACGAGTGCAAGCGATGCAACGAGCAGACCACGTTGAAACAACGCCGAGCACGAGAACGGGAAAGTCCGAGCCACTGCGAGACGTGTTTTGCACGCTTGTTGAAACGACTTGACATGGAAGACGAGCCCTTCGGTGTTCGCCCTCCACGTCCGAATTTTGTGATGTCGAGCGAGCATTCGAACTACGAAGACGTTCAGGACATCCGCATGTGTCAAGCGGTGTTCAATGAAAAGGGAGAGCTCGTTCATGTTTCAGACGAGGAGGAGATGGTCGGTGTCGTGTCCGATGACCTCGTTGGCGAATTGGAGAAAGGGGTCTGTGTTCGGTTGAACGGTATTGTTCGGGTTGAACCCTTCCCCAACCGAACCTTTTCGAAGGATACTCGCCGCATTCTTTCCCTGCAGGTGTTCAGCGTCGAGCCAGTTGAAGGCGAGGCCTGATTCTTCAAGCGTTCGTGAGTTGTGTCACCGCATCGAGAAGAGCGGCGTCTTTTTCGAAGTGTTCCTCGACCCCAACCAGCCCTCGTGCAAGACCGTCGGCAACGCCGAATTTTGCATCAAGCGGGTGCAAGGAGCCGTCCATCACCGCCTCTCGAAACGCTTCAAGCGAGGTCCAGGTCGAAGGCTCGCCAAAGCGAGGATCGGGGGTGACGACGATTTCACCGAATTCGGCGAGGACGATGTGTTCGGCGAGTTCGTAAACGGGCGATTGAGGGTCGTCGGGGGAGATGTAGGCCTTGCGCATCTTCTTGCGAATTTGCTCGGGCGTGTCGTGGAGCAGGAGGGCTCCTTTTGGGTCCGATTTCGACATTTTGTGGTCAAAGGATTCCATTCTCGAACCCGAGGCCTTCAGCGAGGAGATGATCGGTGTATGCAAGCAGGTCGCTTTTTCCCAGCCGTATTTCGAGGCAACATCGCGCATGAACATGTGGGCTTTTCGCTGGTCCATACCGCCGATGGCCACGTCGATGTTCATCTCGAAGATGTCCGCCGCCTGCATGGCGGGGTAGTAGAATTTTGAGAGGTCGTGGTCCGAGGAGGCTTCGTCACGTCCCATGATGGTGAACGTTTTTCTCACCATGGCGAGGGTTGCTCCTTTGGAACAGCGCAGGACGCGAGCCCAATAATCAGGCGATTCCATCACTTTTGAGGCCCAAACAAAGCGCAATTCGCCGGGGCCTTCTCCCTCCGGAGGGTGGTCAAGGAGCGCACGAAACGTTGCTTCCATGTATCGAGCCGTGGTTTGGATGGCGTCCATATCGCCGTTGAATTTGTCGTTCACCCAAGCGTGCCAGTCGGCCAGGAAAATCATCACGTTGGCCTTGGCCTCGAGCATGCGTTTGCATTGCAAGGCGAGCACCTTCCAGCCGATGTGGGCTTTTCCGCTTGGCTCAAAGCCCACGTAACAACGGATCACGTCGTCGTTTCCATGGCTTTGTTCACCCGAAAGCACGCGGACGAGATGTTCGATGCCCACGACTTCTTCCACGCTTCCAACCATCGTCGCTAACCGTTCACGGGAGGCAGCGTCCAAGTTGGCCACCTCTTCCGAGTCGCTGAGCGAGGGGGGCAGAGCTTGGTCGCTTGGCATGGTGATGCCTCAAAACAGATCGTTGAGTTTCTTGACTTGGGTTTCCGTGGGGAATTCGCCTTTTTCCATCGTCGCTTCGAGGGCTTCAATGAGTTCATGCGCTTTTTCCACCGTGGCTTGGTCGACGTTCTTCATCATCTCCATGGACTTGTGGGCCATCTTGATGGCTGATTTTGCCTTGGAGAGTTTTTTGGCGTCTTCTTTCGCTTTGTCTCCCCGCTGCTTGGCGTTGTACCCGGTGGCCTCATCGAGGAAGCCGGACCAGCGCTTGCGAGATTCCATCGCTTGTTCCCTGCCGTTCTCGCTGTCGAGGAACGCCGCAAGGTCGGCGCCCTTCAGCTGCTCCACATCCACGGCCAATTTCCCGCCGGTATCGTAGGAGCCTTCCACTTTCACAAGCAGGCCGAAGGAGCCGGTAAACACCCCGTCGGCGTCAACGTTGATGTTGTCAAAATATCCAGTGGCCAACTTGGCCAGACCTGCATTTCCACCCATGCTTTTGATGAGTCCTCGTTTCACGGCAAATCGCTCCATGGCATTGGGAACGCCTCCCGTCAAATAAGGCTCACCGTGGACGTGACTGAGGTGAGGTCTCCTTGGGGGAGGTGTTTTCATACCCGCCGAGGTGGGCAATCGCATGCGAAGTCGACTTGTTCTCGCCCTTGGCCTCGCTTTTTTGGTGCTCCAGCCAACGGTGAATGCCGAAGAACTGGTCACACGGGTTGCGCTTGAGGATGTTGGTGCGTTGGGTGAAAGCGATTTGGGCATTCGCGTTGGCGCCGTATCTCCAGACGGCACCGATGTTCTCGTCGCAGGTATGGACGGATTTGCTCGACTTCTTTCCGCCGACGAAGCCGACGACAGGGGCCAAGATGTCGAATTATTGACGGGCCGAAACAGCACGGTGCACGACATCGCTTGGCATCCTCGCGGAAACACAGCGCTCTTGGTGGGCGATGAAGGGCTCGCCATGCGCTACGATTCCTACGACCACAGCGTGACCTATGTCAACGGTACCTTCAGCGTGCTCGGTTACGAGTTAACCGCCGTCGTTTGGCGTCCCTCTGGGGATTTTGCATACGTTGGTGCGACCGACGGCACCCTTTGGAAATTCGCCGAACACACCGGATTTGAGCGTCTTGAAGGGCTCGGGGAAAGCGCCGTGACCGACCTTGCATGCCATCGGAATCACAACATTTGCTTTGTCGCTTCCATGGACGATGGACTTGGCGTTATCGACGGCGACCATCGTTTGACGTGGATGCCGGATTCCTCGTCCCAAACATGGGTCGGCATTGACTGCACCAATGCGATTCTGAAGGAATGCGTTGGATTTGCAAGCGGATTGCTCAGTCGTGTCATACAAATCAACACCCTCAATCCACAATTCAGCACCGTTGACCCCGCCATGAAACTCGGCCTCTCGACCGGGGAGCACATCGGCGTTAGCCCGGGCTATGGCGGAACAGGACTCGTCCACCTCGCTCCGCTCGGCATCGTTCGCCACGACCCCATGATCGTCGATTCGGCGGAGACCGTGCTGATGCCGAGCGACGCCGCTGCTTGGAACGAGGTCATCGCTGGCCGAACGCTGGCCGTGGTGTGGGAAAACAGCCTTCACCGAGGGTTCATCATCACCGAGTTTGGGAACATCATCGCCTTTACGCCGGCCACCCAAGAGGTTGAAACGACCATCATGGATGTGCTCGTCCTCGGTGCGGTCGCCATTTCGGTGCCCGGCGTGATCCTCGGATTGATTTACATGAACAGCCCGTTCCTTCAGCGCAAGTACAGAGAGCTTCGCTTTGGAAAGAAATGAAACGATTCCCCTCGCATGCGCCGAGGGTTATGTTGATGAAGCACCCGCGTGGCAGTAGCCTTGAGGGAGCCCCATGGAACCGTTCGAAGGCCTCGATTTTTACGACATTGAAAGCCTCCTCACCGAAGAGGAAATCATGATTCGCGACATGGTCCGCGAATGGGTTGATGAAGCGGTTATTCCGAAGATTGAGAAGGCCTGCGAAGACGGTGTTTTCCTCGATGAATGGCGGGTCGCTCTCGGCGAAATGGGGGTGCTCGGCGCCCCGCTCAAAGGCTACGGCTGCCCGGGTCTTTCCTACGTCGCTTACGGCTTGATCTGTCAGGAACTCGAGCGAGGCGACAGCGGGCTTCGTTCCTTCGCCTCGGTCCAAGGTTCGCTGGCGATGTATCCCATCTGGGACTTCGGTTCAGAGGAGCAAAAAGAGACCTACCTCCCCAAGATGGCCTCTGGTGAATGGGTGGGCTGTTTTGGCCTCACCGAACCCGATTACGGCTCGAACCCCGGCGACATGGTCACGAAAGCCGAAGACAAAGGCGACCACTACTTGCTCAACGGCGCGAAAATGTGGATCACCAACGGAACTATCGCTGATGTGGCCGTTGTGTGGGCCAAACTTGACGGCGTGATTCGCGGCTTTATCGTGGAAAAAGGAGACGAGGGTTTCTCCGCACCTGAGATGAAAGGCAAGCACTCCCTCAAGGCCAGCGTGACCAGCGAACTGGTGTTTCAGGACTGCAAGATTCCCAAGGACCGGATGCTTCCGGGCGTCAAAGGGCTCCGAGGACCGTTTTCCTGTTTGAACAACGCTCGTTACGGCATCTCATGGGGGGCATTGGGTTCCGCCATGGCCTGTTTCCACAGCGCCAAGACCTACGCTCTCTCCCGCATCCAATTCGACCATCCCATCGCATCGTACCAACTCGTTCAGAACAAACTGGCATGGATGCTCCGTGAAATCACGAAAGGACAATTGCTCGCTTACCATCTTGGTCGAAAGAAGGACGATGGCACCTGGTTCCCCGAGCAAATCTCACTGGCGAAGATGAACAACGTCGACATCGCCTTGGAAATCGCTCGGGTTTCCCGAGACATTCACGGAGCGAACGGTGTCTTGGACGAATACCCCATCATGCGTCACATGGCCAACCTTGAGTCGGTGAAAACTTACGAAGGGACCCACGACATCCACAACCTCATTCTTGGCCGCTACATCACCGGCATTCAAGCCTTCACGAGAAACGCCTGATGGCCCCCAACATGCGGTGGTTTCCATGGTTGAATTGGGGCATTACGTTCTCTATGTGCGCTCGATGGCACCGATGGTTGAATTTTACACCCTAGTTGTCGGTTTGGAAGTGGTCGGCACCACCTTTGGTGGCCGGGCCACGGCTTTGAGCGGAGGTCGCACTCATCACGAACTCTTGCTGTTGGAGGTCGGGGATGCACCCGGCCCTCTGGAGGGTCGTCGCATTGGCCTCT
>Ga0222716_10001589_pt1 | contig 18974 bp, 16 predicted proteins | sample C33_13DmetaG_FD_165044 | JGI IMG/M metagenome (GOLD analysis project Ga0222716, IMG submission 165044) | Estuarine water microbial communities from San Francisco Bay, California, United States - C33_13D | ecosystem: Environmental > Aquatic > Marine > Unclassified | place: USA: California... | reverse complement strand
CATCAAGAGTTTGATCGTCAGTCTCAGAAGAGAGCGGGGTGTAACCTAGCGCTCCAGTGATGTCGCCGCTGGTAATCCCAGTGAGGACAATATTACCGCCCATCGTGATATCCTCATCAACGTAGAGGTCATAAACGAAATGACCTGTACCGTTTACATCTAATTGATAAGATGGAGTAGTATCGTTAATTCCTATAAGGCCATCTGTAGCAGACTTTCTTATAGATAAAGCCTCATGGAAACCTCCAAGCCATACTGAAAAATCAGTTCCTGCATTTGAGTATATACGGGCAATACTTCCATTTCTTGATATAGAGGAAGCTCCATCTTGTATAATATAGCGGTTAGCTTTTACGTCTCCTATAACATCTAGTTCCTCACTTGGATTAATTGTTCCTATGCCAACATTACCATCAAAGAAAGAATCACCACTTACATGAACTAAAGCGGAAGGCTCAACACCTTCAAACCCAAACCCGTATTTGCCATCAGGGAAAAATACATCGTTTTCTGATGCATCTGTTTGTATCAGAGTATTTAGCTGGTTAGTTCCATTAACTATAAAATCAACAGACCCTTGACGACCAACGTAAAGTTCATCATCTTTATCAAAAGTTAAGTATGTCCTATTGGTATTATCAGGGTCTCTAAAAACAGTTAGATTCTCACCACCCCCATCAAATAAATAATCATTTTGGGCTATATTACCTTCAAAGAATATATCAGGATTTGTTTTTAAATGTAATCCGTAAGAAGGGGTTGTCCCGAAACCCATCTTAGCATCGTTATCTATAATAACAGTATCAGAACTAGTGCTGCCACCCCCTCTTAATTGCAACCTTTGACTATTAGAGGACTCACCGACAAAAGTATTAGCGCCTCCAAAGAAAACGTGTTGAGCATCTCCCTGTAAAAATATATTACCAGACCCAGTTATTGCCCCTACATCGATGCCTAAATTAGAAGTATTACCTTGGGAAAGAACTTCATCAAGAGTTTGATCGTCAGTCTCAGAAGTAAGAAACCCTTGTTGGCCAACCCATGACTGAGAAGCAATTTGAGAACCAGTTAGTTGTGCGCTAGTCTGACCACTTAAAACAATAAGATCACTACCATACTCGCCCATTGTGATCTTGTCGTATGTAGAGGTGGATTCCACTTCTACGATAGGAAGACCAGCGGCATCGTTGACTGAAAATACAGTCCCGGTAACTTCATCAGTTACCCCGAATAAACGGCCATTCAAACCGTCTACATGAAAAATATCTGATATACCTGTGTCATTGTTTGAGACCTCAAGAGACCCACTAATAGTTGAAGCGCCTACTGTTATTCCGCTTGCAGAGGTATTACCTTGGGATAGGACTTCGTCAAGGGTTTGATCGTCAGTTTCAGAAGTCAAGTAGTTTTGAGAGGAGACCCACGACTGAGTGGCTACTGTATTACCCCCCATCGTTATGCCTTGTGCTACAGTAAGGTCTCCTGTTTTTACATCTACTCCTCCTTCGAAATCTATAAATAGCGTATCTGACGCATCAGGTATTTTTGACCTGTTTTGATTATCCGATAAATAAATATAGCCATCTAAAGGGGTAGATCCAGTTATATAAGACCCAAATATCTGTACAGACTCTGCGCTATCTATGTAATTGTTAACGCCCCCACCTATAACACTATTGGGAGAAGCTTCTAGTACGTTGCCTGTGCCTCCACCGATGAAACTGTTGCTAGAGCCTTTGTATATGTAGTTACCTATTCCTCCGACTATACTAGAGTAACTAGAACCTGTAATCTTGTTACCGGAACCTGCTCCAATAAAGTCAAAATCAGATGAGTAAGTCCCATCCCCAGATATGACGTTCTGTGTTCCTGCTATGATAGCATCATAATCACCATGCACAGTATTGGCTGTCCCCAGTAGGATTGCAGAAGCGTAAGAGCCTATGGTATTACCTTCTATAGAGACTTCGTCTGAAGCCCCTGAAACGTTAAATAAGAACTTGTCCGCTTGAAACAGCAAGGAGCTTTCACTACTAGTATGGGACGCTACAATTTTAGCATTTTCTGCTGAGTTTTCAGGGTTGTAAAAAACTATAGAGGAGTCTGTGTTATTTATAGTGAGCCCACCTTTAAAAGTAACATCTTCTGTTGTCTCGGCCCCAACCTCAGTAACATCTTGTAAATTCAAACCCCCGCTTATAGGCAAAAACCCTAAGGCTCCTGTTACGTCACCGCTAGATATCTCAGTCAGATAATTTGTATTGGGCTTCTCTGCATACTGAAATTTGAAGGGGCCAACTGTCCACTGATCACCCAGACCAATTGTACTGTATGGTTTTATCGTTAGGTACAGATCACTACCTGTGAACTGAGGTATATTCTCCTCATACAAAAACACGCTTTGGTTCTTGTTTTGAGATAAGGTTTTTGTGGCTGCGAGATGGTCCGCTGACAAAGGGTTGTCGTTAAAGTAACCCACCGTAGAAGCCCAGTATATATCAACATGATCGAAATTAGTATACTCTGGGCTGTTAAAGAAATCAAAATCGACTTTTAATTGCCCAGAAATCCCAGACAATGCTTGGGTAGATGCAGAACCATAAGAAGAGGTAAACTTGTGTCCAGTAGCTGTATCTGTGACAGTAACAGATGAAACTCTTGGTCTATTACCATAAAAATAAAACTCACTAGTAGTAACATTATCGTCCCTATCTTTAATCTCAGTTTTTATACCAAAATGTGGGGCATAGAAACCAAAGATATCTATGTTGTTCTGCTCAGTAAAGGTAAAACTGGACTGCTTGTAACCAGATTGGTAATTAGCATAGGCCACTGTGCCGTCTGGCTCTAGTATACTTATATTCGCTTCTGTAAGAAACGCACTTTTTAGAAAGTCTCTGGCGTCCGTTACCTCTTGCCCATCCCTGTCTTGAATCCGAAGGTTTAATGTTAAGTCTCTATAATTATGGACACCGCTTCCACTAGAAGTTTGAGTAACATCTGTAGTGTTCCCACTATATACAGAGTCAAACTCAAACATCCCGGTATTTAATTCTGAAGAAGAAGGAGTATATGTATAAAAGTTATCCATGTTATGAGAATGTAATATTAGTTACAACTGGTCGGTCTAAAACTGAAAGGTTATCGTAAAGAAAGAATGATGTTATGGTGCTATAATCAGAATCAAAGAACTTGCTTGTGTTGTTTGTATTATCTCCTATAGTTTTCACATTTAAAGTGAACTTCCCGATAACCCCTATGTTATCGAATTTAACTGAGTTTGTGTTCTGTGTTATAGAAGATTCTGATACTGACCCATTTGCATAATTCAAGATGGCATTGTACCCATTATTGTTTGTCACTTGGTCCCAATCACCACTTATAAAGAAAGTGTTGGCGTTTGTCCCCAAACCTGTCGTCAAAGATAGATTTTGAGGAGAAGACAAAGTGTCATATGTCACATCACCCACTTGGGTTTGAACTTGATAAGCGTAAGTGTTCTCTTTTGGCTCGAAAGAAATATTGTTTTCTATTAGTTCGTACTTCCCTGTGTCAAATTTTGAAGCTGACACTAGGTAGTCATTGGGGGTATCTTCTTTTATAGAATCTATTTTGTACAAAAAGTCAGAAGCTTCTTTGATTTCAAAACGATAAGGGCTCCCTAGTTTTATATGCTGTAGGTAGTCAGGTAGATCCACCCCACTGACATAAGACCCTATCTCATCAGCTACATTCCCTACTAATCCTGTAACTTGAAGTGTTAAGATCTGAGGGTTAGAACCTATGGTGATGTCTGATATAGACACCCCGTTAGTCGAATTGTCCACACCAGAAAATATATCAGCACCTGATATAGAGCCATTGCTTAGCGACCCATCGTAGTAATAAACTTTTGAATGTGCATTGTTGTTCAATGTAAACAACGAGTAGTTTCGTTCCAAATCCGTAGAACCACTCACTATCCTACTGTAAAAATCATATTCATTTTTTGAAGCCGTAGTGGTTAAATCTGTCTCATGGGCCAACAGGGATCCTGATGCGAATATCCACTTCCCTAAGGGGTCTGGACCGTCTAGGTCATCGACATGATAATAGATCTTTTTGTTCTCAGTGCCTGTATACACAGGGTAATCTACAAATATATACTCACCGTCATCCTCACTATCGAAAACGCTTTGCGAGTAAGCGCTTAAATAGCCAGAGAAGTTATAAAACCCAGTATAGTCATCTAGTCCGGGTATAGCATTGTCTCCTGTTATAGAAAAAGCACCCTTTACTCTCTCTCTGCCACTGATCGCCAAATCTGAAAGCTCTTGAGTTGTGCTGTCACCTGTTGGGATATAGACAGTCAATAAGCCTGTCTGTATAGAACTATCAATCGGGCTACTCAACCTTAAGTATTCACTGCTTGAGTCCACACTGAGTACTTTTCCAAAGTTAGTTTTGTTACTCTTTAATTCATCCTCCACTATGATTAAATCTCCGGGTTGGCAAAGCAAAGCTTCCAACCCTGTATTAAATGCAACCTTTTGATTCTCCTTTACGGTCCTGTAGACAAGATGCTGGCCTATTCTCCTAGCCATAGCTTTAGAGGTGACACCCAAGGCGTCTATTCTATTTTTGAAAACACCTCTGTTACGTATATCTTCAGCATCTTCTACCACCTCAATCTTTGGAACAAAATCCTCAAACCTGTCTAAGTAGCCAACCTCGACAGTATTAAACTGCTGGTCCCTTCTTAAATTTGCGTAGTTAAACAATCCGTCTTTTACATTTATGTTATTAAATAACGCTATAGGTTCCTTCACCCTTTCGTCAGCGAAAGAAACTTCTGCGCTTCTAAAAAAAGTTTTACCTCTGAACAAACTAGATATTGTTTGCACCGCATCATAAATTTTCTCATTATTATTGAATAATATATTACAAGAAAACCTAGGTTCTAGGCCGCCCCTCCCGTCCGGTACACCAACAAAATTTCCATCGTTATCCACAGCATCGCAAAACCTACCTATCTTATACAACTCCCACTTGTTAACTTCGTCCTCTGAAATATGTTGCCCAAATCCATACCTAGGGTTTGTTAACAGGTCAAAAACTATCCAAGCTGGGTTATCAGTCCAGCCCTCTACAAAAGTTCCATTCCAATCACCATCATAAACCAACTTATCATTTTGACTCAAACTATCTAAGTCAGTCTTTTTATCGTGATACCTCTTGTCTGTTTTTAAAGAGTCGTCTCTTGTCGGGTGGTAATTACTGGGGATCAATACCCTTTTCAACCTAGCATCAAACCTTCTTTCCGGTATGCTAGAAAACTGTCTTGAGTCCAACTTAGTGCCTATTATAGCGGAGTAAGGGTAGCGCAAATTACATTTTAATATTTCCGTTACCTTATAAAGGGAAACATCTTTGCTTATTAATATGGAAAATGTTTCAGTAGATAACTTGGTTACTCTTACGTATCTTTTCTCAGACACGCTTTCTATACTGTCTGTCGTGTTAACCTGCTTTACAGGTGGAAGTTTAAATGGTTCTGAGACTGGGTTCTCTACACTACCCCCGTCAACTAATTGCAAATACTCAAAGTCTGAATATTGACCTGTCGAGTGAGCATTCCCAATATCTATCAAGGTGGTCCCTTCTATAACAGCAGCCATCCTGTACCTTCTAGTATCTTTAGGTACTTCTGTGCCATCTGTTTTTATCACCCCGACTTCAATCTCAAAATTTACAACTGCTGGTATTTTATCTCCAGCTTTTATAGCTTTATCACTTTCAGGGTTTCTATCTCTTTCGTTAGTGTCAAATAGAGCATCAACCTGCAATGTTATAAAAACCTCTTCTACATTAGGGTTGTAGATCACATGAGTAACAGAGACTGCTTCTTCGTCTAAGTTATTGGCTGAATTAGTTGAATTCCAATCTGTAAAACTTCTATTTGCAGTGCCTTTTCCATCCCTTAGGTTGTCATTGCTACCTTCTGAGTCTGGCAGTAGATCACCGTCAGTATCAGAAGTATAAAACATAAAATCTGCATCATCTTTTTTTAAATCCTCTGGCTTATCTCCAGACTGAACCCTTAACCTTTGCACCTCCCCATTGAGTCGGTAAGGGCCATAAAGCCTTTCGTTTATATTTTTATCAATAAAAACTTCGTTAAAATAACGAAATGGTAATTGTGATGATTCACCAAGCCTTTCTTCGACTAAAACGTTAGAGTAGTTGTACTTTACAGTAGAGTTCTGGTCAAGAATGTCAGTTGGGTTTTCGAAAAGTTTAAAACCGTTTAAGTTTTTAAAGAAATCCATTGCAGACTCACCGACTTGAATAGCTTTATTCTTGTAAGATTTTGGCAAATCGTCAGATTCAGTGTCGTCTGTCAATACAACATAAATACCTATAACACTTCCATTCGTTACACCGCCAGAATCTAAAACAGGGATAAGCAAGTTAACTACCCTATTTCTTGTAGCTAGTGGACTCTCTGAAGTGGTAGAACTTGCAGGTTGAATTGAAACGCTAGATTGGGTGATTGTCCTGCTGCTTTGAATTGAGAAGTCGTCTGAAAAGAGAACTATAGCCCCACCTTTGTCGTAACTTCTTAATTTGCCAAAAATCTTTTTAAGGAAATAAAGTTCCCTACTAGATTCTGAAGCTTGCGACTGCCAATTCTGGCCAAAGTTGATCCTCATAGCCCTATCTATGGATACTCTCATCGGGTGACCCTCTGGGTAGTTTGTTACATCGTCCCAGATATCCAACAAATCTGACAACAGCTTTCTACTGTTTGTATCTGCAAAGGTTTTTAAGGCTTGGCTTCTTGCATTTTGAACTTCACCCACACTTGAAAAACTAGTTTCGCCAAACTGGAAAGCCCTATGATTAACAACCTCACCTTCTTTCTCAGACCTGATAGGTCTAGAGGCGAAAACCAATGCTATATCATTGTTAGCATCAGAAGATACGTGTATTTGTGTATAGCCATTTGTCACCAATGCACCTTTGCCTGTTATTGCAGAAGTGAATTGAGATGTGGACAAATACCTGAAAGTACTCAAACCTTGGACAACATTATACAACCTTTGCACAGGTTTTTTGTTACTGTAATCGGATGCGTGGTGCAAAAATACACCTTTCCTCCCTCTTTCATTTTCTATGGTGTTAAAGAAGGATTTACTAGCTAGCGCTGCAGTCGTATCAAAGATTTCAGATCCACCACTTGATATTTTTTTAAAATCGGAGTCAATCTCTACATCCAGCACCTTGGAATTATTGGAAACCTGAACTGGTGTTCCGTTTAAGTAGACACCTTGTGACAAGTTCTGGGGGTCAAGCAGCGAGCCTTCTTTGTTCACCAAGCCCTCTATAGGCCCGTCTGATATAAGATCTAGGTTCTCCACATAACTAAAGGAAGAGGCAAATTGGAAATCCCCGATAGCAGGTGGCCTTAAAGTAGCTGGTTTAACTTTGGGTTTACTACCGAACAAACCACCTCTTAGATTTATTTTTTTTTCTAGATGTTTCATTATGCAGTGTCCACCTTATTAGATTTTACTTCAGCCTCAGGTGAATCAATAATGGTTAATTGATTCGATGTCATAACCTTGGACGACTCTATGGATTGTGGGAAGGATTTTACAGAGCTTTGCACTATCTGAGAGCCTACCTTCAACCTGCCGTAACCTATAGGTATTGGGCTACCTTGGCTCGCTATGTTTGCATTCCCCCCTTGAAAAAGTAAGGAGCCTTTGGTGCTTCCCACTGTCGCCTCCCCACCATCCAATGTTCCGGGGTCCATTAGAGCGTAACTTATAACTACTTGAGCCACCGCAACAAGTATAGCTTCTAAAACTGTTAACCCAGAACCGACTATCACAGGGACTAAATCTATCTGCTTAGGGTTCTTGCTATTCAAGAATGACTCCTTGTTCATCCTTTTTCGGTCCACCAGAATATCGTAAATAAACCCCTCCTTCTGCAGATCCACCACTCTTCTCCTGAACCCAGAACGATTGCAATCTATAGCTTTTATAACATCTCTTGGCTTGGAGATCTCCATGTTGAAGATTTCTCCATACTCCTTAGCCAGTATACCATGTAGTTTAATTTTGGTCATTGCAATCCTTTACCCTGTTAAGTATACTTACATCTAAATCCATGTTTTTAGGCTTATAAATATGAATTTTTTTAGTTTCTAGGCTGTAAATCAAAAAAGGGTCGCAACAACTCTCTGCCATTTTGATGTCGAACTTAGAAGGTTGCTCACTACCCTCTGTATGGCTATGGTAAACAGCCACCATTTCACACTTGTCCTTGAACAATAGGTAGTCAATAGGATCTATCATAAAGTATTTAGAAGGATCTTCTGATATGTTATCTTGTTGACTAACGACATACTTATCTGAAGACCTATCGTAACCCAAAAAACCACAAATCTCTATATATTCGTTAGATTCGCATATTTTTTTTATAGTTTCTAAAGCTTGTTTTTCATTCATTGTTGGGAAGGTCTTGGGTTGTAGTCGTATCCATCTGTCCCCGGAAACCCTCCGAAAGGCAAAAAGAAGTATTCTTGAGTGCTTTCTACAAAGTCTGTAGTTTCGTTAATATAACTAACTGTTTCAAAGTTGTCAGCTCTTAAATCCCCATAACCAGTGAGATGAAGATTGTGAGAAGAGCTGTCTAAAAGTCCGGTTTCTGAACCTAAAGCTCCTGTATTCATATCATACCAAGCTACTAAACCACCTGCACCAGCTTCCTCAGTTAATGTAGCTAACTCCCCAGTACACTGAGAATACTCCAGAGGCATAAACACATCTTTGAATGGAGCATCCCTAGACACATTTGTCTTTCTTAATTTTGTAAGCTCATCAGTTGTTAAAGCCCGATCCCAAACACAAACTTGAGCGATATCACCCATAAAAGACACATTGTGACGAGGCGCTGTCCCAATTTGTTGAAGCTCAAACAAAGAAAAGAAATCTGGCGTATTGTCAGATGTGCTTACAACACCTTGGGCTTTTTGTTTTACAGTGTCATTCCAAGAGTGAATCAACTGCTCTTTATTCCAAACAATGGAAGCAAAACCAAAGACGTTTTCTTTTCGAGTTTCTTCTCCAAAAGATTCACTCAAGACGTTCTTTACACCCTTTTGGTAGTAGTATAAAGGTGAAGTCTTTTTTGTTGTGTTCTGGACCCTATTGATTTGACCATCGTGACTAGAAGAGAATATGGTCTTTATTGAGTCCTGCGATTTTGTATTTCTCAACCAAAAGGTTATGCTGAAAGCTTTTGCGTTTGAGTTTTGAAAGGTCAAAACTGAATTAGCACTAGTAAATAAACTAGCTGCACTAGCAAACTGAATACCGACAGGACTTGACTCTGACCTCTCTTTAAATGAGACATATTTCAAATTTTGTGATGCCGCACCGATAAACTTTTGGTAAGTTTTTGTCTCACTAAACCTTCTTTTACAAGACTGTATGCTTTTACTGCAATTATCCTGTTGCCAATAACTAGGATTCCCTTCTGGGAACTGTGGGTTTGTTGAGCTATGAGCTTGAACACACACATACCAAGCCCTAAAGTAGATTGGCAGTCCGTTCTTATCCCTATCTATTATTAATTTTTTGTTTTCAATGTAACAGGCTGTAAGCTTATTATCATCACCATTACGTGCCACAAAATACTGATTGTTTGCGTTGTATTCAAAACGAGAAGTGTTGAAATCGTCTTGTAGATCAACAGGCACAATATTGCCATTTGGGTCTTTGAAAGGTTCCGCAGTTGCTGTTTCTATAGGCTTACCTTGGTATCCGCAGCCTAACCCCCTATACTGCCAATAGCAATACTTGGCGTTTACAGTCCTTTGGTTTACATCAAAATTGTCTAGATCTGTTGGTAAATTTAACTCAAACTCCACATAATTGAAGTTTTCTAGTACTTTTTGACCGATTAAATACTTTTCCTCTGTTATCTCTGCATTGCCATCTGCAACACCAAAAGGGTTACCGCCATCAAAATTGGCATCATCTAAGTGTTTTACAAAGACTTTCTTTCTGTATATTACGGCATTTTTGAGGTCTGAGTACTGCTGCAGCAATACAGTAATTATCTTATCTGTATTGGCTATTCTTATCTTAGGTCTAGGTAAAGTACCATCCCCGAATATGCCGAAACCTTCTGTGTCTACGGACAAAGGCATGTATTGCAACCCATTCCAGACTACAGGATTCTTGAATACAGAACCCGGATGGAAAGTATAAAACTTACTAGGTTCGTTTTTAAAATCAGGGTATAACAAGAAAAGCTCTAGAACCGCTGTCGGTTGTAGATCCAATAAACTTTTTGCTGCCTTATTCCTTCCTTCAGATGCCATGCTTTAATTTACACTTATTCTCACACTATAATAAAAATAAATAAGGATTACTCTAAAAAATCGTTGACAAATAGGCGATTGTCATGATTATTATAATAAATAATGCAAACAAGTTTCAAAATCATAGGAACAAGCTCTTTGAGCAGCAGGTTACAAGAAAAGATAGCAAAATGCGAAGATTTCAAATTTGCATCAAGCACTCCTTCTGTCCAAGCTTTGGACATAGGAGGGGAGATATACCTTCTAGATACAAAGTCTGTGCATTTCTTAGAGGACAAAGCCTTCGTGCATGGTCTTATCTCTGATGATAAATCATTTGTCGCTAAGGTAACATTAGAATTTAAACATTAAAATGAAACAAGAATTAGTAAGATACAGGGTTTATGACAAAAAGGGTCATTATCACCACTCGTACATTTCAGAAGATGATGCTATTACCTGTGCTAAACACGTAATGGGTTCTGTTAAAATTATAGAAAACGATTCAGAAAAAGAAGTTTTCGTTGTAAGTAAGAAAAAGAAATGATCTCTATAATAAAAGCATTGACCCAAAGCCTTAGACTTTACCTTGAGTTGAGGAACAGGTTGGCGTTTTTTGAGATAAAGAACAACCATAGAAGGATAAAAAATGAACTCATTAATGAAATTGAAGAACTACGGGCTGCTGGTGATAGCAACTCCTCTGATAGGGCTGACCTCTTGCGGAAGCGGCTCAAGTCCGAAAACGACGACTTTGAACATATATCAACCGTCTTCATTAAAGCTCAAGGCGGGGACTCCAGTTCAGACTCAGGAGGGGGTATACACTCCTCCGACTGATGAAATTTGGCACTCTGATGCCAGATATAGGAAACTAGAAAGAGAACTTTTTGATTAAACAAAGGACGGCATCCATTTAGGGTGCCGTTTTTATCTATTCGTAGTTATTTATGAGCGTTTTTTATTATTTAAAAGCAATATAATTGGGATTGCGCTAAAAAGAATAAAATGCACTTCTGGAATTGCAGTACCCGTGGTACCATTAAACTTTAAAATAGATGGGTTTTGGGAGAACGATACGCCATTCAAATAAATATCGTCACCTTGTTGGACAAATTTGTCTATAGAATTCAAAGTAAGTTGTGCGTTTGGTGACAAGTTGACGATAGATCTTTCTGTCTGGCTATTTATCGAAGCCCCAGCCCCTCGTAGAGTTAAACTGCTAGTTGAATCAACATTTATTTCTAGCCCTATTGCTGAAAACATAGCGTTCATACTCGATCCTTCAATTATGTTTAAAGTAGAATAAACATTATCATCATCATCTACTCCAGTAAACCCATTGTTGTTTTGAAAAGTAAAATCCGTAGATTTTAATGTTACTGAAAACCCATCACCGATTTCGATATGTGAAAAAGAAGGACTATCTTCAAGTATTAGGGCATCTGTTATAGTCAATATATTGGCAATAGGTGAATCTCTATTTAATTCCAGAGAATCTGATCGGGAGAAATCCCAATTTGGGGCATCATAAAAATCATAAATTTCTGCTTCATCTGCGTCCCAAGTGATAACCATATCTAATTTCTTGTCTTCACTCTCGGCTATACCTACGACCTCCTCATTACTAATTTCAATAGGTCTTTGAATATTAATTAAAGGGTTGATACTAGGATCTTCTGTAGGGTCTATTAGGAATACATTTCCTTCTACAGAGGTAATAACAGTAGATTTAGCTACAGAAATAATTGAGAGTAGAGTTATGAGTGTGCGCTTCATTTTTTCTTTTTGAGTACAAAGTTTTTAAGTTTAGTTAAGTTACCCGTCAACTTGCCCAACAATCTGCCCAACTTACTATCTTCAGGCACAATATAAGAAAGCGTCCCCAATAAACCCAAGATAGAAATAATAAACTCAGGCATTGACCCCATGTAAGGAGCGAGTATTTTTTCAAATAAATCTTCCATAATAACTATTTTCTTATCATGTTAGGGAGTTTAATCACATCAGGGACTTGAGTGACTTGATCATCTTCTTCTAGTTCGAATGTCTCTTCTGAATTCTCAATATCTGTTTTTTTCTCTTCGCCCTCTTCAGACTGTTCTTCAGGCTCACCCTTTTCAGATTCTTCCTCCACTTCTTCTTGCTCTTCCTCTTCCCCCTCTTCTTCCTCTTCTTCAGGCTCATCCTCCTCGGATTCCTCTTCCTCCTCCTCTTCTTCCTCAGGCTCCTCCTCTTCCTCAGGCTCCTCCTCTTCAGATTCCTCTCCGGATTCCTCCTCTTCTTGCTCTTCTTCGGACCCCTCATCGGATTCTTCTGCTTCCTCCCCTTCAGACTCTTCTTCTGTTTCTTCTTCAGTTTCTACAGAATCCTCTTCTTTAACAGCTTCTCCTTCACCTTCTTCGTTATTTTCTTCTGTAGGCTCACCCTCATCTCCTTCGGCCTCGTCAGACGCTTCGCCTTCCCCCTCTTCACCAACAGACCCTTCATCTTCCCCTTCTTCTCCCCTTTCGTAACCTTCTTCAGATGTACCTATAACATCTCCGTAACCTTTTTCGGCGTATTCTACGATAGCTTCGGTAACGCCGCCAAAAGGTTGGAAACCAATTGTTGTCTCAGTAAAATCATTTAAATTAGAAAATACTTTATGCTCTTGTTCTGCCACAACAGCTATCTCAGTACCTTTTTCTTTCGTTGTTTTGGCTTGGAAGTAAGCTCCACTACCTATGGACATAGTACCAGCCATTCCAATCGTCCCTACTTTTTGGACTGTTTCTTGGACAAAGGCACTCAACCCGGTGGCAGCACTAGCAGTTTGAGCTGTAGCTCCAGCGGCCGCTGCAGCAGCCGTCCCTTTTGCGGCTTTGTCTAGGATATCTTTGTTCTTCTCAGCTATTTCACTAAGTTTATCCATAGTGGAGGTATCAGGAGTTTCAGATTTGACTTCCGTCTTCTTTAACTCAGGCTCTTCACTAGTTTCTTCTGCAAAATCTTCCGTCTGCCCCTCTTCAACAGGTTCTTCCCCACACTCAGAACACACACAGCTCTTTTCTTGCTCTTCTTTTAACTGCTGAAGTAAAGCCCACGCAGTCTCTCTTGCATGGCGGTCTAGGTCAGATATAATCTCACTATCTGATGGATTACAATATTTTTTTGCAAAAGCTATCGCCTCCGCAACTTTTTTGCGATTTTCCCCGTCCATGTCCACATTAACTTACACATTAATTTGTTTTTAAGTGTAATATATTTTACATGGATTTCAAAAATATCATAGGGGAGTTCTTTAACGGGGGCTGGTTGATACCACTAATAGGAGCATCAGGGATGGTGGCGAGAATGCTAACTTACAAAGGACAATACTCATTAAAAACATTCGTTAGGAATGTAGTCGCTGCAGCGATATTGTCCGGTATACTTTGGTTTGTGCTTCAAGACGCCCCTATAAGCGACTTTATAAAAGCAGTATCTTATGGGGTTATAGGGGTTGTGGCCCCAGAAATCATAAATGGGATTATTGCACTAGCTAGAAAATTTGAGAAGAACCCCGACAAATTTATAAAGAAGTGATTACTCTTCACCCATCCTGTACATTTGAAAGTGCGGCGTAGAGCCTTCTTGGTATTTGTTTTTGAAAATACACACAGGGATCTTCTTCCCTTCAAACTCAACAACCCCCGAAAGAAAATGGTTATCTCCTTTCGTCTTAACCCAAAAGGCTCCCATTTTATTTTTCGCCCAGCGACTTAAAGAACTCTTCTGTGGTTTTGAGAAACTCTTCTCTAGCTGGACCTGAGAGACTTTTATATTGTTTTTTGAATCTCCTATAATTTCTTCTTGATATTTCATCGTTCGTGTTGAGTATTAATTTTCTTATCTTCTTAGACTTTTTGTTATTCATAATTTAGCTATGTAAGTTTCGCTATCCTTTAAGAAACCTAGTCTCTTGTAAAGGCTCTTAACTTTTTCTTTGTTGGGGGATTTTTCTGAACAGCCCATTTGTATAAACTCAAACCCATTGTCTCTAGCAAATTTTATTGCTGTAGCTAGAAGTTTATAACCTGCCCTAGGGTTTGAAGACAACCAAATATACTCAGAGAACATATCGACACCATGCCTAGGGTCTTTGTTTTTCAAGAAGACTATAGCCGCATCATAATTGCCTGAATTATTTAGGTTAGCCCACACAAAAACTTTCGAAGTTAAGACCCTGCTATGGCCAAAAGCCTTCTTTATAGAGTCTACCCCATTCGGCAACAGGTAGTGGTAGTTCTTATCTTCACCCTCCAAATCAAGAGCTTTCGTCAGGTCATCTACAGCCTGACAAAAGTCTTCTCCACTAGCCAACCTTTTTATCACTTTGCTATGACTGCAATAAGCTTTCTAACCTCCTTTACAGGGATGTCGTTAAAGGAACCCCAATCTTTGACATCCTCGTTCACATACTTCTCCTCTTTCCAGAGAAGCCTTAGCAAATCTTTAAACCCATCGAAATTGGTTACCTCATGCTTGTCCCTAAGATACTTCTCTAGAAGACCCTTGGGTGTTGTTGTCGCTGCTGAGACAGTAAAGTTTGGAGTGCTTGAGCTTTGTAAGACCTTGGACCCTTTAGACTTGTCTATCTCGTCAGCACCAACGATATGGATGTTAAGAAAATTCCTAACACACCTGACAAAAGCCCTGTTACAGGCGATGGTCTCAAGGAATTTAGACGCAAAAGAGTCTGTATTGTCCAGACTAGCGTTTGCAACATCTGTGTAGGTTGTCCCACACGACTCGTAATTTCCGTCCCATTTAATTGTACATTTTGCTGTGACGTAGCCGTCTGAAATATTCTCTACCTCAAAATCCACAGAACTATATCCTCTCATCTTGGCCAACTCTTTTATCCCCCCTAACATAATCAACAACTGATTATCTCTCAAACCTTCTGTCGAATCGGGGACAGGTTTGCTCCTAATTGTGAACCAGTCCCTATTAGGGTAAAGAAAATCAGGCTTGATCATAGATCTCCAATCAATAGACCCATCCTCATTGAATACATAGTCTTGATTCTTTAGAAGACCATGGTCATCTCTTTGGTAAACATCCGGTCCAAAAACCTTCTTCGCCGCAGCTTTTTTAGCTACTTTTTTCGCTGTTTTCTTTTTGCTCATAAATGTAAAAATGGTCTAGTTCGTCCCAATATTCTGGAGTATCCAACACATTGTTGTCGTTGTCAAGACCCTTTTTGTAATGAGCATAGCTAAAATATTTTTTATCTGCCTCAAGAATGTATTTGTTAGTCGAAAACTTGCAAGAGTCAGGCAGCTCCATTCTCTCAACCCCTTTGTATCTGGGGTGTACATCGACATCAAAGTATCTATTTCTCAAAACCCCTAGATCTGAGTCTTTCTCAGACAAAAGAATAATTTTTATTTTCCAGCTGGCTAAAACGTCAAAGTACTTTTTAGGTATTTTGTCTGTCTCAGCATCCAAAGCGAACATCAACATCTTTACATTGTGCTTTATGCTCTTCAAGACACTCAACTGAATCAACCCTTCTGATATAACTGTAACTTTGTGATTTTCACAATAATACATAAAAGCCTCCTCTTCGAAACCATAATCAGCCCTCAGATACACTTCTTTGGGCAGACCTGTTATTATTTCAGTAGGAATGACCTCTATGATAGGTTGATTGTAGTGTTTACCTATGTGGAAAGTCTCTATATCGACTTTCTTTTCATGCCCTAGTAACTTAAGGATTGAATTGGCCACCTCTTCCGGTTTAATTTTGTTTATATTATCCTTCGGATCATGGTTGGAATAGCATGGCCTAGAGTCCCAATCAGGTTCTAAACAAATAGAATCTTGTCTATTGCTCCAAAATGGTTTGGTGACATTAGCGTAACTATTCCCAAATATACTGACTGTTTTTACTCCTATAGAACTGGCGTATTGAGCTAGGTAGTTGTCTGGCCCTATGTATAGCATCGATTTAGAAACTAAATATGCGGTATTTTTAAAGTTGCATGAGACATGTTTATTAACCCCTCTTAAGGGTTTGTCGCCACCTAACTGAACCACCTTTATGTCCCTTTCTTCTAGAAAGGAGGATAGAAACCCTAACACTATTGTATAACTCTTGTAGGTTTTTGACGCCGTCGAAGAGTCTCCACTAATCACTATGTAGTTATTAAACTCTATGGGAAAAAAATGCTGGTTGACAATAGGCTTCCCTATTTTAACCCCTAGGTTCTTTGCGTATTCTTCTACTAGATGAGACATTACTTTAATGAAAACTGATTTTTACTCAAACCATTGTGTATATAGCATGGATTTTTTTGTGTCGTCACGCTAGGGTAAAATACCATTTCGAACATACCCCTTTCCCCTCCTCTCCCCTCTAAGGAAAATGTATTATCAAGCTCTTTTTTGTATGGCAAAATCTTGTGAGTGTTTGGGTTGTCCTCTATAAAGTCAAAATACTCAGGTTTTGTAAAGATGTAGATATTATATTGTTTATAATTCTTTTTTAATTGACCCAAAAGGGAGTTAACAAGCAGCACATCCGTCTCTGACTCTGGTATAACAATAGCGATTCTCTTACCTTCGTCGTCACTAAGCAAGTCCTCTAGCTTAGGTTTGTTAGCATCTAAGTTATGTTTCTTAGCTATGTTTTTGAAATGAGTGAGTAGGGCTTCTTCTTTCATACCTTTAGCCAACTCACCTTTCCAATGTTTAAACCCTGTGCTTCTTCTGTCTACACCTTCTTTAACTATATTCTCATAAAGATCTACAATATACTCGTCTGAATTTAGACCTTCTGGTGGGTTATAATCGGCATCCATGACCTTGTGAGTGGTCTCATAGTCATAATCAACGTCTGGCATATTATCTATTATAGACTCTATTTTTTTTCCGATAACCTCGACAGAAAAGTTATCTATCACCCATTTTCGGGACTTGGCCCCCATCTCAGATTTTTCCTCATTTGTCATCCCATAAACATGCTCCAGCATAGAGTGTATGTGGTTGGGGTCTGTGCTAGCTTTTATAAATTGCGTTCCCGGCTCTCTGTACTCACTCCAATCCAAAGCGAACCCCCCACTCTCATCAGAGCAGCTATCCTCTCCGCATGAGTAGTTCGTCACAAGCGTGACCAGTTCTGTAAGTTTGGCTTCTTGAATAGGTATCTCTTGACCACCGCTGGTAAACGGGTGGCAGTAAACGTCCATGAGGTTATAAATCTCATTGAGCTGTTCTTCCGAAACACCCTTTTTTGTGTTTGTAGTATTCACCGACTTTTTGGAGCCGCAAGAAGGACAGTCAGTTTGTTGCCCTTTGAATGGGCTGATATAGTACTTGCTACATGAATTGCAGACGTATGTTGTCAATACATCCATGTTGCCTATGCCCTTCTCCTCCATTAGACTCTTTATGTCCCAGCCTTCACCCCAGTGGGTATGAAGGAGTAGTTTGGCTTTTGAATCTGGGTTCTTAGACTTGAACTGCTTGAATCCTTCCAGAAGGTTAGGAACAGACTTTCTAAGTTGATTCCTGAAGACAAAACCTATTACAAACTCGTCACTAATGCCATGGTAAGACCTTAATTTTCCACGTTCTTCGTCTGGCATCCGATAAAAATTGTCAGTATCCAAAGATCCTCTCAGTGTTTTCACATGATCGTAACCCATTTCTTGCATAGCTTTCTCTGCGAAACTAGCCCAGACAAAATAGTTCTTTATTTTAGGTGCGTATTGGATAGCTTGTGGCAAAATCGGAAGGCTATCCAAGGTTGTCCACACCATACAATTGACTTTGTTCCACCAAGGTTTATGATGGTAATTGTTAAATGCCCATATATCCTCTATGCCTATATAGACATCTGGTTTAAACTCCTTTACGGCTTTGTCCACCAGAGTATAACCGTAACCCTCCGCCCTCCGGCTCTTTGCGTCAAGTGCTGCTAACTGAGCCGGGGAGGGTGTGACACCTCTACACTCCCAAGGCACCAACTTAGTCCTTGGGTCTTCCCACTGAAGACCGTTAGCTAGCTCAAATAACTCATATTTTCCTGTATCGTATAGATACCTAAGTATATTCTTCTTATTTTTACCAAAGCCAGTGAATGCTTTGCAGAAGTTAGAGTGGATGATTACTTTTTTCTTCATGACCGAGACTTCAGCTCTTCATTTTTGTTAAAACGATAAGCGTATAACTCCTGAAGGGAGAACCTAAAGAACTCCAATAGACAGTAAGCCTCTGACATTTCAACACCAATCCCAAACTTGTTAGTAGAGTTCCTGACAATACCAAAAGAGAAAGCGTTCGGTCTCCCATCCCTCTTCCAAGGTTTGAAAGATATCTGGGTTTTGTTGTCCTCAAAAGAATGGTAAGCTGAGAACTCCGTGTAATTTTCTATGGCGTTTATTAAACCTCCAATCTCTGTCTCGTTCAACTTTATCGAAACAGACGTTTCTGGGTTTTTAGCGTTCTTAGCGAAAGACCCAGTCCTCTTTGACTGGTCCCAAGAATACTGCCTGACAGCCCTTACATACACACAAGGTTCTCCTGTTTGTACAACACTCCCAAGGTCGCAACTAAAGGCGCACCCTGTGTTTCTAGGGTTGGGTTT
>Ga0222716_10001584_pt1 | contig 18991 bp, 23 predicted proteins | sample C33_13DmetaG_FD_165044 | JGI IMG/M metagenome (GOLD analysis project Ga0222716, IMG submission 165044) | Estuarine water microbial communities from San Francisco Bay, California, United States - C33_13D | ecosystem: Environmental > Aquatic > Marine > Unclassified | place: USA: California... | reverse complement strand
GCTCTTTTTGTAGGATCAACAGCTGAACTACAAAAAATGTTGAAAGGAAATGATGAAAGTACTAAAAGCAAAGACATTACACCCCCAAAAGACAATATTTCCAATTAAAGCTTTAACTTTTGTACAACATGGTCTAGCATTAAAAGAGATCATGGATGGCGAAGAGATGAATGATCCTGTAGAGGTTGAAAGAAGAATTATAAGTAATAGTCCTAGATTAGGTGCTAATGGTGCACCATATATAGAAAAAGAGTTTGTTGTGTTAAGAGGTAGTCGTAGAATTACAGCTGCATTGAAAAGAGGTTTTACACATATTGAAGGAGTAATAGTGAATGATGTATAAAGAATATGAATTAGATGAAAGTACATTTATGGGTGCATGGTATATGCCAGAGGATATTTGTGATGATATATTAGATACTTTTAAAAAAAATAAACATATGTGGTCTAAAGGTGCTGTATTAGAAGTATCAGAGGAAGAAGGCGTAGGTCAATCAGACACAAAGATAAAAGACAGCTTTGATATTGGTATTCTTGCAAAAGAAAATTGGTACCCATTTAACAAATACAAAGAACATTTAAATAACATATTTAAATTATATAACGAAAAATATGAACCAACACAAGGTTTAGAAGAGTTTGGTATTATAGAAAATTATAATATACAATATTATCCACCGGGTGGTGGTTTTAAAAAATGGCATTCAGAAAGAACAAATGCCGTATCAGTAAATAGAGAATTTGTTTTTATGACTTATTTAAATGATGTACCTGCTGGTGGCACAGAATTTGCCTATCAAAAATTAACGACACCTGCTGAAAAAGGATTGACATTGATATGGCCTGCAGCTTGGACACATACACATAAAGGCGCTTTAGTGTTAAAAGAAAAATATATAGTAACAGGTTGGGTAGGTTATATCGAACCTAAATTAGTAGATTTTTATATGAACAATTATGGTAGAGGGAGAAGTGGTGAGTAACCAAGACGCATACTTAGGCAATCCAAATTTAAAAAAGGTTAACACACCTGTTGAGTTCACACAAGAACAAATACTTGAATATAAAAAGTGTGAAAAAGATCCTATTTATTTTATGGAAAACTATGTTCAAGTTGTATCACTTGACGAAGGACTGGTGCCTTTTAAAATGTATGGTCTTCAAAAAAAGATAGTTAAAACTATTCATAAAAATAGATTTACAATTTGTAAACTTCCAAGACAATCAGGTAAATCTACTACCACTATTTCATATTTATTGCATTATGCATTATTTAATCCAAACTCAAACATTGCCTTACTTGCAAACAAAAGTTCAACTGCTAGAGATATTTTAGGTCGATTACAACTTGCATATGAAAACTTACCAAAATGGTTACAACAAGGTATTATAAACTGGAATAAAGGTAATATTGAATTAGAAAATAAATCTACCATTGTGGCAGCTGCAACATCATCATCTGCTATTCGAGGAGGTTCTTATAATATAATTTTCCTTGATGAGTTTGCTTTCGTACCTGCCAATATTGCCGAATCATTTTTTAGTTCCGTTTATCCTACAATCTCATCTGGTAAAAATACAAAAATGATTATTGTATCTACACCACATGGAATGAATATGTATTACAAATTATGGACAGACGCAATCAATAAACAAAATGATTATGTGCCGATTGAAGTACATTGGAGTGAAGTACCTGGTAGAGATGAAGAATGGAAAGAAACTACAATACGAAATACAAGTGCTGAACAATTCCAACAAGAGTTTGAATGTGAGTTCTTAGGTTCGGTTGATACATTAATTTCTCCTGCAAAAATTAAAGTTACACCATACATAAATGCCATTGAAAGTAAAAATGGTTTAAAGATGTTTAAAAAACCTGATAAAAATAAATTATATGTTTGTACTGTTGACGTTGCCAGAGGTACAGAAAAAGATTATTCAGCATTTATTATATTTGATTGTACAAAGATTCCATATGAAGTTGTATGTACATATAAAAATAATGAAATTAAACCTCATGTCTTTCCTAGTATTATAGAACAAGTTTGTAAAGGTTATAATCATGCACATGTGCTTTGTGAAGTAAACGATTTAGGTCAACAAATTGCCGATACGTTACATATGGAATTAGAATATGATAATATCTTAATGACAACACAAAGAGGTAGAGCTGGCCAGATATTAGGTGCAATGTTTAGTGGTAGAGGTACATCATTAGGTGTACGTATGACCAAACAAATTAAGAAGATAGGATGTGCTGGTATTAAGACATTAGTTGAAGCAGATAAAACTATTATAAATGACTTTCAGATTATAGAAGAAATGTCAACATTTAGTAGGCGTGGAAACTCTTGGAGCGCTGAGGAAGGGTGTAATGATGATCTTATGATGTGTTTAGTCATATTTGCATGGCTGACAAACCAACAGTATTTTAAAGAGTTATCTAATAGTAATATAAGAAGTCAATTATATGAAGAACAACAAAATCTAATAGAACAAGATATGGCACCTTTTGGTTTTGTTGATGACGGTACACCTGATGAAGAAAAAGAAATAGTTGATGAATATGGTACTGTTTGGCATCCTGTAGTAAGAAAAGGATATTAGCCGGTGTAGCTCAGTTGGTAGAGCAGCTGATTTGTAATCAGCATGTCGGGAGTTCGAATCTTCTCGCCGGCACCAGATTATGGGGGCTTAACGCCCCCACATTTAATTAAAACTTAACAGACATACCAGCTGCTGGAGTTACATCCTCTGAATCAAGGTTGTAACCGGCTTCGATATACCAGTCTAGTGATTTCCAAGTTGCCTTATAACCGGCACCTGTATTTTTTGACCAATCGCTTTCATCACCGTTTACAAAAACAGAAAATCCATTTTTAGCAACGATAGTTTCGTATGCGATTTCGTTAGTTAATGTATCGTCATGTGTGGCAACACCAGTAACATCAAAAGTGCCTACAGGTAATTGACCTTGTAAAGCAAAAATGTTGTTATCTGTTTCAATAGTGTGATCTACTGAACCTGACCAATTCATAACACCTACATCAATAGAATGCTTAAGTTGTAGTGTAGCAAAATCAGTTACGTCTGATGAACTATCTGTAAATTTAAATCTAGCAGATGTGTTCTTCCAAGTTGCCATAATAGATTCGCCATCATCGCTTGGATTTGCTAGTGTATCAGCACCAACAACTTCTAATCCACCACCAATGAATATATCACCTTGGTCTCCGTATGATAATGAACCCATTTCAGACTTTACACCTAATGCGTATTCGTCTAAGATAACTTGGTCATTTGTATTTGTTATTAAAGCTACAGAAGCGAATCCTACATCACTTGAAATATCTATATCAACGTCTTTTGTTGCGTAGATATTATCAGTTGTTGTATTTTTTTTGAAGTCAACTCCTACTGAGCCTGAGATTTCAGACTGTGCTTTAAATGAAAACAGCACTAAAGCTGCGATTAATAATAGTTTTTGCATATGCTCTCCTTACTATTGCATATCAGTATCGTCAATAATGTTCTGATTAATCGTTATATTTAGACGTACCGAATCACCTAGGAATATCAATTTATGTGAATAAATGTTACTAGGTTTTAAATTATTATAAATATCAATGTAAACAAATTTAAATATGGGCGTAAGAAAACTTACGAATATTTGAGGTAGATAATTAGCTAATTAAAAAATAGAGGAGAAAACCTATGGCATTTCAAGTATCACCAGGTGTTCTCGTACAGGAAAGAGATTTAACAAGAATCATTCCTGCCGTATCAACATCAATAGGTGCTTTTGCTGGCGAGTTCAGAAAAGGTCCAATTGACGAGATAATATCAATCTCTAGTGAACAAGAGTTGGTTGACACATTCGGAAAACCAGATTCAAATAACTTTGAGTCTTTCTTTTCGGCTGCAAACTTCCTATCATACTCTAACGCATTAAGAGTTGTACGAGCAACCCAAACAGGTTTACTCAATGCAAGTACCGGTGGAACTGGTATATTAATTGAGAATACCGAAGATTACCAAGACAATTATTCAACAGGTCAAGGCGCTGTTGGAAATTTCGCAGCTAGAACTGCTGGTGCATGGGGAAACAATTTACAAGTTTCTACATGTCCAAGTGCTACTGCTTATGAAGAAGTAGATAAAACAACTATAAACGACGCTTCAACTGCTGTTGGAGATACAACCATTACATTTACAAGTGGAACTGGTTTTAACGTTGGCGATCTCATCAACTTTGGTGAAGCTGGCGGGTACGAATATAGAATTACAGCTGTATCAACAAATGATATAACTTTTGTAAGAAAAGAAACAGGTACAGGTGGTTTACATACTGCTGTTGCCGATGGTTCTAACGTAAGAAGAAGATGGAGATATTACGATCAAGTTGATGGTGCTCCAGGAACTTCAGCATACGTTTCAGACAGAAGCGGATCAAATGATGAATTACATGTTGTGGTTATTGACGAAGATGGTGGTATCTCAGGTACTCCAGGTGAAGTTATTGAAACTTTTTCTAAGTTATCAAAAGCTTCAGACGCAAAAACTCCACAAGGTGATTCAAACTACTATCCAGATGTAATCTACAATAAATCAAATTACATTTATTGGATGGATCACAATTCATCTGGTACAAACTGGGGTACAGCGGCTGCTGGATTAACTTTCACAGATGTTGCTACACCTACACTAGAGAGTATGTCTGCTGGTGCAGATGGTTCAACTGCTTCAACTGCTCAACTAAAAACTGCTTACGAAAAATTTGCAGATAGTGAAACAGTTGATGTTGGTTTAATCATAGCTGGTAAAGGCGACGCTACTCATATAGATAACCTAATCACAGTTGCTGAAGATAGAAAAGACGCTATCGTATTCTGTTCACCTGAAAGAGCAGATGTTGTGAATGTTGCAAACTCAACAACTCAAACATCTAACGTTAAATCTTTCTTTTCTGGAATCAGATCAAGTTCATATGTTGTATTTGACTCTGGTTACAAATACATGTACGACAGATACAATGACGTTTACAGATATGTACCACTAAACGGTGATATCGCTGGTTTAGCAGCTAGAACTGATTTAATCGCAGACAGTTGGTTCTCACCTGCTGGATTGAACAGAGGTATTATCAGAGGTGCAGTTAAACTTGCTTACAATCCTTCAAAAGCACAAAGAGATGAATTATATCCTGCAAGAGTTAATCCTGTAGTAACTATGCCTGGTCAAGGTACAGTACTATTTGGTGACAAAACAGGTCTTTCAACTCCGTCAGCATTTGACAGAATTAATGTAAGAAGACTGTTCATCACTTTAGAAAAGGCAGTATCAACTGCTTCTAAGTTCCAACTTTTTGAGTTCAATGATGAATTTACAAGAGCGAACTTTAGAAACATTGTAGAACCTTTCCTAAGAGAAGTACAAGGTCGAAGAGGTATCACAGACTTTTTAGTAGTGTGTGATGAAACTAACAACACAGGCGAAGTAATTGATAGAAATGAATTTTTAGCGGAGATTTTTGTAAAACCTGCTAGAAGTATTAACTTTATCACATTAAAATTCGTTGCAACTAGAACTGGTGTGGCTTTCGAAGAAGTCGCTGGTTAAGAATAGAGGAGAAATAAAATGGCAAACATTAATGATTTTAAATCTAAACTAGCTGGCGGTGGCGCAAGAGCCAATCAGTTTAAGGTTACAATGCCTTTTCCTGGTTACGCACAGTTAGGTGGAGAAATAGAAGAACTGGCTTTCTTAGCAAAAGCAACTTCTATCCCAGCAATGACAATTGGTACAATACCTGTAAACTTTAGAGGTAGACCAATTAAAATCGCAGGTGATAGAACTATTGCGAGTTGGTCCGTTACTTGTTACAATGACACAAACTTTAAATTAAGGGACGCTTTCGAAAGATGGCAGAATGGTATCAACAATATGACAGACAACGAGGGTTTAACTAACCCAGCTGACTATCAAGTTGATGCTTTTGTGGATCATTTAGACAGAAACGGTAACACAATTAAACCATATACTCTAAGAGGATTATTCCCAACAGATATTGGTGCTATTGCGTTAGACTATGACACAACGGATGCTATAGAAACATTTGACGTTACGTTTGAATATCAATACTTTGAAACAAGAACAACTACTTAATAGTTGGATAAGTATTAATAGGAGAAATTAGTTATGGCTGAATTATTTGGATTTTCTATTACACGGTCTAAGAAACAGACTGATCCAAAACAAAGCTTTACAACAACACAAGCGGATGACGGTACACAAACCGTCGCCGCTGGTGGTTATTTTGGTCAGTACCTTGATATGGAGGGTACTGCTAAAAGTGAAGCGGATTTAATTAGAAGATATAGAGAAATTGCGTTACACCCCGAGTGTGATATGGCAATTGAGGACATCATCAACGAAGCAGTAGTGTCTAACGAGCTAAAAGACGCTGTACGTGTAAACATCAGCAATCTACCATATGGTGCTGAAGTTAGACGAAGAGTTGAAGATGAATTTAAAGAGTGTTTAAGGTTAATGAACTTTAACACAAAAGGACATGACATCTTTAGAAGATGGTATGTTGACGGAAGACTTTACTTTCAAAAGATTATTGACAGAAACAACCCCAAAAACGGTATTACAGAATTAAAATACATTGATCCTAGAAAGATCAAAAAGATAAGAGAAGTTAGAAAGAAAAGACCTGAGGGTGCAGGTCCTAACATGTTGACAGTTGTTGATGAATTTGTTGAATATTATTTGTTTAATGAAAAAGGAGTTTCAGGTACTACATCAGGTACAGGTATTAAGATTGCACCGGACACAATAGCATTTTGTCCTTCAGGATTAATTGACCAAAATAAAAATATTGTTTTATCGTATTTACATAAAGCAATTAAACCTACTAATCAATTAAGGATGATTGAAGACTCGGCAGTTATATACAGAATTGCAAGAGCGCCTGAAAGAAGAATATTTAAGATTGATGTAGGTAATTTACCCAAAGCAAAAGCTGAACAATACTTACGAGATGTTATGGCAAGATATAGAAATAAACTTGTTTATGACGCCTCAACAGGAGAAATCAGAGATGACAGAAACTATATGTCAATGTTGGAAGATTTTTGGTTACCGAGTAGAGAAGGCGGAAGAGGTACTGATATTAGTACTTTGCCTGGCGGTCAAAATCTAGGAGAAACAGCAGATATAGAATACTTTAGAGCTAAGTTATATAGATCGCTAAATGTTCCTGTAAGTAGATTAGAAGGATCGCAAGGTTTCAACCTAGGTCGTTCAACTGAAATAACAAGAGATGAACTTAAATTTACTAAGTTTGTCCAAAGACTTAGAAAGAAATTTACTGAGTTATTTAATGATATTTTAAGAACTCAGTTAGTATTAAAACAAATCATTAATGAGCAAGATTGGCAAACTATTAAAGAAACAATACAATATGACTTCATACAAGATGGTCATTTTGCAGAGTTAAAAGATACTGAGTTGTTAATGGAAAGATTAAGACTTGCTGATTCAATGAGAGATTATGTCGGAAAATATTTCTCCGTAGAATACATTAGAAAGAATATTCTAAAACAAAACGAAAGAGAAATAGAAGATATGAATAAACAAATCAAAAAAGAAATTGATGATGGTGTCATATCTGTTCCACAACAAGACATGCAAATGGAAGAAAAAAAATAAGGAGTATGTAAATGAGTGAACAAGTAAAAAACTTTATAGATCAAGTAGCTGACGGAAACAATGTTGACGCTGGCGAAGCATTTAAGGATGCATTAAGAACTAAAATTGGAGACGCTTTAGATAATAAGAGAAAAGAGTTGGCAGCTTCTTTATTTAATGGAGCAAGTGCAACACCTGAAGCACAACCATATAGCGACCCAAAACCAGAGATTGCTGAACCAGGAACTTTCAATGCTGATGGTTCTATTTCAACTGGTAATGATGGTGAAGCACAAATTGATTTAACACAGGCACCAACCGATGGCGAACCAGAGAGTAAGTAATCTTTTTGAAGAAAAGAAAACAATAAATTCAAACTCTTTTACTTCGTTATCGCCTGTGATGAAAGAGGCAGTTGAAACTGTCTTAGAATTATCATCACCTGTCGGTGATGTAGTAAAAACTTTTGATGAGGCGGTTGAACAAGCTGCTAAACATTTTGAAGTAAACAAACAAGATATTATTGATTACTTTGACAACGAATTAAAAGAACAATTAGGAGAATAAAATGGCACAAACATTTATAGTTAAGGGTAGTGTTGTTGATAATCCAAGTGGTAATAATATCAGTAGAGCTCAATTCGTAAGAGTTACAGCAACGGCTGATGTTACAGGCACAGTTTTGGATGCAGACGACAATACACTTGGACAATTTTATTTAGAAAACGGAGATACCGTTATTATTGAAAAAAATCCTGGTGATAAAATCACATGCGCTACTTCAAAAGCTAGTGCTGTAGGATCACCAAGAAGTTAAGGAAGACAATGGCAGATACAGTTTCAGTACAAACTATAGCTGATACATCTGGTGTTAAGTATGTCTGTAAAATGACTAACTTATCAGATGGTTCAGGTGAATCATTAGTAAAAAAGGTAGACGCTTCAGAGTTAACTTTTATGAGTGAAGATGGTAATAGAAAGATTAGTAAAGTATGGTATTCTATTAATACGAATAACAATAAATCTGCCGTTGAGTTACATTGGGATGGAGAAACTAACGCAACAGCATTGTTACTAAGTGGTAATGGTTATTGGGATTTAAGACCAAGTGGTAATGAAATACCTAATAATGCAACTACACCTAATGGTGATGTATTATTGTCAACAAAAAACTTTGCAGATGGCGATAATTACACGATTATTATAGAGTTTAGGTAAAAACCCTTATAAATAGTAATACAAGGAAAAAGAGAGATGAAATTAATATCCGAAGAAGTTTCAAATGCCGAGTATCTTGTAGAAGAAACTAACGGCAAGAAAAGTTATAAAATTAAAGGTGTGTTCTTACAATCTAACGTTAAGAACCGAAATGGAAGAGTTTATCCAAAAGAGATTTTGGAAAACGAAGTGATGAGATATAATAGAGAATTTATCAATAAAAAAAGAGCGTTTGGCGAATTAGGACATCCTGATGGACCAACTGTGAATTTAGAGCGTGTATCACACATGATTACTAAACTTTCACCAGACGGAACAAATTTTATTGGTGAGGCAAAGATTATGGATACTCCATACGGTAAGATTGTAAAAGGTCTTATTGACGAAGGTGCTCAACTTGGTGTTTCAAGTAGAGGTATGGGTTCCCTAATACAGCGTAATGGCGCAAATTATGTAAAAGATGACTTTTATCTTGCGACAGCAGCTGATATAGTCGCAGATCCATCAGCTCCAGATGCTTTTGTACAAGGTATTATGGAAAATAAAGAGTGGGTTTGGGATAACGGTGTACTTGTTGAAAAGGATATAGACGCCTGGAAACGACAAGTGCGTGAAGCGAAACAAAGAAGTTTAGAAAAAGCTAAACTAAAAGTCTTTGAATCGCTACTTAAAAAACTTTAATTTTATAAATATCTAATAAGAAAAGAAATTTATAAACGTTTATAAACAAGAGGAGATTTCTCAAATGGCCGAAACAGAAAAGCAAATTGAGGCGCTGGAAAAAGAATCAGTAGTGGAAGCTAACGCAGCTAACCCACAAGCTGATGCTCCGAAGAAGAACGCTGTGGCGGCTGAACCTACTCACCTTAGTAATGAGGCGGAAGATTTAGGTCCAGCAGTTACTAAGCCGACAGACTCTAATCCAGACGCAACAAAAAAATCTAAGCCAGTTTCAGGCGATGCTCAACAGAAAAATGCAGGTGCAGCTGACCCTATGCCTAAGTTAAAAGAAGAGCAAGACGAAGCTGATGAAGAAGGTTCTGAGAAAATCGTTGAAACTACTGATGAAGAAGTAAAAGAAGAAACAATCGAAGAAGATAAAATTGATGTTTCTGCTGACGTTGAAGCATTAGTAAAAGACGAAGATTTATCGGAAGACTTTAAATCGAAAGCTGCAACAATTTTCGAAGCTGCTGTTAACACAAAAGTTAAAGAAGCTAAGAAAAAAATGTACGCAGGTTACGAAGAGAAGTTAAAAGAAGAAACAGAAACAGCTAAAGCTGAGATGGTTGAAAAAGTTGACTCATATCTATCATATGTTGTAGAAGAGTGGATGAAAGAAAACCAAATCGCTATAGAACGTGGAATTAAGGGCGAGATCGCAGAAGACTTTATATCTGGTCTCAAAAAATTATTCGAAGATCATTACATTGATGTTCCGGATGAGAAGTATGATGTACTAGAAGATCAAGCCACAAAGATTGAAACGTTAGAAAACAAACTTAATGAAGAAATCAATAAGAATATTGAACTTTCAAAAAGTAACGGTGAATTAGTAAGACAAGACATCATTGATGAGGCGTCAAAAACACTTGCTGAAACTGATAAAGAAAAGTTTAAAAAACTTGCTGAAGAAGTTGAGTTTGCAAACGTAGATGGATTTAAAGAAAAAGTAGCTACTATAAAAGAAAGTTACTTTGGACAAAAATCTGAAACATCTAACGATTTAGATGATGTAGCGGCAGGCGAAGATACACACAACGTGGATTTGAGCGATGCTATGGCTGCTTATACCGCCGCTATTAGTAAAACTAAAGACATTAAGTTGTCAAAATAATAGTAAAGAGGAGAGATAAAAGATATGTACTTATCTGAAACTTACGAAAAAAAATGGCAGCCAGTCTTAGAACACGGTGATTTACCAAAAATTACTGATTCATATAGACGTGCCGTTACAAGTGTTATCTTGGAAAACCAAGAAAGAGCACAAAAAGAAGACGCTGCTTTTATGACAGAAGCTGCGCCTACAAACGCAACTGGCTCTGGTGTTAACAATTGGGATCCAATTTTGATCTCATTAGTTAGAAGAGCTATGCCTAATCTTATCGCTTACGACATTGCTGGCGTTCAGCCAATGACAGGTCCAACAGGACTTATCTTCGCAATGAGAAGTAGATACTCAACACAGTCTGGTACTGAAGCATTATTTGACGCAGCTGATACTGATTTCTCTGGTAGAAATGCAGCTGGTTCAAGTGTAGATGGTTATTCATCAACTGCTGACTCAGGTACTAACCCAGCTGTACTTAACGATGGTTCTCCAGGAACATACACAAGTGGTACTGGTATGACTACAGCCGCTGCTGAAGCACTAGGTGACGCAGCTGGTAACGCTTTTGCTGAAATGGCATTCTCAATTGAGAAGTCAACAGTAACAGCTAAGTCAAGAGCTCTAAAAGCTGAGTACACAATGGAACTTGCACAAGACTTAAAAGCAATCCATGGTTTAGACGCTGAAACAGAATTGGCGAACATCCTTTCTGCTGAGATCCTTGCAGAGATCAACAGAGAAGTTGTAAGAACAATCTACATCAACGCTGAAAAAGGTGCTAGTGCAAATACTGGTACTGTGAACACAACAACTGAAGGAATCTTTGACTTAGATACTGACTCAAACGGTAGATGGTCTGTTGAAAGATTTAAAGGTTTAATGTTCCAAGTTGAGAGAGAAGCAAATGCTATCGCACAAAGAACACGAAGAGGAAAAGGTAACATCATTATCTGTTCTTCAGATGTTGCAAGTGCTTTACAAATGGCAGGTGTTTTAGATTACGCTCCAGCGTTAAACAACAATCTAAACGTAGATGACACAGGTAATACTTTTGCAGGTGTTCTAAATGGTAGATTTAAAGTGTACATTGATCCATATTCAGCAAACAACACTTCGAAGCAATACTTCGTAGTTGGTTATAAAGGTACTTCACCTTATGACGCTGGTATGTTCTATTGCCCATATGTTCCACTACAAATGGTGAGAGCAGTTGGACAAGACACTTTCCAACCGAAGATCGGTTTCAAAACTAGATACGGCTTACAAGCAAACCCATTTGCTGAAGCAGGTACTGGTGACGCAGCTGTAATCAACGGTTCAGGTTCTGCTAACTCAAACAGATACTACAGAAGAGTTCAAGTTGCGAACTTAATGTAATATAAGTTTGGTATTACAACCAATTTTAAGAAGGGGAGGGTTGAAAAATCTTCCCCTTTTTTTATGCCTATTTGATGGATAAATATAAGTATGACAACTACAAATAGTTTTTCACGTCAACCAACAAATTTGGACTATGCAAGTCCAACGCAGTTTAAATTTAATATATTAAAACTGCCTAAAGTTGAGTATTTTTGCACGGCCATAAACATACCTGGTATTACATTAGGTACTGCTGAAATGGCAACACCATTAAAAAATATACCTCTACCAGGAGATAAACTTTCATATGACCCATTAAACATGACGTTTATGGTAGATGAAAATTTAGAAAACTGGCAAGAGATACATGGTTGGATTAGAGGTCTAGGATTTTCAGATAGTTATGCCGATTACAGAGGTGTATTAGCTTCTGGTGCAGATAGATTTCCTGGTTCAGACGTGCCTAGTTTAGAAACTATTGGTAAAACAAAATATGGTACTGCTAAAGATGGTGGTACTTTTTCAGACGCAACGTTAACCGTATTGACAAGTAAAAACAATTCTATATTGGAAGTAAGATTTTCAGACTTATATCCAATTAGTATTACTGGTCTTAATTACGATCAACAACCTACAGACGTGGATTATTTAACAGCTAGTGTGGTATTTGGCTATAAAATTTACAACTTTGCGAGTGTAAATGCCTCAACAACTAGTTTAACTACATCATAATAACCTTTACATTTTAAGGGTTTTGTGATATAATGAGGATATTATGGATATAGAACAATTACAGGAATTGGCTGATAAAGATTTAAAAATCAATGATTCAGAGTTGGATATTGAAGCTTTAAAAACACCCCAATTACACAACAAATATTTAAAGCACCTAAACAAATTTAAATTACTTCTTACAAAATCTCAAGCAGAATTAAATACTTTAAGACGTGATAAGTGGGAATATTATACAGGTAAAGCTGATGCTTCTGTGTATGCACAAAAACCATTTGATCTAAAAATATTAAAAACAGATATTGACAAATATTTAAATGCTGATGAAGAAATACAAAGACTAACTCAAAAAGTAGAATACTTAACAACAGTAATAGATTTCTTAGATAGAACTTTACGTCAAATTACCAATAGAACATTTGCTATAAAAAATGCAATTGATTGGCGAAAGTTTACTAGTGGTGCGATCTAATGTATACCAAGTACGATTACTGGATATTTCGTGGCTCTATTGACGAAAAGGTATGTTCGGATATTATTGAAATAGGCAGATCACAAATAGAACAAGAAAAGAATATTGGTGTAGATGTAACAGGTCTTACTGGTGGTAATTCAGAAAAAACAGATGATGATGTACGTTTAGCTCTAGGTGATAGAACTTTACAACAAGCTAAAAAAGAGTTTGGTTTAACCGAAGAAAACATTTACAAAAAAACTTATATACGAGATAGTGAAATTACATGGTTAAACAGAAACAAATATGATTGGATATATTCTACAATTATTGACCATGTAAATCAAGCAAACTTTGACGCAGGTTGGAGATACGATATTGATAGTTATGATGATATACAATTTACAACGTATCGGCCTGGTGGTTTTTATGGTTGGCATCCAGATGGTGGTTCAGATCACTTTGCTAAATTAAAAAGAGATATTCCTGGTGTAATACCGAATGAAGAAAAGCGTAGATTTACACATACTAAATCAGCTGATAGAGTTGGTAAGATAAGAAAACTATCTGTTACAGTAAACTTAAATAGTGGTGATGAATATATGGGTGGTGATCTTAAATTTTCTTTAGACGAACACCAAACAAAATACGATAGTAAAGAATTAATAATAGAAGAAGCAAAACAACCTGGAACAGTTATTGTTTTCCCAAGTTATAAGTATCATTGTGTAACACCAATTACACATGGTATTAGATATTCACTTGTATTGTGGATGTATGGAAGGCCGTTTAAATAATGAGATCAGTAGAATTTTTTAAAGCATATAGTTATTTACCTATTGAAGGTATCATATCGCCAAAGATGGCACACTTTCTATATCAATATGTTAAACAAAATGCATATAGATTATCTGTATTAGAAAACATGGATAAAGATATGAACGACCCTATATTAAGGGAGTTTCATGGAATATTTGATGACTCACAAGCTCCTGGTGATTTTAGTAAGTATGGTGATCCTACTTTTGATACTTTAATGTGTTATATCAAACCACAATTAGAAGTAATGACAGAATTAAAACTAACAGAAACATATTCTTATCATAGATTATATACAACTGGTACAGAATTAGTTAGACATAAAGATAGACCAAGTTGTGAAATAAGTATGACACTATGTTTAGGATACGATATAATGAATTTACCTAAAGATCAACAAGAATGGAACTGGCCTATGTGGGTGCATACACATGGAGAAGATAAAGAAGTCTTTATGAAACCTGGAGACGGTATCATTTATAGAGGTTGTGATATAGAACATTGGCGTTTACCATATATTGGTAACAATCATGCTCAAGTATTTTTACACTATAATAGTGAATTGGAAAACAAATTTGATAATAGACCATACGTAGGATTGCCTGGTTCGTATCGTTCTAAATAATTTTATGACGACAACAAGATATTTAATCATAGATAAAAAAGACGAAGTATATCTTAAAATAGAAGCTGACGCTGATATTAGAAGAGAACTTGGCGAGTACTTTACATTTGAAGTACCTGGTTTTAAGTTTATGCCTCAATATAGAAATAGAGTATGGGACGGAAAGATAAGATTATTTTCTTATGCAACTGGTCAAATATATGTGGGTTTATATCCTTATATTGTTAATTGGTGTAATGAAAACAAAGTACAAATTGTAGATGGTACTAAAATAAAAGATAATGATATAGATGAAAAGTATATTGATAAGTTTCTAAAAGCATTAAAAATACCAAAGATAGAAATAAGAGATTATCAACGAGAAGCGTTTATACACGCAGTAAAAAAAGATAGAACTTTATTACTATCGCCAACAGCTTCAGGTAAATCACTTATTGTTTACTTAATATTGATCTATAATTTACTTAGATTAAAAGAAAAGAAAAATAATAAAGTGTTAATTATTGTGCCTACAACATCTTTGGTAGAACAATTATTTAAAGATTTTAAAGACTATGGTTATAATAGTGATAGAAACGTACATAGAGTATATCAAGGACATGGTAAAGATACAAACAAAAGAGTTGTCATATCAACATGGCAATCAATATATAATCAACCTAAAAAGTGGTTTGAACAATATGGTATGATAATAGGTGACGAAGCACACCTATTTAAAGCTGTATCATTAACAAAGATATTAACAAAATTAGATAAATGTAAATATAAAGTAGGTCTTACAGGTACTTTAGATGGTACAAAAACTCATAAATTAGTTTTAGAAGGACTGTTTGGTACAGTCAATAAAGTTGTATCTACAAGTCAGTTACAAGAAAACAAACAACTTGCAGATTTAAAAATAATGTGTTTAATATTAGAATATGATGACACAGCTAGAAACTTTTTAAAAGATAAGAACTACCAGGAAGAAATGGACTTTTTGGTATCTAATGAAAAAAGAAATAAGTTTATACGTAACTTGGCATCCAATTTACAAGGTAATACTCTATGTTTGTTTCAGTATGTAGAGAAACATGGAGAAGTACTATATAATATGATAAAAGATAAAGCTACAGACAAACAAGTATTTTATGTACACGGAGGTATTGAAACAGATGAAAGAGAAAAAATCAGATCAATTACTGAAAAATCAGATAATGCTATTATCATTGCGTCTTACGGTACTTTCAGTACTGGTATTAATATTCGTAACTTGCATAACATTATTTTTTCTTCACCTAGCAAATCCAGAATTAGAAATTTACAAAGTATTGGTAGGGGATTAAGATTAAAGGATAATAATTCACATGCAACTTTATATGATATTGCAGATGATTTATCATACAACGAGAAAGAGAACTATACATTGGCACATTTTAGAGAAAGAATAAAGATATACGGTGGAGAAGAGTTTAATTATGAAATCCACAGCGTTGAACTTAAATAAATAGTTATATGGATAAAAGTAAAATAACAGACGGCGTAAAGATTGTAAAGTTAATGAACGGTGACGATATAGTTACTATTTTACCTAAAGAACAATTAGGTGATAAATCGCCGTTCCTGAGATTAAGCAAACCCTTACAAATTAAATATGTACCACAGTTTACTGATAGTGGTCTTAAAGATTATGTAGCTTTGATAAGGTGGACAAACTATACACATGATGAAATTGTATCTATCCCTAAAGATAAGATATTAACTATAACAAATGCTTCTAATGAAATGACTAAATCGTACAACATAGTAAGTGTCAGTTATTCTAAATTAGAAGAGAAACAAAAGAATGATAAGATATACTCACAAGAAAGAATGTCAGATGATAGAAATGAAGAGTATAATGAAATATTTGATGAGTTCAGAGATACTAAGAAGACAGTACACTAGCAGCTAAGGTATCTCTCATCAACCGGGGACACCCCCTATTATATGTATTTTGGCATGAATGTCAATAGTGGATTGAAATGAAAATAGAAAAAATTAATAGTTTTTATATTATCAAAAAGTTAGATAATCATAATGAAATAAAAGATAAGATTTTACAATGCATAAGTGAGCTTCCTGTAATTTCTAAAAATACTAATAAAGACATTATTTCCAACTCAGATTGGGATTTACCACGTGAACATAAACGTGAATACTTAGATATATTCTTTGGTAATATAGTACCATATATGCATGAAATGGCAGAGTTTTTACATTGCGAGAACTGGCAAATTATAAATGCATGGTTCCAACAATATAATCAATCAGATAAACACGAATGGCATACTCATCCAGATAGTAATTATACCAACGTATATTACTTAGAACTACCAGATACACGTATGAAAACACAGATATTTGACGTGGTAGATAAAAAATTAATCAAAGACATTGAAGTACAAGAGGGAGATATATTAACTTTTCCAGCTGGTATGTTACATAAATCATATCCATCGGAACAGAATTTGAGAAAGACTATTATCTCATTTAACACCTCTTTTAGTGTAGCAAAAAATAAAGAATTAGATCAACTTGGCATTGACAATTTAGACAACTTATAGTATATTGGAGATATTATGGCACAAACAAAAAAGAAACCGGAACATTACGTAGATAATAAAAAATTTCTACAAGCAATGATTCTATATCGAAAATCTGTTAACAAGGCTAAAAGAGCTAACGAAGAAAAACCACCTGTTACAGATTATATCGGTGAATGTTTTTTAAAAATTGCAAATCATTTATCATACAGACCAAATTTTATAAATTATACTTTTAGAGATGATATGATTTCCGATGGTATTGAGAACTGTTTACAATACTTAGACAATTTCAATCCAACGAAATCAAACAATCCATTTGCTTATTTTACACAAATCATTTATTTTGCTTTTATTAGAAGAATACAGAAAGAAAAAAAACAAGTAACAATCAAACAAAAACTAATAACAGAAGCAAACTATGATGATATGACATTACAACCTGGTGAAGATAGAGAATTTAAAAATCAATTTACAGAATTTTTACAAAAGAATACTATTGTAGATGAACCTGCTAAAAAAGAAAAGAAGAAAAGAAAACCAAGGAAAACAAAAAGTACTTTAGAATACTTTATGTGATGAATAGAACATTTATATTTCCTAGTGAAATATATGAGACCAAGTTAGATGTAAATAATAAAGAACTTGCACAACATATATTACTACTAGAAAAAGAAACAGATTCTACCAATCTATCAAATGTTGGTGGTTGGCAAAGTGATGATGAGTTTATAAAGTCTGAACAGGCTGAAGAAGTAAAAGAAGCAATTGCTTTAGCTGTTGTAGATATTTGTAACTCATTGCCTTATAAAAAATCTGTTAAAGTAATTATGGATAACGGTTGGGCTAATGTCAATCGTTTTAAAGATTGTAATAATCCACATGAACATCCGCATTGTATTTGGTCGTGTGTTTATTATGTACAAGCTGATGATGACTCAGGTAATATAACGTTCTTAGATCCAAAAGTAAAACGCACAATGTATAATGATGAGATTTATTTAGAAAACTTAACTAATCCAGCAAGTACATTTACTTATCAATGCGTTCCACAAACAGGTAAGTTAATTGTATTTCCTTCTTATTTAACACATAGAGTAGAACCTAATTTAACAGTTAATCCTAGAATTAGTATTAGTTGTAATTTTTATTTAGAATTATGAAGATAGCTTTATTAAACGACACACATTTTGGTTGCAGAAACGATAGTCCTGCATTTATAGAATATCAAAATAAATTTTATAATGATACCTTTTTTCCATATTTAATAGAAAACAATATCAAAACTTTAGTGCATTTAGGTGATGTTGTTGATAGAAGAAAATTTATTAATCATAACACAGCACACAATTTTAAGAAAGTATTTTGGAATAGATTAGAAGAACTAGGTATTGATACACATATTATTATAGGTAACCACGATACTTACTATAAAAACACAAATGAAGTAAACGCATTGCAAAATTTAAATATTAGTAAAGACGCTAAGATTTACACAGCTGCGACAGATGTAACCATTGGTGGTTTAGATATATTATTCCTACCGTGGATTTGTGATGATAATTTAGAAGATAGTTTATTATCTATTGACCAAACATCAGCTGAAATAGTTATGGGGCATTTAGAAGTAAAAGGTTTTGAAATGCATAAAGGCGTATTTAATGACCATGGTTTAGAAAAAGATCAATTCA
>Ga0222716_10001577_pt1 | contig 19033 bp, 19 predicted proteins | sample C33_13DmetaG_FD_165044 | JGI IMG/M metagenome (GOLD analysis project Ga0222716, IMG submission 165044) | Estuarine water microbial communities from San Francisco Bay, California, United States - C33_13D | ecosystem: Environmental > Aquatic > Marine > Unclassified | place: USA: California... | reverse complement strand
ATAGTAGCTGAAATAAATAGCTTTGTATCTAAAACCTTTGGAATATGCTCCTCTTTCATCCATAAAAGCCAGTCTTCAACTATTTCTGAATCAACATTTGCTGTAATATTATATATAATCATTTTTCTTCATTTATTTCGTCACCTCTCAAAAAGCGAAATCTATTTCGAGCTTCTGAGGCATAAATACTACCCTCATGATCTAAAAAAATTTTTTGATAATAATCCATAGCCTTAGCATTATCATTATATTTATTCTCATAAATTTTAGCAATGCTATATAATGCGTCATCTATTAAAATCTCATAAGAAAAATCATTAATAATTTTCTCTAACATCTTAACAGATGATTCGGCATCATTCTTAGCTGAAAAAATCTTATATTTTCTAAAATAAATCTCATCAGATAAGTCATGTCCATTAAACAATGTTAAAATAGAATCGAACGTGAGAATAGCCTCATCATATTTTTGCTGAAAGAATAGTAGATCTGCTCTAGCAAACTGCATCATTGGCTGATCAATTGTATCAAGATTATAATTGTCTGAAATTAACAAAGATAAATCCATTGCATCATTGGAAATTAATTTAGATGTAGATGCTTTCAACACATCTAATTGTGCTTGAGCCCAAGTAAAGTCCCCTTTATAATATGCTATTTTTGCTCTTTTAAACTTTGCAGTATGGCCAATAGGATTTTCTTTAAAATCTTTTTCTACTTGAGAATAAAATAAAAGGGCATCCCAAATGTTTCCAGATAACAACATAATATCAGCATATTGTATTTTACACTCCGCTATCTCATTAGGATCTGCATTTGTAATTTTCATTGCATCTTCAAGAATAATTTTAGCATCCTCTAAATTTTTCATATAGAACGCTTTAAAATGTGCATAATTTGAAAGCAACAAAATACTGTAACTATTTTTACCAACTTCATTAATAACTGAATTATATTTTGAATTAATCGGTTCTAAATCATCATTATTATTTAAAATTTTAGTTTCTGCATAAAGTTTATTTATATGTGAAGTTATGTATAGCTCAGAATTAAAACCCTTAGAAATAATATAATCTAAACCTTCAATAGCAAGTTTAAATTTTTCTAGGTCAAGTAACTTTTCTGTAATCTCAAATATCTTTGATAAGGAGTTTTGATTTCTTCTGTCTAGTGAAATGACTTGCTGCAGTGCAAGTTTATACTGTTGATTTTGCATAAAAAGCCAAATGAGCATTTCATTAAAATCATAACGATCAGGATACTTTTTGATAATATTTAGAAGAGACCTTTTAACAAGATTAGTATTATTAAAATCTTTTATTCCATTATTGTCAAGAAATCTTTGAATATTAGAAAAAACAACTTTTTTTTGATTTGGATTATTTAATAAAAAATCTAAATATTGATTAACCATCATTTCATTCTCACCTAATAATCCATATAATTGAGCTCTTTGAAGATCGTAGGAAAACAAATTATTAATCTTAGAAGATTTTTCATAAACTTCTAACGCAATATCATACATTTCAAATGACAAAAAACGATTTGCTAATTGTATAGTTTGAGAATTTCTTCCATCTAATTTCTTATATAATTTTTTTAGATTAAAAATAAACTTATTTAACTTTTCTTGCTTTTTTAATGAGACAATCACATCAACCAAGTAATTTAATCTTTGTGGATTTTTAGAGTATAATCTTTTGGCTAACTTTTCTGCAGTGGAAAAATTATTAGTATTTATAAGAGATATAAAATATGGGCTATATATATTTACTGATAAATTACTTGTATTTAACTCTTCATATATGACAATAGCCTTATCATAGTCTCCATTAATGAAATATTGGTAGGCTATTTTTTGATTATTATTTTGAGCAAATGAAGAAAGTGAAAATAGTAATAATATTAAAACTCTCATGAACTAAATAATATCAAATCCTGTATAAGCTTGTAATACTTTTGGAATTTTAATACCATCACTTGTTTGATTATTTTCAATTAGTGCTGCAAAAATTCTTGGCAACGCTAATGCACTTCCATTTAAGGTATGACATAACTGAGATTTACCTTCATTATTCTTAAATCTTAATTTTAATCTATTTGCTTGAAAAGATTCAAAATTTGAAACAGAACTTACTTCTAACCATCTTTTTTGTCCAGCTGAATAAACTTCAAAATCATAGGTTAAAGAAGAGGTGAAACTTAAATCTCCTCCACATAATCTTAGAACCCTATAAGGAAGTTCAAGTTGATTTAAAATAGAAGCTACATGTTTGACCATCTTATCTAAAGTGGAATATGAATTATCTGGATGTTCAATTTGCACAATTTCAACTTTATCAAATTGATGTAATCTATTTAATCCTCTAACATCTTTTCCATAAGAACCCGCCTCTCTTCTAAAGCACGGAGTATATGCCGTACATTTAATTGGAAAGTCTTTTACAATAGCATCTCTAAAGAAATTGGTTACAGGAACTTCTGCTGTTGGAATTAAATATAAATCATCCTCTGTAACATGATACATCTGACCTTCCTTGTCAGGAAGTGCCCCTGTCCCAAACATAGATTCAGCATTTACAACAGATGGTGGTAGATATTCTTCATATCCTGCATTAATATTCTGATCTAAAAAAAAGGAAATCAATGCTCTTTGCAATTTGGCTCCTTTACCTTTAAAAACAGGAAAACCAGCACCTGTAATTTTGTTACCAAGATTAAAATCAATTAAATCATATAATTCTGTAAGTTCCCAATGAGGTTTGGAATTATCTTTAAGCTTAGGTATCTCACCGACCTCTTCGACAACTTCATTATCATTTTCAGAATTACCTTTAGGAACACTTTTATGTGGTATATTAGGAATTAGTAATAAAATTTCCCTTATTTCTTCGTGGATTTCTTTTTGGTTTGCGGATAATTTTTTAGACTCCTCTTTTAGTTCTACAGAAGATTGCTTAAGTGAATTAGCTTTCTCTATGTTGCCTTGCTTGTACAAAGCACCTATTTCTTTTGCAATTTGATTAAGCTTGGACAAAACTTTGTCAGACTTCTGCTGATTTAGTTTTCTAGATTTATCTTTTTCAATGACTGAATCAATCAAATCTAAAGCATCAAAATTTTTAATTTTTAATAATTCAACAATCTCTTTTTTTTGCTCTCTTAAATTTGAAATACTTAACATCTATTAAAGTGTTTGAAACAAAATTAAAAAAAAACCCTTGATTGCTCAAGAGTTTTCTTTTTATACAATCTGTTTGTGATTATGCTTCTACTGAAACATAGGATTTATTATTTCTTTTTTTTGTGAACTTTACAGTACCGTCAGTTAAAGCAAATAGAGTATGATCTTTACCCATACCAACATTATCACCTGGATTATGAACTGTTCCTCTTTGACGAACAATAATATTTCCAGCAATAACTGACTGATTACCAAAGATTTTTACACCAAGCCTATTACTTCTTGAGTCTCTTCCGTTTTTACTACTACCTGCTCCTTTTTTATGTGCCATTTTATAAAGTTTTGTCTATTATATTTATTTTTTAGCTGCTGGCTTTTTAGCTGCTGGCTTTTTAGCTACTTCTTTAATTTCTTTTTTATCTTCGACTACTTTCTTTTTTGAAGCAGATGAGCCAATTTTTTCTATTTCGATTTTTGTTAAATATTGTCTGTGACCATTTTTAACTTTATATCCTTTTCTTCTTTTCTTTTTAAAAACAATTACCTTGTCTCCCTTTAAGTGCTCCATTACTTTTGCTGTAACAGAAATTCCTTTTACTAGAGGAGAACCAACATTCACCTTACCATTATCATCAGTAAGTAAGACCTTATCAAAAGACACTTTTGTTCCCTGTTTAGCATCTAAACGATGTACAAATATTTGCTGGTCTTTTTCAACCTTAAACTGTTGCCCTGCTATTTCAACTATTGCGTACATTTTAATTTTGTTTTTAAAAATGGTCTGCAAAAGTAACAAAACAAGAAGAAATCAGCAATTTTTTTGTTTTTTTTTATTAGAAAAAGATGAATTAGAGTTTAAGAAAGCAAAACGAATAAAAAAATTTAGTTTTATATTTGCAAAAAGTTAATTACATGAGATTAAATTTCCTCTTATCATTAATATTTATAATATCTTTCCAAACTTTTGCTCAAAAAAGATGTTCAACTAATGAGCATGTTGAAATTTTGAAAAATAAATATCCTGAATATGAACAACAGAGAGAAAAGGTAAATCTTGAAACAAAAAATTGGATAGAAAATCATTACATCTCAAATTCAAAATCTATTATTACAGTTCCTGTAGTTGTTCATGTTGTTTGGAACACTAGTGCAGAAAACATTTCTGATCAACAAGTTATTTCTCAGATTGATGTTTTAAATGCTGATTTTAGAAGAACTAATATAGATGCAATAATGACCCCTAATGTCTGGCAAGGAATTGCTGCGGATACAGAGATTGATTTCTGTCTAGCTACAGTTGATCCCAATGGAGCACTAACTACTGGTATTACTAGAACGCAAACCAGCCAAACATCATTCTCAATTCAAACAGATAATATGAAATCTAATGCCTCCGGTGGTATTGATCCTTGGGATCAAGATAAATATCTCAATATTTGGGTTTGTGATTTATCAGGTGGTATATTGGGATATGCTACTCCTCCTTCTAGCTTTAACAATCCAGATGATGGTGTTGTAATTGGCTACAGATATTTTGGTACTATGGGAAGTGTACAAGCTCCATATAATAAAGGAAGAACATGCACGCATGAAATTGGTCATTGGCTAAATTTAGACCACATTTGGGGGAATGGAGGTAATTGTGGTAACGACAATGTTAATGACACCCCTATACAAGAAGAAGAGAATTATAATTGCCCTGCTTTTACTCATAATGCAAATAGCTGTGGCACATCTAATTCTAGTGGAGATATGTTTATGAACTATATGGACTATACAAATGATGGGTGTATGAACTTATTCACATTAGGTCAAAAAGCAAGAATGGTCGCTGCAATTAATCAATATAGACCAGACCTTTTAAGTCATAATTTATGTAGTACTGTTCCTCCTATTGCATCTTGGAACTGCGTAAATGGTAATTGTATAGACCCATTAAATGGTAATGGTATATATTCGGACTTAAGTAATTGTCAAGCATCATGTTTTTGCGCAGCAGGAACTCCCCCTGTTTCTGAAGATTTTCAGAGTGGACTTCCAAGCTGGACAATAATTAACAATGATGGAAGCGATACTTGGGAAATTACAAATTCTGCAGGTTACAGTAGCACTTCTTCTATTTACATAAATAATGCAGAATATTCTGCAAATGGTCAATATGATGACCTTGTACTACCAACTCTTGATCTCACATCATATTCTAGCATATATCTTACTTTTGATTACGCATACAGTTTATGGACAAATCCTGCTTCTGCTCAAAACTGGTCTGATACTTTAATCATATATGTTTCTGATGATTGTGGCAACACTTGGACTAACGTCTGGGAAAAAGCAGGATTAAATCTTGTAACTACTAGCCCATCTTACAACGGTTTTAGCTGGACTCCCAGCAACAATAATGATTGGAACTCTGAAGTAATTGATCTCTCTAGCTATACCAACCAAGATGATTTTGCCATAAAATTTAGAAACGTAAATCAATATGAAAACAATTTATTTTTAGATAATATTAATCTGTGGGATAACAATACTAGTGTTAATCAATTGCCATTAAACAGCAAGAAATTAATTAAAGTAATTGATATTTTAGGCAGGAAAAAAAATTCTAATTCACAAGCGGTATATCTCTACATCTATGATGATAATACAGTTGAGAAAAAAATTATTCTTAAATAAGTTAAAGGATTTAGTCTATAAAAGATGAAACTTTATAGTGCGTTTCTTGTCCTCCACCAGCAACATATTGTCTTATTTTCTTAACATTTTCAAACTCTTTATGCTTCACACAAAATGTTTTAATTGAGTCTTTATTTTTTAAATAAAATATTTCTTTATAATCTTCTTTAGCATATTTATGTGATTTTAATCTAGTGTCTAATATATTTCCATTGGTAATGAAGAAAAAAAGATTAAAAAAAATTTCAACAATTAAGACAAGAAGAATTGATTTCATGCTTTAAATATACTAAATATTTGTAAATCAGTTATTTATAGATTTTTTATTAACTAAGTATATACCTGAAAAGATTAAAGCTACACCAACAAAATATTGACCTATTAATTCTTCTCCATCTATGAATCCCCAAAATAAAGCAACAATAGGAATTAAATAAGTAACAGAAGTTGCAAAGGTTGGAGATGAGATTTTAATGAGCTTGTAGAATATTACTCCTGCAAGTGCGGTACATATAACTGCTAAAATAGTTATGTAAGCAAGTGATTCATAAGCTTTATCATTATCAAATAGAACTATAAAATCTGTACTTAAAACATAAACTCCAGATATTGGGCCAACAACTAAAAAAACAATAGTAGTTATATCAGTTGAATCTAAATCTTGAAGATACCTTTTAATAACATTTGCGCTAATTGCATATAATAAAGAGGCCAAAACAACAAGATAGACGTAAATATTAACACTAATACTTTGATTAAGAGTATTTAATGAAAGAAAAACAGCCCCAACAAGACCTATAAAAACTCCCAGCAAATTCATTTTGTGATATTTATGATTAAATACAATAACACCAATACCAAAAGTGAATAAAGGAGTTAAGGAGTTTAAGATTCCTACAAATGAACTATCTAGGTAAGTTTGAGCAAGTGTAAATAAAAAGGCAGGTATTCCACTTCCAAAAAGTGCAGCAACTAGTATTGGAATATAATGTTTCCTTCTTAATTTTTTTAAAGCTGAAAAAACAAAAGGGGTTAAAACAATAGAAGTTATAAATAATCTTAATGCTGCAACTTGTTCATATGAAAAAACCTCTAAACCCTTTTTCATTAATATGAAAGAGCTACCCCAAATTAATGATAAAATTATAAGATAAAGATATCGGATTGAAAATATATTCAAAACTCTAATCCCATCTTAAAGATTCAATTAAAATTTTAATATCCTCTTTTATAAAGTTATTAACTGGAGCTATAGAATCATTTATTTGTGTGTTAAAATAAAAAGATCCTCTAAAAAAATGATTAAGACTATCTGTCAAATAAAACTGAGACGAAGTTGCTGTAATGCCTTGATAATCATAAAGCATTCCAAAAACATTATTTTCTTCATTAACATATACTTGCTCACTAATCATATCTGCCTGCTTATTATGCTTATATGCTAATGATCTAGATTGTTCAATATGTGCATCCAAATCATCATTTAATTTCGCATAGGTTAGATGTAATTTACCTGAAAATTTTAGAAAATTTATATTTAAAAAATTAACATTTTTATCTCTTTCAACTTTGGTATATTTTGGATACAAAAATGATAACATTAATTTATCATCACTAAAGGTCTGATATTCTTTTGTGGGAAATTTAATCTTAAAAAAAGCTCTTGGCTTAGGGGTATGGTCACTTCCGCATGCAAATAAAAATAAGAACAATAGGCTATACCTCATCTAGCGTTACTTTTACACGTTTAATCCTTCTTAAATCAACAGATTCAATTTGGAAAATAAATCCTTTAATTTTTATTATATCTCCAATCTTTGGAATTATACCTTGATGCTCCAAAATCAATCCAGCTAAAGAATCCGACTCTCCTTTTAAATCATCAAAAAAGTCTAAATCAACTTTAACAATTTTTAAAAAATCTATTAATAGAATTTTACCTTCAAAAACATAGTTTTTATCATCGAGTTTTGAATAATTGTGATCTTCATCATCAAACTCATCATTAATCTCACCAACAATCTCTTCTAACACATCTTCTAAAGTAACTATTCCAGAAGTACCACCATATTCATCCACAACAATAGCAATGTGATTTTTCTTTGCCTGAAACTCTTTGAGCAAATCGTTAATCATTTTATTCTCTGGAACAAAAAAAGGAAGTCTACACAAATCAATCCATTTAAAATTATTATCCTTGGAAAGGAAAGGTATTAAGTCTTTTATATATAAAATACCTAAAACATTATCAAATTGCTCGTCATAAACAGGAATTCTAGAGTACCCAGATGATGTTATAATCTTAAGAAGGTCAGAATATTTAGTGTTTTTGTCTACGGCTATCACATCAACTCTTGACTTCATAATTTCTTTAACATCTGTATTACCAAACTCAACAATACTTCTTAAAATTTTACCTTCTTTCCCATCATTTTCCTGATCAGTAAGCTCTAATGCTTTTGAAATTTCATCAATATTAACATTTGATTCTTTTTTAATCAATCTATTTTCTATTAAGGACGTTGTTGAAACTAACAAATAACTAAATGGATAAAACAACTTATTTAAAAATGTAAGTGGCTTTGCCATTAACAAACTAAATTTTACAGCATTCTGATTAGCATACACTTTTGGAGTTATCTCACCAAATAGAACTAATAGAGAAGTAATTATAATAACTTGAAAAACAAACTCTAATATTGACCCTTCCGGAAAAGTAAAAGAAATACTTGTTAGATATGCAGATATGATAACAATAGCTACATTAATAAAATTATTAGCTATTAATATTGTTGCTAATAAATGATTTGGTGATTTTAATAGTTTAAAAATCAATTTGTTTTTGGGATTATCTTCTCTCAATTTTTCAAGATCAGACATGCTTAAAGAAAAATAAGATATTTCAGCCCCAGAAACAAAAGCAGAAAAAGACAATAACAGTACTAGAAAGAAAATTAAAACATTTTCAATTTGAAAAAAATGAATATCAACTTGAGAAAGTATATTTAGAGTAATGGGTAAAGGATCTTCTTTCAAAGGAAAAATATTAATTAAAAGGGCAAGTCATCTTCAGTAGATGGAGTATTATTATCTTCCGAATTTCCTGATCTTCCAAGCATATTTAACTTATCTGCTAGTATCTCAGTTTTATATCTGGTATTTTCATCTTTATCAACCCATTTATTTGTTCTAATCTTTCCCTCAATATATACACTAGAACCTTTTTTCAAATATTTTTCAGCAATTTCAGCTAATCCTCGCCAAAGAACTACATCATGCCATTCGGTTTGACTAACACGGTCTCCCTCTTTATTTTTATAGTTTTCAGTGGTAGCAATTGACATGTTTGCAACAGCCACGCCATTATCTAAATATCTGACTTCTGGATCTTTACCTAGATTTCCTATAAGAATAACTTTATTTACTCCAGACATTAACTTTTTTTTAATTTCAATAAACAAATTTAAAAAAAAACTATCAAACAGCTGATTTACTAAGATAGTTCTCTAAAAGCTTGGATACCGGAAGATTTAACAATTGATCTTTTTTAAAGAATTTATAGTCATTAGTCTTTACTTTATTACACTTTATGTGAAAAAACCTAACATGTAATTTTTGATGAGATAGTTTATGTGTAATAATTGAAGAAACATTATTAATTTGAAAATTATTTTTATTAAAAAAATTAGTCCACTGCTTGCTTTCAATAACTTTATTAACTGAAAGATCTTTTTTAAATTCTAGTAAAGGAAATTCATATAAACCAGACCAAATACCTTTAATTTTCTTTTTTAAGAGAGTAGAATCTCCAATGGAGATAATTAAAAAATTTAGATATCTATTCTTAACTTGAATTTTATTTTTTTTTCTAGGATAAATTTGAACTTCTGAATTGCTAAACGCATAACATTCGTCTTGAAAAATACAGTTAATACATTTTGGTTTTTTTGGTGTACAAACTAAGGCTCCAAACTCCATTATAGCCTGATTATAAGTGTAACTATCTTTTTTTGGCAAATTAAAATCAGCAAGTTTTTTAAATTGCTTTTTACCTGTAGAAGTATCAAAATAACTATCTACACCAAATACTCTACTTAATACTCTAATAACATTTCCATCCAAAACAGCATATCTTTTATTAAATGCAAAAGATAAGATTGCCGACGTTGTATAATCTCCAACACCTTTTAAGCTTAAAATATCCTTGTAATTTTGAGGGAAATTACCATTATAGCTAGAGCAAATAAATTTTGCTGTATAATGTAGATTTCGTGCTCTAGAGTAGTAACCCAGTCCCTGCCAAAGTTTTAAAACTTTATCTTCACTAGATTTCGCCAAATCAAAAACAGTAGGAAATTCTCGTATAAAATTATTGAAGTACGGCAATCCTTGTTGGACTTTCGTTTGTTGTAATATAATTTCAGACAACCAAATTTTATAGGGATCATTAGTTTGTCTCCAAGGCAGATCTCTACTATTGATTTTATACCATGTAATTAATTGACTAGAAAAATTCATTAATAAGAAAAGTATTTATAAAATATGAATTAAGGGGATAGATAAAATTTGATATATTTGCAGTCAAATTTAGTAAAATATATTCATGACAAAAGCAGAAGTTGTAAGTAAGATAGCATCAAAAACAGGAGTAGAAAAAGTAACAACTCTTGCTATAGTAGAGTCATTTATGAGTGAAATAATGAGTGCTGTTTCAGAAAACGAAGCTGTATTTTTAAGAGGATTTGGAACATTCAAAGCAAAAAAAAGAGCTAAAAAAACTGGTCGTAACATTAAGAAAAATACAACTATCATTATACCAGAGCATCATATCCCTTCATTCAAACCTGCGAAGATTTTTGTGCAGGACGTAAAAAATAAAGTAAAATAAAACTTTAAAAAATATTTAAGATGTCAGGAGCTAAGAAAAAGAAAAGATTAAAAATTGCTACACACAAGCGTAAAAAGCGCTCAAGAAAAAATAGACACAAAAACAAATAATTTGTTTCGTTAATCTATTTTTTAATCAGAAAAATAAACCATGAAATTCGACCTTATAATCGATTCAAGGTCTTCTGAAGTAGTAATTGCATTGTTATGTGATGGACAGTTAATTGAATTACATAAACAAAAACACGATAATAACTTTTCAGTAGGCGATATATACTTAGGGAAAATTAAAAAAGTTGTCCCTGGACTTAATGCAGCTTTCGTTAATGTTGGATACGAACGTGATGGATTTCTTCATTATTTAGATTTAGGAAGTCAAATAAATTCTCTTAAAAAATTTACTGAAAAAGCAATTCAAAACAAACTCAATACTGCCTCATTAAAAAACTTTAAAAACGAAAAAAATATTGAGAAAGACGGAAAGATTGTTGATACCATTAAGTCTGGCGATCATCTTTTGCTGCAAATTTCGAAGGAACCTATTTCCACTAAAGGTCCAAGACTAACTGCAGAACTATCACTAGCAGGAAGATATATGGTTTTAACACCGTTTTCTGATAAAGTATCGGTTTCTCAGAAGATAGCTAAATCTGAAGAGAAAGCACGTCTCAAAAAACTTATAAGAAGCATTAAGCCACCCGGCTTTGGTGTTATTATAAGAACAGTAGCTACTGGCAAAAAAGTAGCTGAATTAGATCAAGATTTAAAAAATCTTTACAAAAAATGGCAAGCAATTAGTAAAAAATTAAAAGGATCAAAAGCACCAATAAAAATATTAGGTGAGCTAAACAGATCTTCTACAATTCTTAGAGATTTGCTTGACGCAAAATTTAACAACATTATTGTCAATAATAAAGATATTGCTCAAGAATTAAAAGACTACCTGGCAAGAATATCTCCAGAACAAGAAAAAATTGTAAAAATTCATAAAGGTGAAACTCCAATTTTTCAAAAATATAATATTACAAAACAGATTAAAGGAGCATTTGGAAAAAACGTTACAATTAAAAACGGCACATATCTAGTTATCGAACACACTGAAGCACTGCATGTTATTGATGTAAATAGTGGAAAAAAAGTTGACGCTAAAAAAAATCAAGAAGAAAATGCCTTAGAAGTCAATATTGAAGCAGCTAAGGAAATTGCTCGGCAATTAAGGTTAAGAGACATGGGAGGTATTATTGTTGTAGATTTTATTGATCAGAAATTTGAGAAAAATAGAAAACTTCTTTTCGAAAGCCTGAAAAAAGCTATGAGTACTGACAAGGCCAAACATAACATCTTACCTCCAACAAAATTTGGATTAATACAAATAACTAGACAAAGAGTCAGACCTGCCCTTACAATTGATACTTTAGAAAAATGCCCAATGTGTGATGGTGGAGGGAAAATAGACTCTAGCTTATTGCTAATTGATCAAATTGAAAATAAAATTGCTAATTTAACTGTTATTAAATCCAATAAAATTCAAATTGCTACCCATCCTTTTGTAGCCAGTTATATTAACAAAGGATGGTTCTTTTCTTCAATTAGAAATAAATGGGAAAACAAGTTTAAAAAAACCATTAAAGTTGTAGGGGATGATAGACTACACCTTCTGCAATACAGTATTGTAAAAAAATAACTATTTTTTTCTAGAATATAATACTATTAATATACTGATTGAAACCAACATCATAGCAACACCAATTAAATAACCCCATCTAATATTATCACCTAAATCAAAAAAAGGTAATGACAACAAAGAAATAAGGGATATTCTTACAATAATATTTAATGAACTAAATACAGAAGTTGCTCTTCCAATTAAATTATTTGGAATATGGTTAAATAAATAAGTTGTTCTTAAAATTCTTATACCAGCATTTGTTATTCCCAACACTAAACTACCAATAAAAAATACAATTAAAGAATTATAAAAGGTCATTGCAAAAAAAGCAATTGAAACAATCAACATCAGTAAGATAACGGAAATATATGTGTCAAAATTTTTTAACAATCTTAAAATAAGCACTCCTGAAAAAATTGCTCCGATAGAATAATAAATTTCTGCTGAAGCATACACGTTTCCGGAAGCCAAAAGAAAGTCATGTACATAAGATGGTAATATTACATGCAACTCTACTAAAGTAAATGCAAATAACATGTAAGAAGTAATTCCAAAAATAAAGATTTCAGGATTTTGCTTGAGATAATTAAAACCTATTTTCAATCTATCAAAAAGTCTACCAGTATGAATTTTTTCATTTACAATAGGAGTATATTTTATTAGTGAAAAGATCACAATTACAGATAGATATGTTAAAGCATCCATTAAGAAAATATCATAAATTTCCCAGGGCTTTACATCAAAAGGAAGCGAAAAATTAAATCCAGCAATTTCTAAATATTTATTTTTTGTTCCTGTTAGTAAAATAGCTGCAAAAGCACCAGCAAGTACACTAGTTGTCTGACCTTGAACTTCTATATAAGAATTTAATTTACCATACTTACTCTTTTCAGTTATTTCTTGACCGAAAGCATATAAATTAGGATAATGAATATTATAATTAAATATGGTAATAGCGAATACAGAAACAACTAGATATTCTGATAAATAACCATTGAATGATCCATAAAAAGCAACACTACCAATAAATAAACCACATATAATATTTGTTAAAATAAAAATTTTTTTTCTGGAATACCGATCAATCAAAGAACCGGCATATATCCCCCAAAACAATGTGGAAGTGGTAATTACAATATAAGAAAGCGCAAAGAATTGAGGTTTATCTATAATCTCAATGAAATACCATGGGATAGCAATCATACTAATCCCCTGTGCTAGTCCAGAAATAATATTTGACAAGAAAAGAAGAGTTATCGCCTGCTTATTTTTCATTCGTGCAAATTTAAGATTATTAAGTAGAATACGTACATTTGGTTTCTGTCAAAAAACAAAATATTGAATTTAAAAATCACTATTAGTAAGTTAGAAAAATATTGTTCTTACTCAGAAAAATGTAAGTCAGATATAATTAAAAAATTATGTCAATGGAAAATTTTTCATGACCATGATGAAATAATCAATCATTTAATTGACCATAATTATATTAATGAAGAAAGATATGCGTTGTTATATTGTATGGGGAAATTTAATAGTAGAAGATGGGGGAAAGTAAAGATCTCTAACTACCTTTTACAAAAGGGCATAAAGAACGAATATATTCAAAATGCTATTACTCAAATTTCTGATGAAAAATACAACAAGTCCTTAACTGACTTAATAAATTATAAATCAAGTCAGATTAGTGACAGTAATATTTTTAATAAAAACTCTAAAATTGCTAAATATCTTTACCAAAAAGGATACGAGTCAGATTTAATCTGGAACAAAATCAAAATTATTTCTAAAGATTATGATTAGCCAGGAAGAATTAACAAACATTTTAGAAAGAAGGGATCAGCTAGCTAAATTCTTAGATATTAAAACTAAAAAAGAAAAGCTAGATTTATTAGACTCAAAAATGATGAAAAATAATTTTTGGGACAATCCAAAAGAGGCAGAAAAAATATTAAAAGACAAAAAAGAAGTCGAGCAATGGATAAATCTCTATTCTAAAATCGAAAATAGTATTGAAGAATTAAATATTTTGATAGAATTACAAGCTGATGAGAAGGAGCTTTCTATTCAACATCAAAAGACTATAAAATTTCTTGAGGAATTAGAATTTAAAAAAATGTTAAATCCTAAAGAAGATAAATTAAATGGAATAATGACTATTAACCCCGGAGCTGGTGGAACAGAAGGTCAAGATTGGGCTGAAATGTTAATGAGAATGTACTTGATGTGGGGTGAAAAAAATGGATACAAAGTCAAGCAATTAGATTTACAAAATGCTGAACCTGTAGGAATAAAATCAGTTACATTAGAGTTTGATGGAGATTATGCATTTGGAAATTTAAAAAGTGAAAATGGAGTACATAGATTAGTTAGGATATCTCCATTTGATTCAAATGCTAAGAGACACACAACATTTGCTTCTGTATTTGTATACCCTTTAGTAGATGAAAGCATTGATATAAAAATTAATCCATCAGAGATCAGCTGGGATACTTTTCGTGCAGGAGGAGCTGGGGGTCAAGGAGTAAATAAAGTAGAAACAGCAGTCAGATTAAAACACTTACCATCTGGTATAATTATAGAAAATTCTGAAACAAGATCTCAACTAGAAAATAAAGAAAAGGCAATTAAATTATTAAAGTCTCAACTTTATAAAATTGAAATTGAAAAACAACAAAAAGAAAAAGAAAAAATTGAAGGAGAAAAGAAAAAAATTGAATGGGGATCTCAAATTAGAAACTATGTACTTCACCCTTATAAATTAGTTAAGGACTTGAGAACAAACCATGAGTCTACAAATCCAAAAAATATATTAGATGGAGACATTAACGAATTTATTAAGGCTTACTTGATAGAATTTGGATAAAAAAATAATAGTAAATTTGTTAGGCTAGTCAGGGATCTGATTTTCTTCGAGTCGACCTTCTCTAAGCCAGACATAGATAAAATAAGGGATTACACTAGCTAGAAAAAAGAGACACCAGAATGCCATTAAAAAGACGAAAAGGAAAGCTAAAAAACCTATAAATTTCATAATTATTATTTAAAAACAAAGAAACAACAACTTATTAAACAAACAAAATATTTTAAGATGAAATATAGAATAGAAAAAGACACTATGGGTGAGGTTAAAGTTCCCTCTGACAAATTTTGGGGAGCTCAAACTGAAAGAAGTAGAAACAACTTTAAAATAGGACCTGCATCTAGCATGCCATTAGAAATTATTTATGGCTTTGCAATATTAAAAAAGTCTGCAGCTCATGCAAACTATGAACTTGGCGTTTTATCAAATGAAAAAAAAGAGGCGATTTCAAAGGTTTGTGACGAAATATTAAATCAAAAATATAATGATCAATTTCCTTTAGTAATATGGCAAACTGGTAGTGGTACACAATCAAATATGAACGCAAATGAGGTAATTGCTAATATAGCTCACATTAATGAGGGAGGAAAAATTGATGACACAAAAAAATTAGTCCACCCCAATGATGATGTAAATAAATCTCAAAGCTCGAATGATACATTTCCTACTGCAATACATATTGCAGCTATGAAAGTCATTTTAAATAAAACCATCCCTTCTCTTGAAAGCTTAAAAGTTGAATTAGAAAAAAAATCTAAAGCTTTTGATGAAATAGTTAAAATTGGAAGAACTCATATAATGGATGCTACTCCACTAACATTAGGTCAAGAATTTTCAGCATTTGTTGCTCAATTAGGTTTTGGAATAAAAGCTTTAAAAAACACTTTACCTCACTTATCTGAATTAGCTATTGGCGGAACTGCTGTTGGTACTGGATTAAACACACCTAAAGGGTATTCTAATTTAGTAGCAAAAAAAATATCTGAATTTTCTAACATTAATTTCTTAAGTGCTAATAACAAGTTTGAAGCACTATCAGCTAATGATGCCATAGTTGAATCACATGGCGCTTTAAAACAAATTGCAGTTTCTTTAAACAAAATTGCTAATGATATTCGCATATTATCTTCGGGACCAAGATGTGGAATTGGTGAAGTATTAATACCTTCAAATGAGCCAGGATCATCGATAATGCCTGGTAAAGTAAATCCAACTCAAGTAGAGGCCTTAACAATGGTATGTGCGCAAGTAATTGGAAATGACACAACAATTTCAATAGCAGGTATGCAAGGTCATTTACAGCTTAATGTTTTTAAGCCTGTAATCGCAGCAAATTTTTTACAGTCAGCAAAACTATTGGCTGATACATGTAAGTCATTTGAAAAAAATTGTGTTTCAGGAATACAGCCAAATTTTAATAATATAAAATATAATCTCAAAAACTCATTAATGCTAGTTACTGCACTTAACCCTAAAATTGGGTATGACAGGGCATCTGAAATTGCAAAAAACGCTTACAATAATGGAACAACTTTAAAAGAGGAAGCATTAAAACTTAAATATCTTTCTGAAGAAGAATTTGATAAATGGGTAAACCCAATTTTGATGTGCAAAAAATAAAATTATTGATTACTTTTTAACTTAGATGTAAATTTCTTTATCTCTTGCTCATCGGCTTTATTACAGATTAATAAAGAATTATCACTTTCAACAACAATGTACCCTGTCAAACCATTAATAATACATTCCCTACCACTTTCAAGAATTACAATATTATCTTTTGAATTATGCAATTGAATATCCCCTCCTCTTATTGTATTATTTTCATCATCTTTGGGTAAATGAGTATCTATTGACCCCCAAGTACCTAAATCACTCCAACCAAAACTAGATGGGTATACGTACACAATATCAGATTTTTCTAAAATCCCATAATCAATAGAAATGTTTTTACATGAAGAAAAAACTCTATTAATAAAATCTTTTTCATCAGCAGTGCAATAAATTTCCTCTCCACTTTTGAAAATATCATATATATCTCTTAGATTTTTTCTGTAAGAATTAATAATAACTCGAGAAGTAAATAGAAATATACCTGCATTCCATAAAAAATCTCCGCTATCCAAAAATTGTAAAGCCAAATCTCTGTTAGGTTTCTCAGTAAAAGTTTTTACTTTTTTAATATTTATATTTGAATCAATAAGGTTTGTATCTTCATATTGAATATATCCATAGCCTGTATCAGGTCGAGATGGTTGTATACCTAAAGTTACTATTTTATCATCTTTAGAAATAGTATCAAATATTTCATTTACAACACGTACATATTCAGGATCATTTGTAATAAGATGGTCTGAAGGAGCAACAATCATACTAGCTTCGGAATTAATTGAATGAATTTTGAATGCTGCATAAGCAATACAAGGTGCTGTATTTCGCATTACAGGCTCACAAAGAATTTGATCTTCTGAAATTTCATTTATTTGTTCTTTACATAAATTAAAATACTCATTGTTGGTAACAATAAAAATATTTTCCTTGGGACATATTAAGGCAAGCCTTCTAAATGTTTGCTGTATAAGAGTTTCTCCAACTCCTAAGATATCTAAAAATTGTTTTGGCATCTCTTTTTTACTGAGAGGCCAAAATCTAGAGCCGATACCTCCGGCCATTATTACAGCGTAGTTGTTTTTATTCAAAATATTTTTTTTACAAATTTAAACTATATTTTCAAATCAATTTTTTTAATTTGTGTAATTGGATTAAAAAGGTAAATTCTATTGTTTTCTATATTTAGACATTTTATCCTCTTTCTAATTTTTTGATGTTTTATATACTTTTTATCAGAATATATAAAGAGATCTCCATCATTAATCTCTGAAATTGTTAAAGAAATTTTATTGTCATATTTTCTTAAAATTAAAGATAAAAACTCATCATTAGCTGTACTAGCAGATGGATTAATTAAATATCTAGAAAGTGCAGATAAAACTTCATCAGGAAAAATATTATCATCAAAAAAAGTCAGCATTAATTTTTTAAAATTTTCTTTCCATTGTATCGCATGAGGTTTTATGGTTTTTCCAAATTCAGCAAAAGTGAAAGCATGTGCAATTTCATGAGTTAATGTAATTAAAGCAGCATATTTATTTAAGTTATTGTTAACTGTAATGAAATGTTGATTATTTCTATATTGATAATCTCCTAATTTAGTTTTTCTAGCACTAACAAATCTAATATCAATATTTAATTCCGTAATCCATTTTGTAATGAAGGGGAAAGCCCGATGAGGAATATAATTTTTAAAATCCAATGTATGTTAATCTTAATAAGTATTAGAATCCTATTACTAATGCTAAGTAGCCAACAACTAAAGCAATTACTAATCCAAGTAAAGATACAATAAACCCATCTTTTTTATTCTCCGCAAGTAAAGGAAAAATCCCGTCTCCACTTGTAGAAATAGCAGCTGCAATTAATGCTGCCATAGGAAAATTAGGAATGGTTATAAATGCCACTGCAACAGCAATTACTCCCCCGCAACCCGGTGTTACACCAATTAAAGCTGCTATTAATATAACAAGATGAGCAGAGGATGTCATCCACGAATCAAATGTATCAGCACCAACAAGGACATCAATAACATAGTTAGCAACAAATAATCCAATAAAAACATACGTTACAACCATAGCAATATCTAAAATTGCATGCAATATCGTTGATTTAACATTACTGTAAGAGGAATAGCAGTCGT
>Ga0222716_10001576_pt1 | contig 19035 bp, 27 predicted proteins | sample C33_13DmetaG_FD_165044 | JGI IMG/M metagenome (GOLD analysis project Ga0222716, IMG submission 165044) | Estuarine water microbial communities from San Francisco Bay, California, United States - C33_13D | ecosystem: Environmental > Aquatic > Marine > Unclassified | place: USA: California... | reverse complement strand
AATAAATTAGTAGGAGGTGGTACAGCTAGTTGTGAAGCAGAAGTAAGAAGAGATCCATTAGGTGTTGCTAAAAAATTAGAGGACGTAAAACCAACATCAGCAGCATTAGGTAAAGTTAGAAATGCAGCTAGATCTTTTTTAAATTTTGCAGCCAAAGGAAAAGGATTTGCAATTGGAGCAGGACTTGGTGTAGGCGGAGGAGCCCTGGTTAAAAAATTTATGAACGATGACCCTTCAACGTATTTAACAAACGATGCACAAGCTAACGCCATGATTCTTGACACGATCGATCAAAAAGAAAGACAAGAGAGAATGGACGCTATTGGCGATGCACCAGAATTATTAGACGAAGCACGTATAGGTGGAGAACTTGCTGTAACAGGTGCTGCTATTCCCGGTGCCAGTTCCGTTTATCAAGCAAGACGAAAACCTTTTACTAGAATAGTTGACGGTGTTAAGAAAACCAGACCAGCCATGGGTCCAGCAAGAGCAGCTCTAGGACCTGTTGGAAAAGCTTTATCTGGATTTGCTACACCACTAGGTATTGCTGCATTAACACCTTTAAATGTTGCTAGCTCACTTTATGAAGGAGATTCTGGATATGAGATTGCAACAGACCCATTAAATTATTTAGCTCCAGCACTTGCAGGAACTATGGGAAGTTTATCAAAAGAAGCAACTCGTGGTATGGGTGCAACAAGTAAATTAGCAAAAGCATTAAGATTAGGTATAAGTCCAGGTGCTATTAAAATGATATCAAGAAGATTCGGATTACCTGGTTTAGCGTTATCTAGTGGTATATCATTATTTGAATTAGCTGATGAATATAAGTCAGGAAGGGGGATGTTTGGCAAAAAAGAATAAAACACTTGTTGCAAATATGCAACACGTTAAAACAAACCTAATTCCACCTAGAAGTGGACCAAATCCACAAGGCTTGAATGTTCCTACAAAACAAGTTAAAACAATTAAGAACTCGGAGAAAATAAATGGCAGACGACAATATAGATAAAGCTCTTCCTAACGTTGAGCAAACAATAACCGTACCCGGCGAAGAAGCAGTTACAGAAACAGAAGTTACAGAAGATAGAATACCTTCACCTGATGATATTGAAGTAACTCAAACTGATGACGGCGGTGCTGAAATTAATTTTGAACCTGGTGCAGTTAATCAAGCAGGAACTGAAGCTCACTTTGATAATTTAGCTGATTTATTACCCGACGATGTTTTAGGAACATTAGCAACTACACTTTACGAAAATTATATGCAGTACAAACAATCTAGAAAAGATTGGGAAGACTCTTATATTAAAGGATTAGATTTATTAGGGTTTAAATACGAAAACCCTACACAACCGTTTCAAGGCGCTTCCGGTGCCACGCACCCTGTACTAGCAGAAGCCGTAACACAGTTTCAAGCACAAGCTTACAAAGAATTACTTCCCGCAACAGGACCTGTACATACACAGATCATGGGAAAACCTGACAGAGCTAAAGAAGAACAATCTGTTAGAGTAAAAGATTTCATGAACTACCAGCTCATGGATAAGATGAAGGAGTATGAACCCGAGTTCGATCAAATGCTTTTTTATCTCCCTCTTAGCGGCTCTACATTTAAAAAAGTTTATTACGATGAACTTTTAGGTAGAGCCGTTTCTAAATTCGTACCGGCTGATGATTTAATTGTGCCTTACACAGCGTCATCTTTAGAAGATGCAGAAGCAGTGTGTCATACATTAAAAATGTCAGAGAACGATTTAAGAAAACAACAAGTATCAGGTTTTTATAGAGATGTAGAAATCAAACCTGGTTATGACCAAGAAACAGAAGTAGAGAAAAAGGAAAGAGAGTTAGAAGGTGTTACAAAAACAAGAGAAGAAGATATTTTTTCTATTGTTGAATGTCATTTAGATTTAGATCTAGAAGGATTTGAAGATATAGGTGAAGACGGTGAACCAACAGGAATTAAATTACCATACATTGTAACATTAGAAATGGGATCTAGAGAAATTTTATCTATTAGAAGAAATTATCAACAAGACGATCCTACAAGAACAAAAATACAATACTTTGTTCATTTTAAATTTTTACCAGGACTAGGTTTTTATGGTTTTGGTTTAATACATATGATCGGTGGTTTATCAAGAACTGCCACAACGGCTCTAAGACAATTATTAGATGCAGGTACTTTAAGTAATTTACCTGCAGGATTTAAACAGCGTGGTATCAGGGTAAGAGACGAAGCACAGTCTATACAACCTGGCGAATTCAGAGATGTCGATGCACCTGGTGGAAACATCAGAGACGCGTTCATGCCTCTTCCTTTTAAAGAGCCTTCACAAACGTTATTATCTTTAATGGGAATAGTAGTACAGGCAGGACAACGATTTGCCGCCATAGCTGACATGCAAGTCGGTGACGGCAACCAGCAGGCAGCTGTTGGAACGACTATTGCCCTCTTAGAGCGAGGCTCCAGGGTCATGTCAGCCATACATAAAAGATTGTATGTGGCGATGAAAAGTGAATTTAAATTATTAGCAGGAATTTTTAAAACTTATTTACCACCTGAGTACCCATATGATGTAGTTGGAGGTCAAAGAAATGTAAAAGTAACTGACTTTGATGACAAAGTTGACATTTTACCCGTTGCAGACCCAAATATTTTTTCACAATCACAAAGAATTACAATGGCGCAAACAGAATTACAACTTGCACAGTCAAATCCACAAATTCATAACTTATATGAAGCGTACAGAGCGATGTATACGGCAATTGGAGTAAGAGATATTGATAAAATCTTGCCGCCGCCGCAACAACCTGCACCAATGGACCCTGCACAAGAAAATATTTTAGCAATGACAGGCAAACCTTTCCAAGCTTTTAAAGGTCAAGACCATGCAGCGCACATAACTTCGCATTTAAACTTTATGTCAACAAATATTGCACGAAATAACCCTATGATTTTAGGCGCATTAGAAAAAAACATATTTGAACACATAAGTTTGATGGCACAAGAACAAATTGAAGTAGAATTTAGAGAAGAAATTGCACAAGTTCAACAAATGCAAATGGGAATGCAACAATTGATGGCGCAAGGACCACAAATGCAACAATCTCCACAATTTATGCAAATGCAACAACAGTTATTAGGTATGCAGTTGTCTATGGAGTCTAGAAAAGCAAAACTTATTGCAGAAATGACACAAGAATTTATGGAAGAAGAGAATAAGATTATGGGTCAACTAGGAAACGATCCAATTGCTAAATTAAAAGCAAGAGAACTAGATCTTAAAGCTATGGATGATAGAAGAAAAGAAAATGAAGGCCAAGAAAAGATTAATTTAGACAGAATGAAGTCTATGATGAATCAAGGTCAACATGACGATAAATTAGCTCAAAACGAGGAATTAGCTAACTTAAGAGCTGATACTTCGTTAGAAAAGACCCAAATGGGTATTGACGCAAAGATAGAAAATGATAGGTTTAAACAAAGAGACGTAAGGATCTTGAAAGGACCTAAAAGATAGTATACAAAGGAGACACTATGTTAAAAAAATTAAAAAAAGGTTTAAAGAAAGCTGCTAAAGTAGCCGTGCCTGTAGGCGCAGCACTTTTAGCTGCAAGAGCTTTAAAAAAAAGAAATGCTAGAAATGCTATGATGAATAGCGCAACTTCTAATGATGGTTTTGCAGCCCCTATTGGACCATTACAAGATAATAGTTTTTTACCTGATGATGGTTTCATAACTAGAAACAATCCATACGGAGAAGGCGGAGCTAAAAAAGGTGGAAGTGCTGGTAGAAAAAAAAGATCAACAATTACGGGAGTTGCTGTTAGAGGTTTTGGCAGAGCTCTTAAAAGCAAAGGTAAAAAATAATTATGGTTAAAATCACAAAAGACAAAGGCGTTAACAAAGATGGATTTCCAACAGGTGGTGTTGAAGTTAGTGACTCTCCAAGTAAAGTAGGAATTGATCCAAGATCAGAAATCCAAACTAACGAGTATAGAGTCTATAACAAAATTGACAAAGGTACGACTGTAGAAGTTAGAGGCAGACGTGCTATGTTAAAAGACAAAAAGAAAACAGCTACTTGGTTCTAATATGGCCTGGTTCAGTTTAGCAAAAATTGCATTACAAGCTGGCAGCAAAATTTACAGTAATAGACAGAAAACAAAAATGGCTATGTCTGATGCACAATTAATGCATGCAGAAAAAATGGCTCGGGGTGAGGAAACTTACCAAGGAAAATTATTAGAAGCGAGACAAAACGATTATAAGGATGAATTTGTCCTCGTTATAATTTCGGCCCCTATCGTGGTACTTATGTGGGCAGTTATGTCGGACGATCCGACTGCTATGGAGAAGGTAAAGTTGTTCTTCGAGTACTTTCATGAACTTCCAAAATGGTTCACCAATTTATGGGTGCTTGTAGTTGCCAGTATTTTTGGTATAAAGGGTACACAAATTTTCCGTAACGGAAAAAAATAGGAGATAAATATGAGAAACGATTATGGTAACAGACCTAGAGAAAAAATGATGGGTGGCGGTATGATGAAGAAACCTATGATGAAAAAAGGTGGATCTGTTAAAAAAAAAACAAAAGCTAAGAAAAAAAAGTAGTGAAAAAATTATTTACTAAAATAATAAATATCATCTTTGGAAAAAGATGCAGTTGTAAAACTAAGGAGCAAAAATGAAAAAAACAATACCAGCAGGTAAAAAAGGAAAAGGCATGAGAGCCTTGAAAAAGAAAGCCCCACAAGTCGCTAAAGCAATGGGCTATAAAAAAGGCGGCAAAGCAAAAAGGAGAAAATAATGGCAAAACGTGGACTATACGCAAACATACATGCGAAGAAAAAAAGAATCGCGGCAGGCTCAGGTGAGAAGATGAGAAAACCTGGTGCTAAAGGTGCACCAACTGCAGCTAACTTTAAGAGAGCAGCGAAAACAGCTAAGAAGCCTAAAAAGAAAAAATAATGGCGATTAGAAAGACTACGAAAGGTCCAGGTGCTAATTACCGACCAACTAAATCTGGTGCAGGTATGACAGCAAAAGGTGTTAGAGCTTATAGAGCAGCTAACCCTGGATCTAAGTTGAAAACAGCCGTGACTGGAAAAGTTAAGAAAGGGTCAAAAGCTGCTAACAGAAGAAAGTCATATTGCGCTAGAAGTGCGGGACAATTAAGAAACTCTTCTGCTAAAACAAAGAATGACCCTAATTCTCGTATCCGTCAGGCACGAAGAAGGTGGAAATGCTAATGAGAGATGCAATTTTAGAAGCACTAAGACAAAGATACGAAGCACACATTGCAGAAGCGCATGCTACAATTAATATATACCTTACTAATTCAGTAGGGATTGGTGAGCATCCACAACATTTAGAAGAAGTAGATAAACAATTAGAAAAAATTTCTCAAGCAGAAGAAAAACTAGATGCTTTAGAAGATTTTTATGAACAGAAGGAACAAGAATAATGGAAGACTTTACATACATAGATAAGGTAAGAAAAATAATTAAGATGAGACACGACGATATTGTGTCAGCCATGGCTTCGGGCGGGGTTGACAATATGGAAAAATATCAGTATATGTTAGGACAGATACGAACGTATCAATATTTAAGTCAGGAAATATCCAGCCTGCTAGACAAAAAGGAGCAAAAAGAAAATGAAGGAACAGTTATCAACCTCGACGGCACAAAAGCCAAAGATTGAACTACCAAATAAAGAACTGGTAGGCGTAAAAAAACAACAAGATTTAAAATCAGATTCAGCTAAATTACCTAAACCTACGGGTTGGAGAATTTTAGTTTTACCCTTTAAACAAAAGGAAAAAACTAAAGGCGGGTTAATTTTAGCAGAAGACACCATCGAACGATCACAGGTTGCATCTACTTGTGGTTTAGTATTGGACATGGGTCCTCATTGTTATGACAAAGAGAGATATCCAGAAGGTCCTTGGTGCAAAAAAGGTGATTGGATTGTATTTGCAAGATACGCCGGATCACGTATTAAAATAGATGGGGGTGAGATAAGACTTCTTAACGATGATGAAATCTTAGCGACCGTGGAAAACCCCGAAGATATATTCCACGAATTTTAACAACCATAGGAGGAAACTATGCCAAAAGATAACGAACCAAAAGTAGTGGAACTTGATGATTCAGGGCCTGGAGCTCAAATCACATTTCCAGAAGAAAAACAAGCAGAGGAGAAAGAATCAAATGAAACAATTATTGAAACTATTGAAGACGATAATAAGCCCGATAACACATCTGAGAAACCTGATGAGTCAGTGGATGTTCGAGATGAACAGAAGCAGGAACTTAAAGAAGGCGGCGAAGTTAAGGAAGAAGCTGTGGAGCAAGGGGATAATAAGCAATCAGATAACTCTAAAGCAGTTGAAGAGTATAGCGAAGGCGTTAAGAAAAGAATAGCCAAGTTAACTAAAAAAATGAGAGAAGCTGAAAGGCAAAAAGAAGAAGCCATTCAGTATGCTAGACGTGTTACAGCAGAAAAAAATGAGTTAGGTAAAACTGCTACAAGTTTAGATAAAAATTACACACAAGAGATGGAAGGAAGAATTTCTTCTTCTATTGCAGCAGCTCAATCAAAATTAGCTATTGCAAGAGAACAAGGTGATGCCAAAGCTGAAGTAGAAGCTTTAACTTCAATATCTCAATTGGGGTATGAACAAGGTAAACTTGCTGAAATTAAAAGTAGGCATGCTATGGAGGAAAAGGAAGCTAAAGCTAAACCAGTTCTTCCTACACAACCTGTTCAACAAACTCCACCACCAGATCCAAGAGCCGAAGAATGGGCTAGTAGAAATGAGTGGTTTGGTAAAGATAGCGCAATGACTTACACTGCGTTTGATTTACATAGAAAAATTACCGAAGAAGAGGGTTTAGATCCTCAATCTAACGAATACTATGCAGAAATTGATAAAAGAATAAGACTTGAATTTCCTCATAAATTTGGTAAGGTAGAAAACCAGACTAGCAAACCTACACAAAACGTTGCCTCTGCAACGCGTAGTTCAAAGGCCGGTCGCAAATCTGTGAGGCTCACATCATCACAGGTCGCAATAGCGAAAAAACTAGGTGTGCCATTAGAAGAGTATGCAAAACAATTAATCACGAAGGAGGTATAAGCATATGACAAATAAAAAACCAACTCGTGCGAGCCAAGTACAAAGTGATTCAACAAAAGTTAAATCACAGGCAGCAACGGCAAAACCGAAAACTGTTAACAAACCTTGGACTCCACCATCGTACTTAGATACGCCCAACGCGCCAAACGGATACCGACACAGATGGGTCAGGATTGAAACTTTGGGAGTTCCCGACACTAAGAACATACAAGGAAGATTAAGATCTGGGTATGAACTTGTAAGAGTCGATGAATATCCTAACGATGATTTCCCAGCTATCGCGGATGGCAAATACGCTGGAGTAATAGGTCACGGAGGCCTTGTGCTGACAAGGGTACCAGAAGAAATCGCGCGTCAACGAGAAGAGTATTATAGACAACAAGCTCAAGATCAAGTTGATGCAACTGATAACGATTTACTGAAGGAACAGGATAGAAGGATGCCTATCGATATTGATAGAACATCTCGTACCTTCGGTGGCAAACGATAGTTAGAAAAATTTAACGATCCAAACCAACGAAATATAACGTTAACCGTAAAACTGCGGATAGTAGTTTTACATAAGGAGAAACAATATGGCAAATGCGTCAACAGTTGGGTTTGGATTCAGACCCATTAAAAAAATTGCGCAGAACGATAACAATGCCGCTTTAAGTGAGTATTCAGTTGCTGCTTCCTCTGCTTTAATTTCACACGCATGTATGGTGAAATTAACTTCGGATGGTGTAGTACTGGCTGCTGGAAATACTGATGACCACAATCTCGGTACACTTAACGGTGTGTTTTACACTGACGCAACAAGCAATAAACCTACTTTCTCAAACTTTTCGCCTGCAAGTAACACTGCAACGGATATCGTAGCGTTCATCAATGATGACCCTATGCAAATGTTTGAGGTAATGTCTGCTGATACAGCTTTCAACCAAAACGAGGTTGGACACTGTGCAGACCAGGTAAACGATGTAGGAGTTACACCGTTGTTTATTTCGAAATCAAAAATTTCGGCAACAACGTCTGCTTCTATAGCACAACTAAAAATCTTGGGAGTTTCGAGAGATCCTGATCATTCTGATACTACTGAGGGCGGTTTCGCTCTTAGAGTTCAGATCAATGAGCATATCTTAGGAAACAACCGAGCAGGGGTATAAGGAGAATAAACTATGGCTATATCACGTAATCAACTAGTTAAAGAACTAGAGCCGGGTTTGAACGCCTTGTTCGGCCTGGAATATAAATCTTATGAGCAGCAATGGTCTGAGATTTACACAACTGAGTCATCTGACAGAGCTTTTGAAGAAGAAGTTATGTTGTCAGGTTTCGCACAAGCAAAAGTAAAACCAGAAGGTTCTGGCGTATCTTTTGACAATGCGCAAGAAACTTTCACAGCTAGATACACTAACGAGACAATTGCTCTCGCTTTTGCTATCACTGAGGAAGCTATTGAAGATAACCTGTACGACAGACTTGCTTCTAGATACACAAAAGCATTAGCAAGATCGATGGCGAGCACGAAAAATGTTAAAGGAGCATCAACATTAAACAATGGAAATCCTGGTGGAACATTCACTTCAGGAGATGGTGTAACTTTATTCAACACAGCACACCCAACAATTGCTGGAACGTTCTCGAACACGCTTGCTACAGCGTCTGACTTAAACGAAACTTCATTAGAACAAGCATTGATCGATATCAACGCTTTCACTGATGAAAGAGGTTTAAAAATTGCAGCTAAAGGAGTAAAAATGATTATTCCTTCTGCTCTGCAGTTTGTCGCTGAGAGATTGATGAAATCTCAAGGTAGAACGTCAACAGCTGATAATGATATCAACGCAGTAAGATCAATGGGTATGATTCCTCAAGGATACAGAGTGAACAACTACCTAACTGATGCGGATGCGTTCTTTATCCTTACAGATGTGCCTAACGGTATGAAGCACTTTAACAGAGCTCCACTTACAACTAAGATGGAAGGGGACTTTGATACTGGCAATGTTAGATACAAAGCTAGAGAAAGATACGTATTTGGCGTATCTGACCCTAGAGGTATCTTCTCATCTCCAGGTGCTTAATCAGTAAGCAACTAAATATTTAATGGGGCCGGACACAATTCGGCCCCATTTTTTTTGCAACTTATGGAAACTATGGAAAAACCTTACAAAATCAAAATCAGAGCATATGGATACTGGACAGAATTTGATGTCAAAGCTATTAATGATGGCAAAGCATTAGAAGATGCGATAGTTGACAAACTAGGAAAAAATGATATAGTTTGGGACAAATCAGACTTTTATAGTCTGGCTAAAACATGGTTAACATACGAGGAGATTGTAAATGATTCAAGACCTTTACAAACAAAAAACGTCCTTGGAGTTGAACTGGCAACAAGAGCATAATATACACGGTAGATATACTCTTGATATGGTCAGAATTGATAGCAAGATAAGACAAGTTATCAATGAAATTAAGCATGAAGAAGCTAAGATTGCTACTAGAGAAAATGCAATTGCTGATTCGGCTCCACAAGTTTCAGTAGCTACTTAATAACAAGCTACATCGTTGGAATAAATCCACTCCACATTACAGGCTCTCTTGCACTCTACTTAAAATAAGAGTATAAGTTTTTCACTATACAATTAAATAGAATACTGACGCGTATAGTCGACGGCCTAGAGACAGTATTCGTAAACTAGGAGGATATGATTATGGCAATAACACGTTTTAGAGGACCAGTTCTGCAAGGTAAATTTAACGAAGCAGGTTTAACTGGGTTTAATCTAGAGAACAAACAAGCTAACTACACAGTAGCAAATGCAGATACTGGTAAAACTTTTACATCATCAACTGATGGTGTTGTATTTACTTTACCTGCAATCACTATCGGAAGAGTATTTACTTTTGTAAATACTGCGCAAGATGGAGCTAATACTTTAACGATTAGTCCAAATGCGAATGATGGTATTTTGTATGCTGGATCTTTAACAGACGACAAAGATCTTATTAATACAAAAACAACATCAAAAGTTGGTGACTTTGTAGTATGTGCATCTTTGAACTCAACAGCACATTGGACAGTTGTTGATGTACAAGGTGTATTTGCTAAAGAAGCATAATAAGTAATTAGTGTGGGCTTCGGCCCACACGAAATTTTAAGGAGAATAAAAATATGTCAAGTTCATTAACAACAGTTAAACAAACTATACCTTTAACTGCAGATGGTTTAGCGCAGAAGTATGTTAATACATCTGCAACTACTATTACTAAAGCTAGAATCATGAGTGTTTATGGTCAAGCAACAGCAGCGGATGCTGAAATAAAAATTTACGATGAAGCAGATAGTTCTAAGACAGCTTCTAAATTAGTATTTCACGGTAAATTCTCAACTGCTGAGAACCATGTGCATAATTTTGATATCGCAGGTCAAGGTATCAAATGTGATGCAGGTATGTATGTTGATTTAACTAATTGTGATTTTTGTACGATCATAGGCGCGTTTACATAATAGAGGTAGCCAATGGCAAATACTACTTCGGGTGCTTATACTTTTGATAAAACCTTTGCGATAGATGATATCATAGAGGATGCGTACGAGCGTATTGGTTTACAAGGTGTATCCGGTTATCAATTAAAAACTGCAAAAAGATCTCTTAATCTATTATTTTCAGAATGGGGTAATAGAGAAATACATTATTGGGAAGTTGCTAATCAAAACGTACCTTTAATAAATGGTGTAAACACATATACATTTTTTAGAACTACAGCTGATGGAACGCAGACAAGCAGAGTAAGCACTACGTTATCGGCTAACATAGCTTCTACATCCGTTACAACTGGAATAACTTTAACATCAATTTCTAACCTTCCTACAAACGGTTTATTATTAGTAGGAACAGAACAGATAGCTTATACAGGTTTTTCATCTACAGAATTAACAGGCGTTGTTAGAGGAGCAAACGGAACAACGGCTGCTACTCACACAAGTGGAGATGCGGTAAATCAATTTGTAAGTGGTATGGATGATATTTTAGAAGCTAGTTATAGAAATGCTTCTAATGTTGATGCACCCTTAACAAAAAGAAGTAGATCACAGTATCAAGCTCTTGCTAATAAAACAGACACAGGAACACCAACTCAATATTTTGTAGAAAGATTTATTGATAGAGTTACGATGACTTTATATTTAACACCAGGAGCTTCAGAAGCTGGTCACCACATTAATTTTTATTATCAAAAAAGAATACAAGACGTTGGAGATGCATATACAAATGCAGCTGATGTGCCTTATAGATTTGCACCTTGTATGACTGCAGGTTTAGCATTTTATCTATCTCAAAAATATGCACCGCAAAGATCTCAAGAATTAAAACTTTATTACGAAGATGAATTAAAAAGAGCACTAGCAGAAGATGGCTCTGCATCTAGCACATTTATAGCGCCTAAAACATATTACCCGGGAACTTAACATGGCTGCTTACGCACAAGGTAGATACGCATTAGCTATATCAGACAGATCCGGTATGGCATTTCCCTATAATGAAATGGTTAGAGAATGGAATGGTGCATTTGTTCATTTTTCAGAATTTGAACCTAAACAACCACAGCTTGATCCTACGCCAATTAGTGCTGATCCGCAAGGTTTAGAAAGAGCAAGACCTTCAAGAGTAGCTTTACCAACACCAGCTGTTTTAAATCTTAACCCGATTGCAACAAACGGAACTACAACAGTAACTATTACTCAAGACAGACATAAAAGAAAAACAGGAGATTTTGTAAGACTCTATGATGTAAAAGAACCTGTTGGAGGTTTAAGTATTGCAGAACTAGAATTAGCTACAACGTTAAAAACAGCAATAAATGCAACTGATACAACAATTGTATTAAATGACTCTACTAAATTTCCTGGTTCAGGATACATTTGCATTATATCATCTGATCCAACAACAAACTTAGATACAACAGAAACAATAAAATATACTGCAAATAACACAGGCACTGGCACGTTAACTGGTGTGACTAGAGGATCTTCTTCTCCGTCTTATGGAGCAATACCTGTAGCTACAACAGCGGCAGCTCATGCCGTAGGAGATAAAGTTTTTGGGTCGAGAGAAATAACTATTGTAGAAGAAAGCTTTATAAATGATGCTAATTCTACAGAAACATTTAGTAATAAATTCACTTTTGTGGTAAATTCTACACCATCTACACAAACTGGGGGTGGATACTTTGTATTTGGAGGACCAGTAAACGATAGAGCTTAATTATGTCAGGAATTAGTTATAACACTTTAGTTACACAAATTAGAAACTACACAGAAGTAGATGCTAATGTTTTGACTACAGATATTTTAGAAAACATTATCTTAAATGCACAACAAAGAATTTTTTATGATATTCCTATTGATTCAGACAGATTTGTACAAGAAGGTACAATGTCTGCAGGGAACAATTCTATAAATGCTCCAGCTGGAGCTTTGTTTATTAGAGGCATAGAAGTATTTAATTCTACGAGTGCCACAACAGGCCCTGGTCAATGGTTAGAGAAAAAAGATCAAACGTATTTATCTGAGTATGTAAATAGAACCACTGGATCAGAAGGTGGAGTTTCTGGTAAAACGGTAACAGGATTACCAAAATACTATGCTATGTTTGGTGGTGCTACAGGTCTAAGCGATACTACATCTGGGGCTATGTATTTTGCTCCTACACCAGACCAAGCTTACAAATTTAGAATATATTACAATAAAATGCCTGCTACTTTAGAGTCTAGTAATCAGACTAATTATATCAGTTTGAACTTTCCTCAAGGTCTTCTATATTGCTGTTTAGCTGAAACTTATGGCTTTTTAAAAGGCCCAACGGATATGTTGACATTATATGAGCAAAAGTATAAACAAGAAATACAGAAGTTTGCGGGAGCACAATTAGGTAGACGTAGACGAGACGACTATACGGATGGAACAGTAAGAATCCCAGTCAAGTCCCCGTCACCATAAGAGGATAAAATATTATGGCAATAACATCGGCAATATGCAATAGTTTTAAACAAGAAATTTTAGTAGGCACACATAACTTTACTGCGTCTTCTGGAAACTCATTTAAGATAGCTTTATTCACAAGCTCAGCAACTTTAAGTAAATCAACAACTGCTTACACAGCACCTTCAGATGGTTCAGCATCTCCAACTAACACTCACGAAGTTAGCTCAGACGGAACTGGATACACAACAGGTGGAAATGCTTTAACAAGTACGACACCAGTTTTATCAGGCGATACAGCGTGTTGTAAGTTCGCAGACACAAGTATCAGCTCAGCTTCTTTTACAGCAAGAGGATGTTTAATATATAATTCTTCTCAGTCTAACAAAGCGGTTTGTGCTGTTAACTTTGGTGCTGACAAAACTGTAACTAGCGGAACTTTTACAATTCAATTCCCAGCTCAGACAGCAGGCAACGCAATCGTTCAGATAGCTTAGGAGGGTTACCATGCCCGATGTATCTTCAGGATGGGGTCGACTTACCTGGGACCAATCCTCATGGGGAGGCTCAACCGTTTTAGCTCAAGGTTGGGGTGCTAAATCTTGGGGAGATTCTGAATGGGGTCAACTCAGCGACGAAACAATCACACTTACAAGTTTATCTTCAACAACAGCTGTTGGAACTTTATCTGTAGAGATAAGACCCGGTTGGGGTACATTATCTTGGGGTATTAATGGTTGGGGTTCTGTAGAAGAAGCTAACGAAACATTACCAGGATTTGTATTAACATCAGCCGTAGGATCAATAGTTCCAGCCGATCAAGTTATGGGGCTAACAGGTCTGTCTTCTACAAGCGCAGTTGGATCTTTATCTATCAATACAAGTTTATCTTTAACATTACCAAACCAGGGTTTAATATCTTCGTTAGGTCTTTTAGGAACAGAAGATTCTGTAGGTCTATCTGGTCAATCTGCAACTTCTGCAGTTGGAAGCATTACTGCTTCTCCAGAAACTTTTGCAAGTCTTTCAGGATTAGGTTTATCGTCAACAAGTTCTGTTGGTGATATTGAAATAACATCAAATTTAATTTTACCTGTATCTGGTCAATCTTCAACTGCGTCTGTGGGAAGTATTTCACCAGCGGATGTAATGGGATTAACTGGTTTATCTTCAACATCTGCTATTGGTTCTTTAACTACAGTTCAAGTAACTAACGCAAGTCTTGTAGGATTAGGTTTATCATTAACAGCTGAAGTAGGGGCATTTAACGCTATTCTAGGATATGCTGATGTAGATCCTGTATTGACGGCCAGTTATTCTGATGTTACTAGAACAACAAATGCAAGTTATTCGAACGTAACAAGGACTTCTGGCGCTAGTTATACGGATGTTGACAGTGTAGGCTAGATGAAATATATATTAACAATAACGTCGAATTCGAATAGGAGATAAGACTAAATATGGCATCAACGTATACACCTCTCGGTATAGAAAAAATGGCTACTGGCGAGAACGCTGGTACATGGGGAACAAAAACTAATAACAACTTAGATCTTATAGAACAGATATCGGGTGGTTATAAAGTACAAACTTTAAATGCTGGTGGTGCAGGTGCTAATACTACAGCAGTAACTCAATCAGATGGTGCTACAGGTTCTACTGTTGCAACAAGAGTAATTATTTTAGGTGCAGAATCTCCACAAACAATATCTGGAAATAAAATTATAACTTTTCCAGTTCTTACAGAAAATTTTTATTTAATTAAAAACAGCACATCAGGTTCTTACACCGTACAATTAAAAGCTGCTTCAGGATCAGGCGCTACAGTAACATGGGCGACAGATGATAAAGGTTGGAAGCTAGTTTATTTTGATGGTGTAGCAACTAATACAGGTGTTTATGATGTGGGTTTTGGTGCAGGTACAACTCCTGGTGGATCAAACACACAAATTCAATACAACAACTCCGGCTCTTTTGGCGGAGATGCAGACCTAGTATGGACTGCAGGAACAGGTTTAATTATTAATTCACAAAAAGAACTAAGACTAGCAGACTCTGATGATTCAGCATACATTGGTATGAAATCTGCAGCTACAGTTTCAGGTTCTTACACAATTACATGGCCAGCTGCAGTAGCAGGTGGAAATGGTTATGTATTAAAATCAACAACTGGTGGTGTATTATCTTGGGCCGAAGAAAGCGCAGGCGGAACATCATGGCAAGCAATTAAAACATCTACATATACAGCGTCTGCAGGAGAAGGTGTTTTTGCAAATACTTCAAGCGGTGCGTTTACAGTAAACTTACCAGCGTCACCATCCTTAGGAGATGAAGTAACTATTGTAGATTACGCTGGAACATTCGATACAAATAATTTAACGGTAGGAAGAAACTCACAACCTATCATGGGAACAGCCGCGGACCTTACAGTAAGCATAGAAAGAGCTGGCTTAACTCTTGTATATGTTGACGGTACTCAAGGTTGGCTGCTAAAGGATAAATAATCCATGGCAACTATAACTATAACAGTAACCGTATCTAATCCGGGTTCTGGTAATAAATATTATTTAGATGGTGCGTTAGGTGCATATGCTGCAACACCAGGAAATACTTACAAGTTCGATCAAGCAGATGGATCAAATTCAGGACACCCTTTAAGATTTGCAACAGCTGCAGACGCAGCTGGAAGTTCAGAATATACTACCGGAGTTACAACTAGCGGCACACCAGGCAGTGCAGGAGCATATACACAAATAGAAGTTACAGCTACAACAACACAAGCATTATTTTTTTATTGTACGAATCATTCTGGAATGGGAGATTCTTTTAATGTTGGTGGTACAGGTACAGTTCAATTACAAACAAGAAGTGGTTTTCCAATACAAAACCTATCATCAGATCCCGTACCTTTTGCACAAGCAAAAACAAATGATCCTTACGCAGGAGTTTGGTCATCAGGTGGAGCAATGAATACTGCAAGAGTGTTTGATGCTACTGCTCAAACGGGAGGCAACAGTGCAGGACAAATAGCTGGAGGAACTTATCCAGGAGGAAGTGCTAATACAGAACAATACAATGGTACAGCGTGGACTGAAGTTAATAATTTAAATACAGCAAGATTTGATATATTTGGAACTGGTACACAAACATCAGCAATAGCCGCATCAGGTTACACTACCGATTGGGTAACTAACACAGAAACTTGGAACGGATCATCTTGGACAGAAGTTTCAGAAGTAAACACAGGTAGGAAAGAAGGCGGTTCATCAGGAATCTCAGCTACTTCAGCTTTAATATTTGGTGGAGAGGGAACTCCATCTTCTACACAATATGCTTTAACAGAATTGTGGAATGGAAGTAGTTGGACAGAAGTTAATGATTTAAACGGAGCAATATATGGGACTTCAGGAGGTGGAACTCAAACAGATGCCATAAGAGCTGGCGGAGTAACAGATGGAGCTGCAAACCCATCTGCAACTGTAGAAACTTGGAATGGAACTAGCTGGACAGAAACCACTGACATAAATACTTCTAGAGGATACAATGCAGCTGCAGCAGCAAATTCTACTGCTGCATTAATAGCTGGAGGAACAACTAATAGTGGACCCAGTCTTTCTGCTTTAACAGAATCTTGGGACGGATCTTCTTGGACTGAAGTAAATGATTTAGCTACAGCAAGATATAAGGTTAATGGTTCAGGTACATCAACTGAGGCATTAGCTATTGGAGGTGGACCAAACACTTCTGGAGGAACAGCAACAGAAGAATGGGCTTTCTCTGGCATCCCGCCAACTGCACCCGCAGCTGGATACTCAGACGCAATCGTTGGACAAATGTATTACAATTCAACATCAGGACAATTTAAAGGTATAGTAGTAGGGGTTGGAACTTGGGCTAGTGGTGGAAATGTAAATACAGCTAGAGGTCACGGTGGTGGAGCAGGTGATTCTAATTCTGCAAATTTATTTTTTGGTGGTCAATCGCCAGGTAATACCACAGTAGCTTTAACAGAAAATTATAATGGAACGGCTTGGACAGAAGTAGGTGATTTAAATGAACCACAACACTATATTAGTGGAACAGGTTCTAGCACAGCAGCAATTACTGCTGGTGGAAATAGACCTGCAGGAGCCTCGTCAGTTAACGCTGAAACTTGGAACGGATCATCTTGGACAGAAGTAGCTAATTTAAATGTCGGTAGAAGTGGAGTTGCTTTATTTGGAACATCAACTTCTGCTATAGGTGCAAGTGGATATTCTCCTGCAACAAGTCCAAATTATTCACTTAACGTTGAACAATGGAATGGTTCTGCTTGGACAGAAATTGGAGATGTAAATTATGGAAAATATGGTGCAGCCGCAGCAGGAACATCTGTTTCAGCTGGTTTAGCATTTGGTGGAGAAAATTCTGGAATGCCTTCTGAACAACGAAATACAGAATCTTGGAATGGTAGTGCATGGACAGAAGTTGCAGATATGGCAACAACTAGATCTTGGGTATGGTCAGGAGGAACTTCAACAGATGCATTAGTATCAGGAGGCCAGCCAGGAACCGTTAATACTGAACTATTTGATGGCACTAGTTGGACTGAAGTTAATAATTTAGCAACAGAGAGAAGATATGCAGGTGGAAAATGTGGAACAACTTCAGCAAGTTGTATGTGGGTTTCTGGTGTAGGTTCACCACCTACTACTACTAAAATCGCTACTACTGAAGAATGGACTAAACCAGATTTTGAAATTAACACTTTAACTACGAGTTAATATGATTTATAAACAAAGAAAAGGAGGAAGCAACTATGGCATATAAATATTGTACAGCGACTAACTGGGGCAAAAACTTTTTCACTCACGAAGAGAGAAAACAGTTTCACCTATCTGGTCATCCTGGAGATGTTTGGGTTGTAGGCGATAATCTTTACGGCGATCAATGGATTAATAAAGTTTCAGGTGCGATTAAAACGCAAGCTGAAGCTCAAGCTATTGTAACTGGAGAGATTGAAGCAGCACAAGCAGCTTACGATGCATTATCAGCAGATGAGCAAGCGCTACAAACTAGACCGGCTATTTACAACTTACCATAGTAGTTAAACTCTATGAGTAAATACAAAGAAATTAAAGGATTTAAAGTTCAGACTTTAGCAAGCGATACAGCTGCGTCTGGAATAGAAGGTGCAACATGGGCATCAGGCGGTGCTATGAATACAGCAAGAGGGTATTTGGACGGTGTTGGTACACAAACTGCGGCTTTAGGTATTTCGGGATACACAACAACTAATGTTAATAACGTTGAACAATACAACGGAACATCTTGGACAGAAATAGCAGAGGTTAATACTGCAAGAGAATCATTATCAGGTGGTGGAACTACTACAGCAGCCATAGTTTTTGGTGGTTACGATACGGCAAATACAGCTAAAACAGAGTCTTGGAATGGTAGTGCCTGGACAGAAGTTAATGATTTAAACACAGCACGAACAGGTCTTGCAGGCGCCGGTATTCAAACAGCAGCTTTAGCTTATGGCGGAGGAACCACTACTCCTGTAGCTGTAACAGAATCTTGGGATGGAACAAGTTGGACTGAAGTTAGTGATTTAAATACGGCTAGAAATACGCTAGGTGGTTTTGGATTACAACCAGCAGCAATAGCATTTGGAGGTGCTACATCACCAAAACAACAAACAGAACTTTGGAATGGATCAAGTTGGACTGAAGTAAATGATTTAAACACAGGTAGAGCTAACTCTGGATCTACTGGACCATCTACAGCAGGTTTGGCTTTCGGTGGAAATTCTCCACCAACTTTTTATGCTAACACTGAATCGTGGGATGGAACTAATTGGACAGAGGTAGCAGATTTATCAGCTGGAGTATCTGTAAATGGTGGAGCAGGAGCTTCCTCTTCTAGTGCTTT
>Ga0222716_10001571_pt1 | contig 19057 bp, 18 predicted proteins | sample C33_13DmetaG_FD_165044 | JGI IMG/M metagenome (GOLD analysis project Ga0222716, IMG submission 165044) | Estuarine water microbial communities from San Francisco Bay, California, United States - C33_13D | ecosystem: Environmental > Aquatic > Marine > Unclassified | place: USA: California... | reverse complement strand
AATTATCATTAGATTATTATGTTGGCGATTTCTATATTAAAAACATTGAAACTGCTTTAATATATATATTCTTAGTATTATTAATATTATTATTAATATTTTGTATTTTCATATTATCCAATACATATTCGTTTGAAAATTTCAATCCAACTATTACATTTTTATACGAAATAATATTACCATTAGGTGTATTATTAATATTCGTAGTATATCTTTATATTTTTATGAATTATAACACAAAATATAATATGTATTTTATATATGGTATAATAAATAGCTGTTACAATAGAGATTTAACACATTTAAATAATGTTATAATCCCTTTTCTAAAATTACACGACATGGATACTACATTTACTAAAAATTATTACGAACATTATATAATTTCAAATGTATTAGCATCAATATTAAATGGCAATATCAATTTAGAGTATGCTTTCGCGACATCTACTTTAGCGACACCTGCTGTTAAAGCAGTTGATGCGGCGGTTAAAGCTGCCGATATAGCTAAAAAAGTTTATACAGATGCTAAAGCTGCTAAAACTGCTTATACTGCTGCTGCTACTAAAGAGGCACTTGATGATTCTATTAATGATGCTTATGTTATTGCTAATGCTGCTAAAAGTGCTGCTAAAACTACTGTTGATGCCGTTGATGCTGCTAAAACTGCTGTTGATGATGCTGTATCTACTACTGGATATGCTAAAGCTAAAGCTGCTGTAGATGAAGCTGCTAAAGCTGCTACTGAAGCTTATGATCTTGCTTTAAATGCTTTTAATAGAGCTAAAGATGCTAATACTAAAGCTAAAGCTAATGATATTGCTAATGCTAATTTAAATGTTAATTCTGCTAATAATGATGCTGAATATGCTGCTATTAAATCAGCATCCGCTGCGAATTATGCTGCTATAGCCGCTTATCATGTTGCTAATATTAGCGATAAGCCTGATCTTGATGATAAAAATTATGAAAATATAATAAGTAATTCAAATTCTAATGATCTTGCTGTTAAAAATACTTCTACTTTAGCAAATTTGATAAAAAATACTGATATTAAAGATGTAGATGTAGCTATAATAGACCATTTAGATTTTGATAAAAAATATGAAAGTTATAATGATATTAAATCATTGAATATTAATTTTAAACCATTCAGTGATAAAGACACAATAAATCAAGATGACTTTAAAAAATATTATATGAAAACTTATGAAAATATTTATAATTATAAATATTTTAAAAACGATTATAAATTTAAATCTGATAAATTGGAATTAGATAAATTAGAATTAGAATTAGATAAATTTTATGAAAAAGATGGAAAAAAAACCAACATATTTTCTAATTTATTGTATAATAATATTCCTAAAGATATTGGTGATAAATTATATGATATACTAGATAATATATATACTAAAAAGAGTAAAGAATCTAGAGATAAATTAATAAATGAAATGATAGAGAAAATAGAACAGGATATTCATGATAAAATTGAAAAATATAAATATACAATTTATTATATAATAGAAAAATGTATTAAATTATTTAACCACAAAAATTTCTTAAAAAATAATAATAAATACAATGAAGATATTATTAAATTATTTAAATTTGAATTAACAAATAATAATTTAGAGGCAACCCCCTATAAGTTTATACTTGATATTAAAAAGAAAGAAGAATATAATATTCTTATGGAAGAATATATAAAAGAAGACAATGAAAAGATGAAAAAGATTGTTGATAATTTTATTACTATTAATTATCATATTGCTTTTAATACTCTGAATATGAAGAAAAATATTGATTATTATAATAGTATAGAAGATTCTTTTATTAAATCGAAAATAATTAATAATCTCAATACAAGACATATTAGATATAATAAAAAATTATATGGATTGTTGATAGAAAGCCATGATATAAATGATTATGATATTGATGAAACATTTTATGAATTGGAAGATTTAGATAAGTTAAAAGATGGCAACAAAATTAAACTTATTAAAGATATATATAAAAATCTTAATTATAATTATAATATTTTGATGCAATATGAATCCAGTAATGTAACAATATCAAATAATTATCTCAAAAATATAATTAAATCTATATATTATCAAATAAATAATAAAAATATTAATTTTGAAGTTGAAAATCAAGATGATGATAAAAAATATAAAATAAATATTAATAAAAAGCCTAATAAAGAAACAAATATTATTGAAAATATATTACATAATTCAAACTATATACAAGGTCAAGGGTTATTTATTAATTACGTAATTAATATTATATTTATAGCAATTATCTATAATATTGGTTATAATATGTAAAATTAATATTTAAAAATATTATTAAAAAGTAATAGCACATAGTCTTATAATTTAAAATGGGAGATGAAAATACTGCTGAATTTCAAAAACCTTTTTCATATAGATTAAAGGTAATAGACGATGAAGATAATAATTATTCTTATAGATATAGATTATTAAATAATTTATCTACTATTCCATACAATGTAATAAATCCCGAATATTCATATTTTTTTGGTATATTCCCTTGTGAATATATTCCGTCAGCATATATACCATTTAATTATAAAAAATTTTCTCATAATTTTAACCGCATCTCTAAAAATGATAATTTTACAAATGAACAATATAAAAAAATATTCGGAAACTTTAAGAATAATGATGAAGATAAAATTATTATAAGAGAAAAAATAAAGAATATTTTGCGAGATTTTGAAAATAAAAATTCATTATATAATGTTGATATTTTACCATTAGCAATTAATTTAATAATTATATGGACTTTTACAATAATAATAGGAATGTATATAATTTTCTATTATTATTCAGAAATCTTTAATTATATATTGGCTGGTATTTTAATATTGGCTCTTGCGATTGCTATTATATTAAAAATGATATATACAATCCAGAATTAATAAATTATATATTTTATTTTTATCTATATTACCATTAAGGAAGTATTATTTAAAATGATAAATAAAAACAAAATATACGATTTTATTACACTTTTTATCAATCAACAGAAAGATTATATAGATATAGATGATGAAAATAATTATACATCATACGGAGACTATATTATAGAAGATATTGAATTAAAAAAATTATATCCCGAAAGATATAATTATTATAAGAAACTTATAGAAGCGTATAATAAAACACCAAAAGAATTATATTCTACTTTAAAAAAGTTTTATAGATTCCAAGAATTATTAAATGAAGAAAAAAAGTTTTTAAAAGAATATAAATTTTACAAAGATAAGGAAGATAAAAAATCAAATGAATCAGGTGAAGTAAAAGGAGGAGGCGATGATTTTAAATATAAAGAATCAGAATTTAGGAATATTTTAAAGAATAATTTTGATATGAAAAATATTTCGAAACTTAACAAAAAAATTTTTAGTGATACTACCGGTGATGTTAAGGAGGATCCATATAATGAAAATAATAATAAATTAAAAAATATTAATGATATAATAAACGAATATTATGATAATCCTAGTAGTGAAAATGAAAAAAAAGCAAAGGGTGAATTAACTAATTTTGATAATGATCCTGATAATCCATTAAAAGAGCTTGAATTAAAGTTTGATGACAGAATAATATTTATTATGTCAACATTTTTTATAAGATATATATCTATATTATTGGTACAATGGGCTATTGATATAAATATAATTAAAAGTTTTCACGAAGGATTTTTATATTATGCTTTGATATATATATTTATATTTTGGTTTATTGTTTTCTTTATTAATATTGATAACACAACCCAAGTAGATTATATGAATTTTGATAATTTTATGAATAGTATTCGATCCATATTTTATTATTATTATATGGGAACTAATGGTGTCACACGATTAATAGCACATTCTATACTAATATCGGTTATGATATTTATACCTATAATATTAAATATTAAAAATACTAATAAAAGCGAAAGCTCTATGTCAAATGATGATGAATTAAATACAGATGATAAAATTATTGATTATGATGAAAGAAAACATTTAATAAAATCATTGTCTCTATTTACTATATATATATGGATTTTGACAAGTATTATTGCTACTAAATTTTAATAAAAGATATATCTATTTATTTTAGAGAGCATTAATATATGAATGATAATAGACAAATTGCTATAAATAGTTTATTAAATTTGACAAATAATTATAAAAAATTATCTGACGGGACATATATTGGTAAAGAGTTATATAATGATTTAAAAAAACTTGTACAATTAGAATTGAAAAAAAAGTACAAATTAAACAATTATAAATTAGAAAGACAAAATGATATATTTAATGTTGGCACTACAGGCGCATCAGATTTGACACCCGAGGCACTAGTAAAGATAAAAGATGTATATGATATAATAGATTTGGATAATACTAATTATAGTAAATTAAAAAAAGCTATTGATGAATATTTTAATAAAAATAGTAGTAAAGAAAATGATATAGAATTAGATAAAAAAAAATATAAATTAGATGATATTGAATGTGATTTCAATACTATTTATAAATATAAAAGTACCGATAATTCTGACATATATTATAAACCAGAATTAGTTTTAAATGAAAATCCTAAGGAATTGGCGAAAATTATAAATGATTTAAAAGAATTGGAAAAAATTTTTAAGGTTGATAATTATTCATCATTAGATGATATGGTTAAAATAGATTTTTATAAAGAATTAATTACAAATATTGAAAAAATAAACGAAATTTTTAAAAAAAATGACCCAGATATTACTAAAGATTTAATTGAAAATATTGAAAAAAAACTTAAATCTCTATATAATTTAAAAGAACCTAGAAAAGAAAAATATAAACACGGATTTGAAAATGAATTTACTGAATTTATTAAAAAAAAATTATCTATTAGAGGAGGTACTGAGAATAAAAAATATACTCAAGATGATATTAATAATATAATAAAATTTTTACAAAATATTCGTAAAAATATTAATAATAAAAAATTATCAGATAATTTAAAAAAAAATTTAAAATCTATAAAAAGTATTGGAAATCCTGTAATAAATAAATTTATTACACACATTGAAAATAGTGATCTTAATGATGATAAAATTATTAAAAATTTAAAAGATGGAACAAATTATTTATTATTATATTTTACTTTGATTAAAATATATAATTATTTCAAGAATAAGAATGGGGGGAATTCAAAAGTAGGTGGTGCTGCTCCACTTGCTAAATTAGATAATATTTCTCAAAAAAACACAATTGACGATAACAACGACGAAAATATGTTATTAGATATATATAAAAATATAGTTAAAAATTTTAAATCTATAAGTTTAATATATCACATCGTTAAAGATGAACCTATAGATAAACACATAAATCTAACAAAATTTTTAGATGATGATGATTATACAGGTGATGCTGCTACTACTACTACTGCTACTACTGCTGCTAATACTACTGGTCCTAATGCTCCTCCTCCTCCTTCTGGTAATCGTGATAATTCTACAAAAAATACTACTGAAATGCTAATAGATCAAAAAGAAAAGAGTAAGAATATTAAAAATAATCTTGAAAAAAGAAGAAAATTATTAATTGAAAAAAAAGGGGCTATTATTAAAACGCTGAAAGATTTGTATAAAAATTTAATATCATTGAAAAATTTGCCACATATTACCGAATACGAAGACGAAGTAAAACATATACTAAAGATAAATAACATTCAACAATTTGAAACTGACGAAGATGACATAATTAGTAGTAATCCAATTATAAACGAATTTGAATATGATATAAAAAATGTTAATAATGAATTAGAAAAATATGATCAAATGATTAAATCTACAGAAGAAAAAATTGAAATAAAAAATAAAGAATTAAATGCTTCTACGGGCAATAGTGGCATTCTTTTTGCGCGACCCAATGAAATACGAGGAGACATAAGTACAACATTTAACAAGGGCGGCAGTGCAACAAATAATGAAGAATATGGGAATTACAAAATTTATGAATATATAATCTAAATAAATTATTTAATAAAGATACTCTAAATAATTTATATAAATTAGTTGAGAATTTACACGATAATATAGGAAATTCTGATGATGTCGGCAATAATACTAAATTAAATGATTATTCCTATAATAAGAAAGATAATAACATATATTCAACTATATGGAAGAATTATACAAAATCATTAATACCCGAAAGTAAAGATGATGTAAAAAAACAGGATTTTATATTTTTGGATCAAGGAGAAAAACTATATAATGACGTACTAATGAATAAGCTTAACCCCGAAGAAGTTTTAGAAATTAATTTACAAGATAAGGCAAGCTATATATTCATGACATTTTTGCTAAGGACTGCTATAATTATTATACTGGACATACTTATTGAATATAATTTAATAAAAACTTTACATTTTTCTATATTGTTTTATGGTACATTTTATATTTTATTCATTATATTTTTAATATTATTTGTAAATTACGATTCGTATAAATTAAGAATTTTATTTAATTATTTAAATTTACATATAAATTATTCTAATATTTTTATTCAAAATGTTTTGTTTATAATATTTTTAATGTTAATATATATTATGGTAAAAAGCAAGGACTTTTTAAAATATTTCGGTACCATTTTTGATTTCACAAATGTTTATAATAATATATACGAGCTATCTGAATCTTTAAATAATGATTCCGATATTAATTTAACAAAAAAAGAAAAGCTTAAATTATTATATCAAATTGATATAATATCAATGATAATATTTATATTTGATAGTTTAATAATATTAATATTATAATTTCTGATAATATGATAATATAATACTAAATTGAGATTTATAATTTAGCAAAGTAGAATTTATTAATGTTTTTTTTTCAATATTTTTTGAACATATGGATATCGTATTATCATGTATGTTAGTAATTTTTGATATTATATTCTCACCAGTATTATTTTTTATTAATATATTATCATAAGGTTTTAATAACTTCATTCCAAAATTATTATATTCAATATCATTATTATTATTTATTACTATATCATATTTTTCCTCGTTAGATTCAGTGTCTTTTTCTACAACTTCTATAATATCAATATTATCTCTTCCCATTTCTAAATCTCTGTTTAAAAAATCGGTGAAGTTTATATGCCAATTTTTATTAGTTAGCAAAATATAATCATCATTAACAGGTTCCCACGTATCCCATATATTGTTATTATTATTGTTCGCAAGTATATATATAATTTTTTGATTTAATTTACCATCATTTATAATTAGGTTAATATATGGAGTATTATTTTTAATATTTACAGGTAGTAAAATTTTACTTATTTTAATATTATGTACTGATAAATCTATATTTATATTAAAAGATAATTTATTCCTATAAGGATTGTTTATCCAATCGCGATTATAACTATTAATTATTATAATTTTTTGCTTATTTTTATTATTATTAATATTTAATAGTTCTAAAACTTTTAAATTTATATTATCTTGATGTAGCATTATATTATTGGCATTACTAGCATTACTGGCATTACTAGCATTACTGGCATTACTAGCATTACTAGCATTACTGGCATTACTAGCATTACTAGCATTACTAGCATTACTGGCATTACTGGCATTACTAGCATTACTGGCATTGCTGGTATTATTTTTATGTAATAAAGCTAAATTATTTCGTTTTTCTTCTAATTCAAGTACCTTTAATAGCAATTGTTCGCTGTCATATTTCATTGAATCTCCAAAATCACCAACATCTGTCGTAGATTCTTTATAATTTTCGGGAACTACTTGATTATTATTATTTAGCGAAGCTTCAACTTCCATTTTATTTATTATATTGTCATAATAATCTTTTATTTTTGATAATGTTATCTTATTCAATTCCATAAGCACGAATACATTTTTTGTCAATATAGTATCGGCGCATATATTATTTATCATATTATTGACAACATATATTAATTCATTTCTATCTACATTTAAATTATTATATTTATCCTTTAACATTTTTTCTGTAGCAATAATTATTAGTCCAATGTTTTTTTCTGATTTTAATTCATCTATTACACCCATTATTACTTTAAGATTATAGAAAATAGGTGATAAAAAAAACACATCTAAATACATCTAAATACATTTAAATACATCTAAATACATCTAAATATTAAATATTAATAATATTATTTAAATTAATATTTCTTGATGACAAATGATGCTCTAAATTAGGTCTATATAGATATTTGCGACTTTCTTCCATTTTGTTATCTGTTATATTTTTATCATTTATAATATGGGTCCTAAAATTGGCATTTTCATATGGTGATGATAATTTTAGTTTTTTATATTTTAATATAGCATTCAACCATCTAATTTGATATGCCATGGAAAACATTCCACATTCCGTATTTTTCATTTGATGTCTTTTAATATTATGGCTAATTGTAAATTTTTTCAAAGGATATATGATATCCAATTGTTTTTTAATAGTATTTAAAAACATTTTTACATATTTAGGTGTTACATTTGCGTTACTATCGTAATAATGTGCTCCATAAGATTTGTTTAGAGGGTCTATTATGATAAATGTTGATGTCCAATGGGAACCACTTTCATTATGTTTATCTAAATTAGTTATAAAACCAATATATTTAATACCTTTTTTAATATATTTTTTAACATTTATAGAACATATATGACTATATAAACATCTGCCAAATTTATCTTGAACGGCAAAATCTATTGGAAAAACACCGAGAAAAGCATATTTATATTTTTTATCATTGTTATATTGTATCATTACATCTTCTATATCATAATTAGATAACCATTCAATAGGATTTTTGTACCATTCAGATGGCATTTCAGGACGTAGCTCGGTTTTTTCAATTAATTTAATATTTTCCGTCATTTTAGGGTCCTTTGCTATTTTTCTTATAACACCTGGCCAACACCAGTATTGTTTATCATCGCAAATGTTTTTCATATGCTCGTTTAACAATTCGGATAATTTTTTAGAATTATAACTTTTTTTATAAATTATTTTATTTTTCTTACAACTATTCCATGTATCAATTAGTTTTATTAATGAGCTTTTCTTAAATAAAGCTGGAGTTTTATAATTCATTGGACTATTATAATTTTCTGTTTTCGTCGCCATTAAGTATATTTTATAAAATAATACCTACCATATACAGAGATAAATATAAATATTTTAGTTTAAAATAAAATATGTATAAAAATAAAAATTGATATATATATAAAGCAAATTTAAATTAATAACAATGGGTATAAATGAAGATTTACGTTCATTTATTAATAAACATAGAGTAGAAAAAGGGAAACCATTTACTAATACAAACATTGGGCATCCCAAAGTAAGTCTTTATATTCCCGAAGAATCATATAATGATTTCTTAAATATTTATAGCTTAGCAATTACGAGCGGAATAGCATTATATTTTACTGAAAAACCTACTGAACCGAGTCCCTTAAGGGTTGATATAGATTTTCGTTTTACTATACCCGATGATAAATCTGGTATTTATAGTTCCCACAATTCAAATTCATCATTAAATGATAAGAAAGTATATGATAGAGTATATACTTCTGAAAATATCTTTAAAATTGTTGAATCTTATTTTAATATAATAAGTTGTTTTTTAAAAGTAAATGAAGATGATGCTTACGCTTATGTTATGGAAAAACCTAATCCCGTTGAATTTAGAAATAAATTAAAAGACGGGATACATATTATATTTCCGAATATAATTGTTAATAATAGTACACAACATTTTATAAGAAGAAAGATAATAGATTTAGGAGCAGAAATTTTCAAAAATTTGCCAATATGTAATGATTACGAATCTATAGTGGATAAAGCTATTATTGATTCTAATTGTTGGCAAATGTATGGAAGTAGAAAGCCTGAATGTGATGTATATCGTGTAACTTGTGTTTATAGATATATAAATGGCAAAACTGAAAAAATAGATTATGTTTTAGATGCTACAAAAGAGATAGAATATATTAAGCTATTTTCAATGAGAAAAAAATTTGAAAATTATTCAAATATTATCAAAGAAGAATATATAGAAGAAATTAATCAATATAATAAACACATATTACCAGCTATAGATCAAAAATTAAAGTGTAAGGTTCAAAATAATATATTTGGTAAATCTTTAAATGTTAATAGATCATATGTATCTGACGATGAATTAACATTTATTAAGAGGTTGGTTAATGAATGTTTATCTTCTACGCGCGCGGATAATTATACTGATTGGATTAATTTAGGTTGGGTTTTGCGAAACATAGATTATAGATTATTAGAGACATGGGTTGAGTTTTCTAAAATTAGTAGTGCTTATATTGAAGGCGAATGTCAGCAATTATGGGATAAAATGAGAAAGGATAATATGGGCATGGGTACTCTTAGATGGTGGGCAAAGCAAGATAATCCAATCCAATATGTTAATGTTATTAACACTGCTATTATTAAACTTATTGATTTTGCCTTAAATAGCGATGGTTCCCACTTTGATATAGCATGTGTCGTACATGCTATATTTAAAGACGAATTTAAAGCTATATCTAAAGATATATGGTATAAATACGATAAGGAAAAACATAGATGGACGCGTGTAAGAGAAGGTTTAGAATTACGAAAAATATTAAGCACTGATATTTGTAAAAAATTTATGGAAAGAAGCAGATATTATTGCGAATATTGTGATGATCCTATTCAAAAAACAATTAATGAAGAAAAAAGCGCAAAATGTCTTAAAATTGCTAAACAGCTAAAAAATTCTAATTTTAAAGATTCTATTATGAAAGAATGTAGAACATTATTTATTGACGAAAAGTTTGAAGAATTATTAGATAGTCGTTCACATTTATTAGGTTTTGATAATGGAGTTTATGATTTCAAAATGCATATGTTTAGAGATGGTATGCCCGATGATTATATATTTATATCAACAAAAATAAATTATATTAATTATAATCCTGATTGTCCTGAAGTATCTGAAATAGAAGAGTTTATTTCTAAAATATTTACAAATAATAACTTAAAAAATTATGTTATGGATGTATTGTCATGTATTATTGACGGAAGTATAGCACAAGAAAGATTTTATATATTTACGGGTCAAGGTAGTAATGGCAAATCAAGATTATTAGATTTAATACAAAAATCTATAGGTGATTATTATTGTATTGTACCTATCGCGCTATTGACACAAAAGCGCGCAGCAAGTAATGCTGCGCAAAGTGAATTAGAACGCACAAAAGGGAAACGTTTCGCTGTTATGCAAGAACCTAGTGAAAATGAAAAATTAAATATAGGTCTTATGAAAGAATTGTCAGGACAAGATAGGATTTTAGTAAGGACTTTGTACAAAGAACCTTATGAATTTAAACCTCAATTTAAAATGATATTAACATGTAATGAATTGCCTGAAGTACCAAGTGATGATGGTGGTACATGGAGACGTATTAAGGTTTGTAATTTCTCAAGTAGATTTTGTGAAAATCCTGACGCAAGTAAAAATGAATTCAAGATGGATTTAGAATTAAGTGATAAATTTGATAGATGGAAAGAGGTATTTATTAGTATGTTAATTGATAGACATAAACATACTAACCCTTCATCTATTGTAGAACCATCTGAAGTAAGAATAGCCACTGAAAGTTACAAGCAAAATAATGATATAATCGGTCAATTTGTAAATGAGAAAATTATTATTGACCCTTCTATTAAAGAGCCGCGAATTTCACTTTCTAAATTATACAATGACTTCAAAATATGGACTATTTCTAATGTCAAGGGTAAGAAAACACCTGATAGAAACCAGCTTAAAGCATATTTTGAAAAACTATTAGATAAACCATATGACACTAAGGGATGGAGAGGTATCGGTTATAAACAAGATGACGATGATGATGATGATGATGAATAAATGCTTATACGGCTTTTCTATTATTCATTTTATTCATTTTATCCCTTTTAATATTCATCATATTTTCTATTTCTTTTTTAACTTTATTATTTTTCACTATTATACTCTGCTTTTTTTTATCCGTATTATCACAGCATATACCAATATTTAAAAAACTACTAATAATTTCCATATTTAACATTTCTATATAACAATATTAATAATATTTTTTTAAGTATCTATTATACTTTTTACTTACATAATTTCAATACCATATAAAAAACGGCGTTTGAAATGTAAAACTTGTAAAAAATGATTATATAACAATTATAATTTTCTTATAAGTATTATAAAATGGAATTCTGCGAAGTATGCGATAATATGCTATATGTTAAAACTAATGATAATAAAGAACTCGTCAAATATTGTAAGCATTGCTTATTTGAAAAAAAAGAGACTATTAATTCAGCTATTAGAATTTCACAGACAATTTATAGCGAGGATGATTTATTGTATAATCAAAATATAAATGAATATTTGCGCTTTGATCCTACATTGCGAAGAATTAAGGATCCTCATATCAATTGTCCTAATAAAGATTGTACCGCCGAACCAGATAACAATCAAGTAATATATATTAAATATGATTCTAAAAATATGAAATATTTATATGTATGTGAAACATGTGGTGAAACTTGGAAGCAGAATAAAAATTGATTAAAATATTAATTATATTTTATAAACTATGACTCGCAATATTATTATTAATATTTTATTATTATTTATTTATTTTATTATTAGCAATACCTATTTATTTAATATGAAAATTGCTGACAAATTATATAATATCAAAAGGTTTCGCAATACAGATGAAATGTATTTAAATTTAAAGTTGCGAAGAAAATGGGAAGACGACCATAACTCTAATACACCTTATAATAACTCTAATACACCTTATAATAACTCTAATATACCTTATAATAGTACTATGATTCAATAATTATATAAAAAAAGGTATATATTTATAATTAAATGAAACATTATTGGATAAATACAGATAATAGCACCAAACGGCGCGAATATATGGAAAAACAATTTAATGAAAAAAATATTGAAAATATTAGAATAAAAGCAGAAACCCCTGAAACAATTAATTTTTTTTCAATTTTAAGACATCCCGACTCTAATGAAACAGATTTAGAAATTAGTTGTTTAATTTCACATATTAAAGCAATTAAAGAAGGTTATGATAGTGGCGATGATTATTTTTGTGTAGTAGAAGATGATATGAAAATAGAAAGATTAAATTTTGATATTGTTTTCAAATATATAAAAATGAAGGAATATGAAGATGAAACAACAATTGAAAATCTACAATTATATACAAGTAGTCATCTTAATATAATAAATTTATATAATCAAAATATAGCAAATAATAAAATCAATTTATTGGTTAAAAGAAACGAAGGATATCCTTCCACGGGATACTATTTAATGTCCAGAAAAGGTGCCGAAAAAATTGTTAAAAATATTATTTTAGAAACTAATAAATACGATCTATCATATTTATCTTGGTCTGTAGCTGATAACTATGTATATAAATTAATTAATACATATATACTTACATATCCCGTAGCAATATCTATAACTAAATTCGGTAGTATTTTACATAGTTCACATATACCATATCATATATTAGCGAACAACGTAATAAAAAAAATATGGAAATATAATGATTTAAGGCACATATTGGTTAAATAGTTTCCAAAATATTAATTATTATTATTTTTTTTATTTATATTAGTAAATGATATATAAAATATACGCAGATGCTGTTGCTTCTATAGCAATTATATTATCTACATTCGCATTTATACCACAGGCTTACAAAATATATTTGTTTAATATGACAAATGATTTAGATTTTTATACATTTGAATTATTATCATTAATATCTTTTTTATGGATATTATGGGGGATTATGATAAATAGGTATACTTTCAATAATTTTACTATTATAATATTTAGTTTAATACAATTTATATTAGTAGTATATATAACTATTAAAATTTATAAAAATAACTATATAGATAATATATAAAAAATAAAAAATGATAGTAATATATTAGGATTACATCAATAAATGTCATTGTCATATAAAGCGATACATATTGAAGATGTATCTAAAACTACCGAATCATTAGATAAAAAAGACAAAATATCAAAACCTATTATGACAATTTACGAATTTGATAAAATAATTGGCTTAAGAACACAGCAATTGTCTTCGGGTGCTACACCTTTTATAAAAAATATTGGCAACGTAACTACGAATATGGAATTGCGACAAGTAGCATTAAAAGAATTAACTGATGGGCGTCTGCCGTTTATTATTCAAAGAGAATTGCCTAATAAAAAAAAAGAGAATTATAAAGTAAGAGATTTAGACCTAGTAGCTGTACGTGACAGAATGAGATAGATAAATATTTAAGTCATGGAATAAAATGTTATAATATAATAAAAAATTGATTTATTATTATTTTTGTTTTTTTTAAAGATGAACAAAATCTGTTTCATTTCTTTCATTGCTCTTTTCGCGGTATTCGGTGATGCTCGCCGCGTCGTCACTCACATGACTCCAGGAAGGTCTTGTAGTTGTAGACATCGTATTCAAACCGAAAGGGATGATGCGATTGCCAAGCACAATAGTGTGGTAGATGAGATTGATAAAATGCGCGGTCTCATAACTATCAATACTTGTGCGCCCGGGTATTCGTTCGTACGAGATATCTACAATTCTACTGATATTATTTGTGACAAATGCGAATTGAACTATTATCGCACTAAAACAAATACCACGTGTCTCCATTGTCCCGAAGGGTTTAAGTCAAACGAAGCCAGAACATATTGTATTCGTGATAATAGTGATGATGTTCATACGCTTTGCCCGATTGGAAGTGTTATGGGTGACAATCCTTATGCCACATATTTGAAGAGTTGTATCACGTGTGATGAGAAAAAAAGAGAGTATGCTGGTAACGCAAATAATAAGGATAAGTGCGACATATGCCCTCGTGGTTCCGTGATCTCTAATAATAAATGCTCAAAATGTCCTATTGGATATTATGAAAAAGATAATGAATGCGTTGAGTGTGAGTCAGGATATTATAACAACATTACTGGGGCGAGTAAGTGTATCGTGTGTAATAATAACCGGGCATATGCTTATACAAGTGTTGGCGGGATTAGTTGTGAAGACAATATTTTATACGATTATATTGAAAAAATCAAAAATTATGTTAGTGTTCCGGATACTATTAGCGATAATATTGTTAATAGTATGCAAATTGGCTCTTCTGTTGTTTATAATAACAGACGCTTAATTGGCAATCTGGCTTCAATTGGTGGTATTATTGGATTCACGATCGCAATTATTTCTAGTTCGTAAAATGCTAACATATCTTATATCTGATATATGTAATATGTCATATGTGATATGTCATATGTAATATGTAATATGTGATGTGATATGTGATATGATGTGATGTGTGATATATGTGTTTTTATATTTTTTTATATTTTTAATAAATTATAGGTGACATTGTAGATAATATATAAATAGATACAATATAATTAATGTACTATGGATATTGTAAATAAAGACGTTAATATTGACAATATATTAAAGGATTTTGCCGATCTTATTCAATATTCTAATTTTTCGCAGTCTGAAGAAGGTTATGATAATATTAATGTTATCAGTAAATTTTTAGAAAATAATTATGATGAAAGTGCTTTTTATATAGTTAATATTAAGAAAATTATAGAAAAATATGAGCTATGGTTTAAACATTTGCCACGCGTCAAACCATTTTACGCCGTTAAATGTAATCCAAATCCTATAATTACTAAACTATTAAATGAATTAAATATAGGGTTTGATTGTGCGAGCAAAAATGAAATAAGTCAAATAATTTCACAGGGAACGGACGCAAAAAATATTATTTATGCTAATCCATGTAAAGCATCAAGTCAAATAATATATGCTCGCTCGGAAAATATTGATTATATGACATTTGATGCTATAAATGAATTATATAAAATTAAATTGTATCACCCTAATGCCAAATTAATATTAAGAATTGCGGTGGATGATTCTAAATCTGTGTGTAAATTCAATTGTAAATTTGGCGCAAGCATTGTTGATGTACCTGATATTTTGAATGTAGCTAAATCATTACATTTAAATGTAATCGGGATTTCGTTCCACGTTGGAAGTAATTGTTTAGATGCTAAAACTTATTATAATGCTTTAGCTGATGCTAGAACTATATTTGATATTGGATATGATTATGATTTTACATTTACTTTATTAGATATTGGTGGCGGGTTTCCGGGATATAATTTAGAAAATACGCCAACATTTGAAGAAATAGCAAATGAAATTAATCGCGGCATTGATGATTTTTTTAATAATGAAAACATCAATATAATTGCGGAACCTGGTAGATTTTTCGTAAGTTCATCACATACTCTTGTAGCCAATATTATTGGTAAAAAATCAAAGAATAATGAGAATATTTATTATTTAAATGATGGTATATATGGTTCATTCAATTGTATTATATTTGACCATTTAATACCAGTGATACAGCCATATAATTCAAGAGATAATACTAAATATAAGTCAATTGTTTTTGGCCCAACTTGTGATTCTATTGATATTATATCAAATGATAGTTTATTACCCGATTTAGCTATAGGTGAATGGGTATATGTTGAAAATTTTGGAGCATATACTATAGCGGCTTCGAGTAATTTTAATGGTTTCCAACAAACAAGATGTGTATATTGTTATATTTAAATAATATTATTTAATAAAGAATTATGATTTCATTATATATTTATGGTTGTTTTATAGGCGGTTTATCTGGTATGCTATTTTATAAATATTATAAAACTGATAATATAAATTATTATAATAATAGTAAATATCTATTACTACATGATTTTGTTAAACATAATGATTATAATAATTATGTAATACACAAGGTAAAATTTAAAATATCTAAGTATTTTCCAGAATTATCTCGGGAAGAAAAAAATAAATTATTATTGGCACTTTCTAAAATAAATAATTAAAATTGTTATTATTTTACATTTAAAATAATGTAGTTCTTTCTTTTATATTTTTTATATTTTTTAACAATATATCTAAGTATATTGTTAAATTCATTATAATAGTCTTCGTCTTTTACGATGCCATCATTAGTATGCTCGTTATATGAGCATACTATATCTATAAAATCATTAATTGATTTAAATGAATTAAATGTTTTTATAAACCATATTTTGGTAATAGATTGTATCAAATATACTTTTGAAAATCTTATTTTTGATATAAATATATTAAATATTACTATATCATTTCTATCTACAAAAAGTTCCAATAATAATTTATATTGTGTTATTATTTTATTTTTATAAGTACATAAATACCATGTGGGAAAATTTATTGAGCACAATTTTGAATAAAATCTATATAACTTATCATATATTGTAACTTCCATCATAATTAATGTTATAATCCTTTCCATAAGATATTATCATTTTTTCACATTTTGATATTTAAAATATACCTGTAATTAAAAAGAGTACATAATTGTCAAAAACTTTTAATTTATTAAAAATGTTATTTTTACATTTTGAAATTTAATTATGTACTCTTTTAGTAATACTAAAATTAATTAAGATAATCTTTTAAAATCATTGATATAGAGCATGTTGATGTTAGACCATTAATAAGAGCCATTAAACCAAATAGCATTAAAATAATTAAAGGTACTCTATTTGCTTTTTTACATTCATCTAATTCTAATAATGTTATACCTCCCAATATTAAAATGAGTAATCCTAATAGAGTTTGTATTATACGCATTATACTATAAAAATTAAACCCGGCTTTTCCTTCAACATATACTTTGATAACATCGCTACTTAGTTTTATAGTATTATATCCATAATTTAAATTATTAAATTGTAGCTCATTTATTACCTTAATGTTATAATCGGTTGCGAAATATTTTTTTTTAATATATTGAGATCTTGCCCCCGATTGACATACTATATAAATTTCATCAACATATTCTAAGCTTTTTTTAATAGTATTTTTGTTAAACCTTATCATTTCCATAGGTATATTGTAAAATTTATAATCGCCGGACATTCCAAAATGTTTTGAATACACTTCATCGCTTTTTCGAATATCTATAAAAAGATATTTCATTTTATTCTCTTATTATTAGATAATATAAATGTCTAATTACTCAAAAGCATTAAAAATAACTAAGACTCCATTATTAAATAGTTTATATAGAGCGCGTAAAAAAATAGAATATGACAATGATTTATATATGGACGAAGAACATAGATTACTATGCGAATATTATAAAAAATACCAAGAATTATCTAAAAAATTTAGTAACACAAAAACTAAGATTACCTATAATGCATTAAAGATAGAATCTCATGTATTATCAGAAAATCACGAAGGAGATTCTATAATATGGAGAGAAAACGAAATAAATATTGAATTATTATACAATGAATATAATAAAAAATTTATAAATAGATTATATGTATCAACCAGTCCAAATCATTATGCTAAATGGATAAATGCACAGAATACTTTTATTAAAAACTTAAGCCATGAAGAATTATATACATTAAGATGTCATACACACGACGGAGATGTTATAATAAATTATTTTATAAAAAATGGTCTAAACATTGATAAAGATATAGATGATATTAATTATAATGATAATCGCAAATCATCGCTAATAGTGAAAAAAAAACACTTTAATACTAATAGAGATTTCATATTATTTTATCACCAGATTAAAAAATATTTATATGCTAAAAATACTAAATATAAATCATTTACGCGTTTAGAATTAGAAAATTACATTAAAGAAAATTATAATACTTTTGAGTGGAATAAAATATTAAATTACTATATAATTGATATTAACAATATCTTTATAAAAGCTCCCATCG
>Ga0222716_10001566_pt1 | contig 19077 bp, 18 predicted proteins | sample C33_13DmetaG_FD_165044 | JGI IMG/M metagenome (GOLD analysis project Ga0222716, IMG submission 165044) | Estuarine water microbial communities from San Francisco Bay, California, United States - C33_13D | ecosystem: Environmental > Aquatic > Marine > Unclassified | place: USA: California... | reverse complement strand
GCAAAATTGCAGAAGGAAGTAATGGCATTGGCAGATTCTATTACTAAAGCTCAAGATGCTTATGAAAAAGAAATAGAAAAAATTAAAGCGAGACACCAAAAAGAACTTGAAAGACAAAAAGATAAAATGGAACTTTCAATCAAGCTATGGAAAAATCGATCAAAAGAATATCGGGCCAAATTAACATCTGCTGGTTCTAAAAGAAAGAAGGTTGGAAGACCTGCTTCTACACCGATTAAAGCATTAGTTGCTCCAAAGAAAGTTGTAAAATTATCTTCGGTATTAAGGAAAGGTGGAGGTCGCAGAAAACCTGGTGAAATGACCAAACGTGATCTCATTATTAACTTTATGATAGACTACAAAAAACCAATTAGCTCAAAAGGATTAATTGAAGGTTTATTTGATAAAACGGAAGAAAAGGATTTAAAGAAGTTCTCTCAGGGTATTTATACTACGTTAACACGAATTTATAAGAGAGGTGAATTGGTTAACAACGACGGTCTAATTCGTTTACCACAATAAAACTATTTATTTATCAATATAAATCGGAGATTGCCACTGCAGTCTCCGATTTTTTTTGCTTTTAAATTTACCTTATTGGCTAACGCAGCTACTTCTAATACAAAATCTTGATGGCATTCAAACCATAATTGTCGCGCTGATGAGTCAGAATTAAATAATTGAATAATTCTTCTATAAAAAATTAAAGGGTCATCCACAAATAGAGCAATTTGAGGTTCAAAATTTCTAACTTGATCCTCTATGGATTGTATTTCGCTGTTTGGAATATAGGGTGGATTTGAAACCCATATCTCGGCATTAAATTGAGGGATTTCGGTTAGAATATCTACTAATTCAAATTTCATGCGAGATTCAATATTGAATATTTGTGAATTTTCTAACGCACATTTAAGAGCACTTTCTTGTATATCAATTCCTACAGACTGCCAAGTATTTTTTTCAAGCATTAGAGTAATAGGGATGCAGCCACAGCCTGTGCCAATATCCAATACTGTTGCTTTATTTAAACTTCTATTTTCACTTAATATGAGTTCTACCAATTCCTCTGTTTCTGGCCTAGGTATTAAAGTAGATGAATTAAGTTTAAAATGATAGTTATGAAAAAAGCCTACACCTAGAATATATTGTATTGGTTCCCCATTTAAATATCGAGTATTAAAATTATCAGGTGCAGTAATATTGATTTCATTTGTCCACTTAAGAAAGTTCTTGGCAATTTGGACGGCCTCTGGGCCTTTATGTGCTTCAATATTTTTCCAGTCAATAATGTTCTCAGCGTCAGAAGTCATTGAAAATGCTTATTCTTTGTTTATAAATTTTCGACCTATTATTCGGATAGGTGATTTCAAATTTAAGTATATAATTAGCAGTTTGCAGATTTTGGAAATTTGAATTCAATGGAATTGAATAGCTTCCTGATTTATTGATGCTTTTTAAATTCCATAATTGAAATAAAAATACTCCTTGTATAGTGTATAAATCGATTGAAACGTATGCAATAGCGTTATTTTGATTACAACTAATTTTTATATTTTTATCATACGGAAGAACAATTTTAGTTAGATCAGAACGGATAAAATTTAGATCTGAATTTAGGTTGGAATTAATAATGGAATTCTTTGCCCCAGGTGTTGGATTTTCAATTGAACTTCTCCAATTACTTGGGTGATTACTATAAAGATCAGGGCTCAATTTTTCTAATGAATGTGTATCCTGGTCTAAATGTGTGTATTGACTAGAATTATATTCGAACTCGTCAATAGTTCCCCATATGTGATGTTGGATCTTAAGTATCGCCCCTTCTTTAGATAGGTTTGGAAACCTCGTTAAGGAAATTTTATTCCAATAATATTTATCTTGTTTCAGTTTAATCGGACTTTTGCAAAATGCTAAAATCTCACCTGGCATTATGCTTAATTTTTTTGAGTTTATTAGGGGTAAAACTTGTACTAATCTTCTTTGATGGTTGTAAAATAGAATATCTATATCTTCCAATAGTACCGCAGATTTACCTAGATTTATTAGTTCAACAAAATCTGTAGATTCATCTGTTTCAAAATGAATTTCGTTAAAATCAATTCTGGAATAATCAATTTCCCGAGGTAGTATTTTTTGACTTATAATATTAGAATCGCAGTCAATGAATGTAACTTCTATAGAATCTACCGATGGTTGCAGTTTTTTGGATTCAATGCTAAGAATTCTTCTGTTTCCGGAGAATTCAATGTAAAAAGTATCATTATTGTGTACAACTGATATAAATTGCGGTGAAAATAAATTGCGGTTCCAATTAAGAATTAATGAGTCGCGGTTGAAATAATAATCTAATAACTTACAGTCAAGAATTTTAGATTTATTAAGTTCGGCTCGACCTGGGGAACCTCTAATCCCGTTAAGACAGTCAAGGTTTAATTCATCCTTTTGAGAAACTGAAATTCGCTCTAAACTTACTCCACCATCTTTGAATGCTTGCCTGAAATAATCTGGCGAATATTCTAGTTGTGTAATAATCTGGTTATATGAATTTAATAACTGGATATGCCCTCCACTAGCATATAAATTGGGGAATTTTAACTCTTTTTTATACCATGAATTTTGCCAATCATACTTTCCGAATACAAGAACTTGGTTGCTGAAAATTCTTCCCGTGTCAAAGGGATAAAGTTGTTTATTATGTTTCCAGCTTAGACTGCTCAAGTCAATACTTTTATTGCTCACATTTTTTAATTCAATGAATTCAAATTCAGGTAAATGTCCATATGACGGGCTTGAATCAAATAGAATTTCAGTAATCAATAAATCACCAAATACAGGTGTATCTAGATAAAATAAAGAGACATATACAGTATCACTTAATTTATTCCCCCAAATATCTGAACAATGAATACTAATTTTTTTACCTATCAATTTTAAATTTGACTGTGAACATTCCAGCATTATCTTATTCGGGCTCATCCAGTAGTAATTTATTAATGCATTTTCGAGTGTAAAAAACGGTGGATTTAGATTGGAAATAATTTCATCAAATGTGAACTCAATATTGTGATTCCCAATTTGATGCTTTTCGAGAAATACAGGACTCTCATTATCCCATTTTTTTGACCCAATTTTCAAATAATTAAGTTTATGGCTACCAATTGCTCCTGTGCCTGATTGTGAAATTTCAAATTTGATTTCCCTAAGATTAATTAAACTAATATTCTTGAAAATGTCAGTATGATTATTAAAATCAATTAAATCTTGAATGCGAATTGAAGCAATAGAATCAATACTTATTCTAAAGAGTGAATAGGATTTTTTCTGGGTAAATATATCTGATTTTTGTATTAGAATATTTTCATTTAAACTGTAGGTCAATCCATCATTTTTATCACCAATTTGAATTTTATGATACCCTGAATCATCACTTAAGATTAAATTTATATAGTTTACAGAAGACGGGTTGATTTCTAACTCCAATAAAAATTCAATGTAAACTGATTTTGTTTTTTTATTTACCGGTAATACTAAGCCATATTCATGGCCCTTTGTAATTTGAGAGTTACTTTTTATACCTGATGTTTTAAAGTGAAAAAAACTTGTATCCCCTCTAAATTTTTTTTTGTCATTTAACCGGTTTGGGAAGTCTAATATGTCCTGAGCCCCAGTGGGATTGGGAACCACTAAACTAATGAACAGGAGCAGACCGACCCTTCCAACTTCCTCTGATAAAGAATTGAGTAATCCCAATGAACAAGATAAAAAACGGTTGAATAAGGGAGGCTTGAATAATGCTAATGAAATGAATTTTTTGGTAAGATCTTGATAAGATTCTATGGAGAAAATATTGGTCTGAAATAGTTTTGAGCAATAATAAAAATAAGGAAAATGCATATAAACCTTTGACCATAAAGTGAATGATTGTCCCCCAGTAAATCAAGAAAAAAATCACCAATAATATTTGTGATTTTTGCGTTTTTTTGGTTGATTGATATTTGGTTTTTTGAGCCCAACGTATTCGTTGTTGAAATAAATCACGCCATTTTGTTAATACTTTGGTTTTGAAAGCAGTGTTTGGATTATTACTGAAATATAGTTTTTTATCGGAATTCCATGATTTTTCAATAAAGAAAATATCATCGCCCCCTAATACATTTGAATTACCTTGGAATGGCTTTAGTGCGATGTAGTAGTCTTTTTGAAAAAGCATGTTTGCAGCATTTCCCATACTAGGTCTATTATTAAAAAAATGATAGCGTCCCAGTGCAAGGAGTGCTGTATTTTCAATAATCTGATAGCTTTCACAAAATGAACTTCCTCCTGTATACTGAATACCTCCAAAAGCTAATTTAGCAGATGACTTTATTGTTTCATTCATTAATTGATGAATATTAGATTCAATAATTGTAACATCTGCATCGATACAATAAATCCATTCCGTATTTGCACTCAAAACACCTGCATCGATAGCCGATTTTTTCCCAAAAACACCATTAGGAAGATTTAATATTGATAAATTAATTTTTGGATTATTACCTTGAAATTGTTTGATGATTTCCATGGTATTATCTGTACTGTGGTCATTAATTAAGATCCATTTCCATTGTGGTTTGTTTGGTATTGATTTGATGCACTTTAGAAGATTTAAAATATTATCTTGTTCATCTTTGAAAGGACATAAAAATGTTATTGGAATATCTTTATATTCTTCAATAATAGACCTGTCTGTATAAAACCTTTGGCTTACCTTGAGCCAATGATTCAGGTAAATAGAAATAAGTATAATCGCTATTATCAATACAGTAATATCCTCAGGTGTAATTTTCATTAGTTTCTGCTACTGAGAATTTTCTCTTCAATAGCTGTTGTTGAAAATCCTTCGAGGAATGGAATGGTCGTTACAAGTCCATTATGTTGAGTAACCCAATCGTACCCAACTATATCTTGTATTTTGTAATCACCACCTTTTACAAGAATATCGGGTGTTATTATTTCAATAATTTCTTTTGGAGTATCCTCATTAAAAATCACCACTGCATCAACAAATGAAAAACTAGCCATAACTCTCATGCGCGAATATTCCGATTGCAACGGCCTCGCCGGTGATTTTTCTAATCTTTTAACTGAGTCATCACTATTTAATGCTACTATAAAGAAATCACCTAATTGTGAGGCTTTTTCGAGGTAGTCAATATGCCCTGCATGTATAATATCAAAACAGCCATTAGTAAATACAATTTTTTGTCCTTCAGGAATGGACTTTATTTTTGGTAATAGATTATCTCTATCCCAAACTTTCTGTTGAGTCTGCGATTTTTTCATCGTTTTTGGGCATTTCAAATAAAAGCAATCCGTAGAAAATTGCACCTAATGTAATATGAAATAAATTAGAAAAAGACCATGTGAAGAATCCAAAAGTTTGAGAATCCGATTCAGGGAATCCAAACACCAACGTCATTCCATATGCAATGGAATACCACACTCCTGCACCCGTAGGAACGGGGATTATTATACCTAATGATGAAAAAAGTAGAATTGCAAGAGCATTACCCAAATTGAAATGACTAGTTAAGTCTAGAGCTTGAAGTTGGAAATACATACTAAACCAATATCCAAACCAAATACCTAGGGAAAGTGCAATAAACTTACTCTTTTCTTTTACTCGAAAAACACTAGATAGACCATCATTTATTCTCTGTAAAATTCCTGATCCGTTATTAGTAGTATTGCTGAATTTTCTCCAAGAAAAAAGTAGTACAAGAATTCCTAAAACTCCAGAAACTATGAAAAACCAATTTTTTGAAATTGGCGTAAAGACATATTCGACAGCAAAATCCCACAAATAGTTAAACTGAATAATCAAGCATAAAAATGCCATGAAAATCATTGCGATAAGATCGATGATTCGTTCTGTTATTACTGTACCCAAAAGTGTTTCAGTAGGTGCTTTGTCGCTTTTTGAGGTGACAGCACATCGAACAACTTCACCACCTCTAGAGGTTGCTACATTTACTAAGTATCCAGTCATTACTGAGTAAAATGCTCTTCTTGGGTTGACTTTGAAACCAGCCGCATCGGTTAGCATTGTCCACCGCCATCCCCGAAGATAGTGGCTGCCAGCCATTATTAAAGACCCAACTAGGATAAAAGTATAGTTTGCATTTTTAATAGCCACCCACGTCTTACTCCAGTCTGTATTCAAAAGGATATATCCAAAAACTACAATTGCTAAAACCATCAATGTAACTTTAGATTTTAGAATGGATTTTAGTGAGAGACTTTGTGACATGACTTAGATAACTTTATTATTTCTATCTGGGAAAATATTTTTTGGTTGATGAGATTTTGCTTTTTCTAATTCTAATTGAGCAAATGTCATAATGATTAATTCATCTCCGATTTGTCCTTTTCTTGCAGCAGCACCGTTAAGGCCAATTATTCCTGATCCACGATCACCTTCAATAATGTATGTTTCAAATCGTTCACCATTGTTGTTATTAACAATTAGAACTTTTTGATTAGGAATCATTCCTGCTTCATCAACAAGGTCCATATCCATTGTTATACTGCCGGTATAGTTCAGTTCTGTTTGCGTAATTCGAACGTTATGAATTTTTGCTTGAAGTACTTCAATCAACATATAGTACAAAGTTACTCGGAATTTGCGGAAAATCCCTTAAATCCCTTTTGTTTACCTTATTTTCGCAACTATGCAATTTACATCTCAAATTGTTGAAAAAGCAGTTGATGCGCTTTCAGGCTTTCCGGGTATAGGTAAGAGAACTGCTTTGAGATTAGTGATGTATTTAATGAATCGACCTGAAAATGAGGTAGGTTCAATGGCAGAATCCCTGATAAAACTTAAAACTGAACTACAATTTTGTAATAAATGTGGTACAGTGAGTGATACTCAAATTTGTGGAATTTGCAGTAGCCCAAATCGAACGGAAAAACAAATTTGTGTAGTCGAAGATTTTAGTGACTTGATGGCAATTGAAGGGACAGGACAATATAAAGGTCTTTATCACGTTCTTGGTGGCCTCATATCTCCAATGGATGGCGTAGGGCCTGCCGATTTAAAGATTGAATCACTGGTAGAAAGGGTTACAGATGAAAAGCCGGAAGAGGTAATCTTAGCATTAAGTGCTACAGTAGAAGGCGATACAACAATGTATTATTTAGGCAAGAAATTAGAACCTTTAAACGTTAAAATAAGCAGTATTGCTAGAGGGATTTCTATAGGAGGAGAGTTGGAATATATTGATGAAATAACACTAGGCAGAAGCTTATTGCAAAGAACTACTTATACCACCTCTTGATGCATAAACTTTCAATTGTAATAGTAAATTATAATGTACGTCACTTTCTGGAGCAAGTACTCAAGTCAGTTGAACTTGCCGTAAAAAATTTAGATGTTGAGGTTTGGGTGGTAGATAATAATTCTGTAGATGCCAGTATGGAAATGGTAAAAATTAAATTTCCATGGGTAAAAACAATTGAAAATGATGAAAACGTAGGATTCTCAAAAGCCAATAATCAAGCAATTCTTAAGAGTAATTCGGATTATATTTTATTGTTAAATCCAGATACCGTATTACAGGATGATACATTAGAAAAATGTTTAAACTTTATGGATGAACATTCTGATGTTGGTGGCTTAGGTGTTCGAATGATTGATGGTAAGGGAAATTTTTTACCTGAAAGTAAAAGGGGCTTACCAACTCCAGCAGTTGCATTTTACAAAATGACAGGATTGGCAAATTTATTTTCCGGATCAAAGAAATTTGGACGATATCACATGAAGTATCTGCCAGAAAATGAGACCCATGAGATTGATGTATTAGCTGGTGCTTTTATGATGATGAGGTCGAAAGTGCTTGAGGAAGTGGGACTGCTTGATGAAGCATTTTTTATGTATGGTGAAGATATTGATTTGTCCTACAGAATAATAAAAGCTGGTTATAAAAATGTTTACTTTCCTGAAACAACCATCATACATTACAAAGGAGAAAGTACCAAAAAGAAGTCTGTTAATTATGTAAAAGTCTTCTATAATGCCATGATTTTGTTTGCTCAGAAGCACTATTCGAGTAGGATGGCGGGTTGGTTTACTTTTTGGATTCGAATTGCTATTTATTTAAGAGCGGGGCTCGCAATTGCTTTTAGAGGTGCTTCAAGGTTTTGGGAGCCAATTGCTGATTTTTTATTGATTTACATAGGGTACTTTGGAATTGCAAGCTATTGGGAGTTATACCACAAATTCGTACCTCATTTTTATCCTTTGGATTATTATTATTTCCACATTCCCTTTTACGCAGGACTTGTTGTTTTATCTTCATTCTTGTCTGGGGCTTATGATAAACCATTTTTACCTTTTCGATTATTTCGAGGGGGTTTAGTGGGAACGATTTTGTTGTTTGCTGCTTATGCTTTTTTCCCAAAAGAATGGCAATTCTCAAGAGCAATATTGGCTTTAGGTTCCGCCTGGGCAATAGGAAGTACCCTACTTTTTCGTTTTATCATGGGGAAAATGGGATATTCTCGTTTTTCATTTAATCCATTGACACAAAGAAGGGTATTTTTAGTTGGAACAAAAGAAGAATGTGACCGTATTAACAATTTACTTATCAATACTCGAATAAAGCATACATTGTTAGGAAAAGTTAATTCTAAAAACGAAAAAGGTGAGGGTTATATAGGAGGTTTACATCAGTTAATTGAGTTAGTCGAAATTTATTCAGCAAATTTGGTAATATTTAGCTCTATGGATGTTCCTGCTTCCACAATAATGAAAAAAATGTCTGAATTTTCAGGAATGTCCGTTCAAGTTAAAATTGCTCCATCAACTAGTGAATTTATTATAGGTTCTGACTCTAAGAATGAGCCTGGGGAACTCTTTACAATGGACGTACAATATAACATAGCGGAAAAATATAACAGACGGCGTAAGAGGGTTTTTGATATGATGATAAGCTTGTTACTATGGATGTTTATTCCCTTTACATTATTGGGTTCAGTAATAAACTACAGAGTTTGGAATTTGTTTAAAAACAGTCTTGTTGTATTATTTGGTGGAAAAACATGGATTAGTTACCATGGTTTAAAATCTTCTGAATTATTACCAAAAATGAAACCGGGTATTATAACACCAAGTGCTAACTGGACCGATACCTTATTTGAAGGTGATGTAAACTTCCTTTATGCTCGTGAATTTGAGGTAAGTAAAGATATTTATATATTGTACGAATATATCAAGGGTAAGTAATGAAACAGAATAACAAAATAAACGCCTATGAATTAAGGAGATTTATTAAGATTATTTTGTTCCTTTTTGCAATACTGATAAGCATTATTACGCTTTTATTATCTCAGAGATTGGTAAACAAAATTGCTGCAGAGGAATCGAAAAAGATGAGCATTTGGGCTGATGCAGAACGAATTTTATCAGACCCTAATTCTGAAGGGGACTTAGGTTTCCACCTTTCTATTGTTCAAGCAAATGAGACTATCCCTGCTATACTTGTATCTGAAAGTGGTAGAATTATTCAATACGTTAATTTAGGAGAAGAAACAGTAAAACCTAGTAAGCAAGAATTGCTAGTTTATATTAATGAATTTAATCTTGAAAATAAACCGATTGATATTCCAATAGATGAAAATACAACCTATAAGGTATATTTTGGTAAAAGCTCAGTTTTAAAGCAATTGGAATATTACCCGTTGGTTGTATTGGCGATTGTTGCTCTATTTGTGCTTGTTAGTTATTTTGCATTTTCTTATTCAACCAGAAGCGAACAGAATCAAGTTTGGGTTGGATTAGCAAAAGAAACTGCACATCAATTGGGTACACCAATTTCTAGTTTAATGGGCTGGGTTGAATGCATTGATAATAATATTATACCCGATAATGCTGGTGAAGAAATGCGCAAAGATGTTGATCGGTTAAAGATTATAACAGAGAGATTCTCGAAAATAGGTTCAGAGCCTGTTTTAGAATTATTAGTAATGACGGAAATTGTCGAACGTTCTCTGTTGTACATGAAAAATAGGATTAGTTCTAAAACTGATCTTAGCTGGGAATTACCCTCAAATAAACTTCAAGCTTATGTAAATGAAAATTTATTGAATTGGGTAATTGAGAACTTAATTAAAAATAGTGTAGATGCCATGGATGGGGTAGGCTCAATACAATGTAAAATGATGGATTTTCCCGGAAAAATATACATTGATATAACTGATACAGGTAAAGGTATTCCTAGAAACCAAATGAAAGATATTTTCAAGCCAGGATTTACTTCAAAAAAGAGAGGATGGGGTCTGGGTTTATCCCTTGCAAAAAGAATTATTGAAGATTATCATAAAGGCCAAATTTTTGTAAAGGAAAGTAGACCAAATTCAAAAACTACAATTAGAATAATTTTGAACCAAACTCAATAAAATGATTCGAAGATTCCATATTCTATATATGTTTTTAGCTTTTGCAACATTGTTTTTAATAATTTTTCACAATCCTATTGTTGCTGAGTTTCAAGTTAGAGTCTCTACGAACACCATTGGGCATCTTGAATTACAGTATTGGAGGAAAATGGCTTCATATTCTGTTAATAATAAACCTCCTGTTGACCAAATAAATTTTGTGAGTTTAGGCCTGTTAATTGTAGGCGCCATTAGTTCATTGCTAGCAATTCTTTATTCAAGAAATATTAAATATCAGAGTATATTTATTGTTATTACATTTGGGTTAGTTCTTTCCGATATTGTTGTATCAGTTATTAACTATGTCAATGTGAAATATGATTTAGGAAGTACAATTATAGATTCAGTTGTAAATGTCAATTTTATATGGTTAATTTTGGTTTGGGTGTTTTCGTTTTTAAGTTTAATTAAAACCTTCAAAACGAGTCTCAAATAATATAATTTTACAACCCTTCACCAAAGAATTCCACAAAATTGTTTTGGGTTTCCCAAAGTGTGATTTTGTGTAATGAAACGCCATCAGGTAGATGAGGAACTATTCTCTGCCAAATGGCAACAGATATATTTTCAATAGACGGCATTTTACCTATTAGCCATTGAACATCGAGATTTAAGTTTTGGTGGTCCAATTCATTAGTTACTTGCTCTCGTATTATTTTCTTTAATATTTTAAGATCCATAACTAATCCTGTATTTTTATTTGGTTCCCCCTTAACACAAACATATAAGTCGAAATTATGCCCATGGAAATTTGGGTTAGCACATTTCCCGAACATTTCAAAATTCTCTTCTTCAGACAATCTATCGTCCCACAGTTGGTGGGCCGCATTAAAATGCTCTTTTCTTGTTATATACAACAGTGCCATAAATTATTAGGTTAGGAATACCATTCCTTTAAAGCTTCAATAGTATTATCAATATCCTCTTCGGTATTGTATTTCCCAAAACTAAACCTGACGGTAGTTCTATCTGTATTAGGAGAAATTTCTTGAATTACATGACTCCCCCCGACGGCTCCTGAAGAACAAGCACTTCCACCCGAAACAGAAATACCTTTTAAATCTAAATTGAATAATAATAAACTACCTAATTCAGAAGGAGGAAAGGAAACACTAAGTACTGTGTACAAACTATTACCTTCAGGATCTCCATTAAACTTAATGTCTGTAAACTCACTTTTCAAACGCTTAATCATCTTATCCTTTAAAGATTTTAACTTTTGAGTTTTACTTTCCAATGTAGCATAGGACATCTCTAATGCTTTAGTAAGACCAACTATACCATAAACATTTTCTGTGCCTCCACGCATTTCTCTTTCTTGAGCGCCTCCAGTAATCAGTGGACTTATTTTTGTTTCTTTGTTGATATAAATAAATCCAACTCCCTTGGGCCCGTTGAATTTATGCGCTGCACCGCATATAAAATCAACTAAGTTTGTGCTAAGGTCAAAATGGAAATGACCCATAGTTTGAACCGTGTCGCAATGAAAATATGCATTATGACTCCTACAAATATTGCCAATTTCCTGTAGGTCTATCATATTGCCAATTTCATTGTTTGCATGCATTAGGCTAACCAAACAATTTTCAGTTTCACTGAGTAATTCCTCTAAGTGTTTTGTATCTACATACCAATAGGCAGTAATATTCACTAATTTGAGATCTACTGAACCGTTTTTATGTAATTCTTCAGCGGTATGAAGCACGGCATGATGCTCTATTGGAGATGTAATAATCGTTTTTATACCTAATTGATTGACTGAGCCTCGCAAAGCCAAATTATCTGCCTCTGTTCCCCCTGAAGTGAAGAATATTTCCGATGGTTTACAATTTAATTGATTGGAGATTTTCCCTCTGCACTCCTCAATGATGCTTTTTACTTTTCTGCCGTGAGCATGGGTTGAACTTGGGTTGCCAAAATGTTCTTTCATGACTTCGTACATGCTTTCCGCAACATCCTTATCTAACGGTGTAGTAGCTGCATTGTCAAGGTAAATTCTGTTTTCTGTCATTCTACTTAAGGGGTTGATTGTGGTTTATAAAACCTAAAAATTTATAACACAACTTAGCCATTGTAAATTCGGTTAAAATATCCCCTTCTCGTGGAGCAATTTCAACTATATCAAAGCCTAAGATATTTCTACTTTCAGATAGTTTTTTTAATAATTTGGTTCCCATTTTCCAAGATAGTCCTCCGGGTTCTGCGGTACCCACAGCAGGAGCAACGGACGGGTCAAATCCGTCAGCATCAATCGTTACATAAACGTTTTCGCCACAAGCGGAAATACAATCATCAATCCATTGATCATTTGAATCTAATTGATGCGCGTACCATGTATTTATTAATGGGGATGTTTTGATAAGTTCTGCCTCTTCTTTGCATTGTGCTCTTATTCCAACTTGAACCATCGGGATTTGCATGTCATGAATTCTTGCCATTACACTGGCGTGAGAATAAGGATTGCCTTGATATGCTGATCTTAGATCTGAATGTGCATCTATTTGAAGCACGGTAAAACTATTGAATTTTTCTTTGAATGCTTTTACCACTCCTTGAGTAATAGTATGTTCAGCACCTAAAGTAATTACAAATTTCTCGAGATTAAGAAGTTCGATAGTTTGATTATATATCGCATGAACTGCTGCTTCGTCGTATACGCCATTAAAATTTATGGGCTCTAGTGTCGCTACTCCGGTATTTTTATAGGCTTCTTCGTCTATTTCTTCATCATAGAATTCAACAAAATGACTCGCAGCAATAATTGCTTCTGGGCCTTTGTCGGAACCACTTAAATAACTAGAAGTATGTTCATAAGGAATTAGCTGAATGGCTACTTTTGAGTTCTCAAGGTTAGCTAATTCTTTCTCTGGAGGAGCCAAAAAAGTTTTTTCGGCAGAAAGGGTTTTCATTTAACTAATCTTTTACTCTTTCAACATATGAACCAGATTTTGTATCTACTTTAATTTTTTCACCGGTATCAACAAATAATGGTACCATAACTTGTGCTCCTGTCTCAACCGTTGCAGGTTTCAGTGTGTTGGTGGCAGTGTCTCCTTTTACTCCAGGTTCTGTATAGGTAATTTCAAGTATCGCGTGTTGTGGAGGCTCTGCCGACACAGGGTTTTCTCCTTCGAAAGCTATTTGTACTGTATCACCTTCTTTCATGAATTTGGCTCCTTCACCAAATAAATGTTGTTGAATTGGAATTTGATCATAGGTTTCATTATTCATACAAATAAATGCATCTCCCTCTTCGTATAAATATTGTAATTCATGCGTTTCTACACGTATTATTTCAACACTTTCACCACTTCTGAATCTATTTTCTGCAAGTTTACCGTCTTTTACTCGACGCATTTTTGCTTGATAAAATGCTCTTAAGTTTCCCGGTGTCCGATGTTGCCATTCAATAATTTGTACTAACTCGCCATTGTAGCGAATAAAATTTCCAACAGATATATCCTGAGTAGTAGCCATGCTTGCAAAAATAATCAATTTGACTTACATACTATCCTCCTTTTCCTTTTTAGAGAGGTCCACTTTTTAAGTTATGTTTAATTAAGTAACAATGTGATGATAAGTACCAACCGGATCCTTAGATCAACCCGTACGATTTATTTATTCAAATAATGATGAAAAACAGATTTTTCTATTCTTATAGATTTAAATAAAATTAAATCAAAAATCACCAGGTAGCTCAACCCATTTCCCTTGGAATGCTCTCTCAATTAATCTTTGTCTTGCACGTGCTAATGGGTGATTCATACCGCAAGTTCTAGGACATGGTAACATGGATACGATTGATACGCATTGACTATGATTAAGTTTATGACCCTTTATTTTAAAATAATATTTTGCGGCTTCATCTATACCAAACGTTCCTCGACCCATTTCGATAATGTTTACATAAACTTCTATTATTCGCTTCTTACCCCAAACCCATTCAATTAATATCGTGTAGTACGATTCGATGGCTTTCCTTAACCAGCTTCTGCTTCCCCAGCAGAATGTGTTCTTTGCGGTTTGCTGAGAAATTGTACTTGCACCACGTTTTGATTTATGAGATTTGTTATATTCTAGAGCACTTTCTATTGCTTCTAAATCAAATCCTGAATGTTCAAAAAACTTTTGATCTTCACTTGCAATAATTGAAATAATAAAATCCCTTGGTATTTCCTCGTAACTCAACCATTCACCTTTTACACCACGCAATTCAGATTGAGATTGTTGTATAAATGTAAATGGTGGGTTTATCCATTTGTAGATGAAAACCGGAAGCAAGCTAACTACAAAAATTAAAAGCAGAATTTTAATAATGCGCTTAATCATTAATGTTAATATAAAGATGGATTAATCAAATCCATTTACACCATTCACTGTAGTATATTTTAATACTAGATTTTTATCGGGGTAAATACGTTTGAAAGCACTTTGGACCATTAATGTTGCTTCATGGAACCCACATAGTATAAGTTTCAATTTCCCTTTATATGTATTAATATCACCAATTGCATAAATCCCAGGGATATTTGTAGAATAATCTTCAGTGGTCACCTCGATAGCATTTTTATCAATATTCAAGCCCCAATCAGCGATAGGACCTAACTTTGGAGATAAACCAAATAATGGGAGGAAGTAGTCTGTTTCTATCCACTCGGGTTCTTTATCTTTAATCTTTGCATAAACCTTTTCAAGTTTTTCGCTGCCACTCAATTCTGTGATTTCCGTGTATGTCATTAATCTTAAATTGCCCTTTTCATCTGCGTTCATGACTTTTTGAACAGAATCGAGGTGTCCCCGGAAACTTCCACTTCTATGTACTAGGGTTACAGATTTGGCAATATCTTTTAAGAAAATAGTCCAGTCCAATGCGCTATCACCGCCACCAGCAATAACTACATTTTTATTTCGATATTTTTCAGGATTTTTAATCATGTAGTCTACACCCTTTGATTCAAAATCTGATAAATTATTTATTGGTGGTTTGCGAGGTTCAAATACCCCTAGTCCTCCGGCAATTGCAATGTTGGGTGCTTTGTGGATTTTACCTCCATTAGTGGTAACAAGAAAATTTTCACCCTCTTTTTCAATGGAAATTGCTTTTTCTCCTAATGTAAAGCCCGGTTTGAATGGTGCTATTTGCTGCATTAAGTTCTCGATTAAATCCCCTGCTAAAATCTCAGGGAATCCAGGAATATCATAAATCGGCTTCTTTGGATAAATTTCTGTTAATTGTCCTCCTGGTTGAGGGAGAACATCAATGATATGACAACGTAATTTCAACAAACCGGCTTCAAACACAGTAAATAAACCTACTGGTCCAGCTCCTATTATTATAATGTCGGTTTCAATCATGTGTTTGCAAATGTACTAAGCCTATTTGATCAAAGTTTATGATTTATATCACTTTAATATAGAATAGAGAAAATAATCAGTAATCATTCAACAATAAAGAATTTTTACTGTATCTATATTCGCGGCCATTATTTTCAACTATTTCACCGTTTTTTAATTTTTTATAAACTCGTAAATCACCGTCGGTTTGAATAATACATCCTTTAGTTTGCCTTGCAATTTCTAGGTAATCTTCAGAAATATCGCCATTAACATTTCCGCACAGAAGAATACAAACTGGCTTCTTAATATATCTCAATAATCTAATATCCTTTACCATTGCCCGCGAGTCCGCTATTAATAAAATTGAATCTGTTTTAGGCCATTTATTAATGGCACGTACCACTGCTTCAATATTATTTTCTGGGTAATCACCGCCATCACCGTTTTTCATTGCAGTAAGCATAGTGTAATAAACGGAGTCTATGTCATTTCCGCCGACATAGTAAATCCCTCCACTATACCCTAATCTTTTTAATGATTCTGGTTTTCCGTCGCCATCATTAAAGAAAGCTAAATTGCTTTTCTTGCGGAATTCGGAATTGGTTTTAAGAAAAGCTAGAACTTGTGCACTGTAGGGAGACATGCTCGCAGTGACATCTGAAACAATAGCCCAATTACCTTCAAATTTTCTATTGGCAAGCGACTCATATTCATCTGAGTTTGCTAAAATATTACCATTGAAAATTCCAATTTTTCTACTGCTTCCTTTAATTGTTTTGAAGCCTAAAGTGTCATACACTAGTTTATATTCAGGCTCTCTTCCCCATATGGATGGATTTTTATATCGAATACCTTTTTCTTGTTTATCATAGCGAACGGGTATGTATTTTCCTGTAGAAACTCTTTTTCTTCTTACTCGGTATACTTTTTTATCAGGTACTACAATTGTACTATCGTGGAAATCAAGCAATAATTTATCAATCAAACTTCGTTCTTTTGTTAATGAACTCCAATCTCGAGGTTTTCTCATAAAGATAACAAAACCGTGTAATTCTTTTTGAGCTACCTCATGTCTTGTAGCTTTTACCTGTTCATAAATTCGCCATTCAATTTCGTTGGAATTAAATAATTCAGGAAATTTCTCATACAATTTGATAAACCTATTTCTGTTAAGTCTCTTTTGGTTAAATGTATCAACCTCTTTGTATCTAGTATAGGCCAAATGTACTCGAATTACTTCTCGATCTTTAGGAAGCTCGTTAAAATTATATTTTTCAATAATTTCAGCGGTATTAAAATACATTGGCAAGTAAAGTGTATTTGAATCTTTGTTGATAGGATGTCTTTTAATGGAAATAGCTTTAAGATTAGATAATTTATCAATCATCGGATGCTGCGCAGAAATCATTGATGATTCTGATATGAAAAGTGTTAAGAATCCAATCGATATGGCTAATTTCAGCTTCAACTAAATTAAATGCTTTAAATCATTTACTCCTAAACACCCTTTTTCAGTAATGAACCCCTCACCAAATTCTGTATGTATACAACGTCCAAATTCTCTTGATCGTGATTCAATGAATTTAAGAAATTCCTTACCACTAATAGGGGTTCTTGGCTCTTCGGAATTTTCAGAATAAAATTGACTGTCAAATGCTAAAATGCACTCCATTTTTTTATCGAAATAACCTGTAATATCTACTACAAAATCAGGACCTATATTTCTATCCTGTATGTAAAAGTAAATATTATTTGGCCTGTGAGGCTCCTGCTCGTTACCATTAATCTCAGTTTTTATCTTTACCAAACCGGAAAGGAAGCAAGCACGACGCATTAATTGAGAAGCACGTCCATGATCTGGGTGCCTATCCGAAGGAGCATTAGCAAGGATAATACTTGGCTTATACTTTCTAATTACTCTTATAATTAGCTTTAGTGTTTCTTCATTTTCTTCAAAAAAGCCATCAGGTAATCCCAAATTTTCTCTTACATCTAATCCCAAAATCTCAGAACTTTTTCTTGCTTCTTTAGCTCGCTTTTCTGGGGTTCCTCTACTTCCTAATTCACCTTTTGTTAAATCAATTATCCCGATAGTGTTTCCTAATGCCTTTTGCTTTAATAAAGTCCCAGAACATGATAGTTCTACATCATCTGGATGTGCTCCGAAAGCTAAAATATCGATGTTCCTTATCATTGTTTTAAATCTGATGTTGGATTAAAAATAAAATGTTCAAGTGTTGATCCAACTGCATGCAATGTATTTTTATCAATAGCATTTAAATCGTCATCAACGGTATGCCAGTGGTCTGCGAAACCATCCTGTGAGTTGTAGTCAATAATATCAATCATCGGTATACCACTAAATTTTTGAACATAAATATGATCATCAATTATAGGTGCGGTACTCTTGGTAAGAAAGTTGTTGCCATGACCTAATTCCTGCGCAATTGTCCATATATGTGCTAATGTATTATATCCCCATTGAGAAGAATTACCTTCCCAATAAAATTCCGCATTGGCCCCGCCAACCATATCTAACAATATTCCAACATCCGCCTTATAACCAACAATATGTGGTGTTTTAGACCAAATTTGACTCCCCAAGCAGAATGAATTTGGGTATTGTGATTTTCCTAAATCTTCAGCGTCAAAGAAAAGAATGTCTATCCCAAAGTCTATTTCTGATTCTTTTAAAACGCGTGATAATTCTAATAGTATACCTACTCCGCTACCCCCATCATTGGCTCCGGGTACGGGTTTGTTGGGATGGCTATCATCTTCATCTGCATAAGGTCTTGAATCCCAATGTGAGGCGAGTAAAAGACGTTTTTCTGCATTAGGATTAAAGCTTCCTAGTATGTTATAAACTGGAATAATTGAGCCATCAAATGTTTCGGTTGTCGTTGCTTGTAAGTAGGTTGTGTCACAATTCTTTTTTAATGTTTGCAGTAACCATTCAGAGCATTGTTTGTGCTCTTTTGTTCCGGGAATTCTATATCCGAAGGATAATTGTGTTTCAATATTTTTATAGGCAGAATCTGGGTTGAATTCATTTCTAATAACTTTAATTACTTTAAGATTACTAGTTGTGGTAGTTGTTGTGGTAGTTGTTTTTGAATTATCGCCACAGGAAAAAAAAGCAATGGTTAAAATGAATCCCGTAATTATGTTATTTATCCGTAAATGGTTTTTATTGCGTTTAGCTCTAATCATGTTCTGGTTACCGTAGTGTAAATTCTCTATGTAGTACAAAGGTAGTTTATA
>Ga0222716_10001564_pt1 | contig 19089 bp, 15 predicted proteins | sample C33_13DmetaG_FD_165044 | JGI IMG/M metagenome (GOLD analysis project Ga0222716, IMG submission 165044) | Estuarine water microbial communities from San Francisco Bay, California, United States - C33_13D | ecosystem: Environmental > Aquatic > Marine > Unclassified | place: USA: California... | reverse complement strand
ATTTCTTCGACCACCTCTTCCTCAACAACCACCTCGCTGCTTGAATCGGGCTCGTCTTCTGGAAGTATCATCACCAGCAGACTGGCGCCAAGAAACATCATCAAGACCAACCACATGGCATTGCGACCCATGGTGCTGAGCCAACTACCAACGCTTATTATAATATGGCGTGGACGTGCGAAGACAACTCAAAGACTGAATCGTAGCTTCAATGGGCGGCTTCGTTGAGACTTCATCGAAAGCGACCCAAATCAGGAGCGCCTGGCACGTTTGAAAAGGCGTTATTCGTGTTGAAGGGACTCGGTTTGACTTCGGGAGGGCGGCGGCGTTGCACGAAGAGAACACCCAAGAGTACGAGAATAACGAGGCCCAAACCAATCGCAACCGAATAGGTTTCAATCAGCGAAGAAGACTGCGTTTCCTCTGGATGCCATACGTTGTAAAACACCGTCCATGTGAGGTTCGCACTGCCTCGTTTGTCACTGACCACTGCCGTATATTGGTAAGGCCCTGTTCGGCCGTCAAAAGTACAAATCTCCTGCTCGAATGAAAGAGTAGCATTTTTGCAATTCATCACTGGCTGTGAAAGTGCGACCTCTGTACCAAGCAAGGTTCCATTGCGTACCCATTGGACGGTCAATTCTAATTCACTGAGTGCCTGTGCAGTCAAATCAAAGTCCACCATCAACTCCAAGGATTCATTCGTTGCGTTGAGGATGAGCGTGCGATTGGAAGGCAAGGGAATCAAGGACGACAAACGGTCAATGCCATCGTCGATACTTCCGTCGCAATCATCATCCCGTCCGTTCCATTGTTCAAGTTGGTCAGGAGCCACACTGGCTCGTGTGTCATCACAATCCAAGAACCAGCGATAGCCATCACTGTCATTGTCCAAGTCTTGCACGAGGGGGTCGGTCATCGTCTCCATGACTTCCTCGCCATCAAAGAGACCGTCACCGTCCGTATCGGCATCAAAAGGGTCGGTGCTTCGGTTGGTATATTCGTCAAAATCCAGCAATCCATCTGCGTCGCTATCGGTTGAAAAGAAGGCCTCGTCGATGAGCTGGTTGCAATTATTATCAACGCCATCAAGTTGTTCTGGCATGTCGGGGTTGATCGATGGATTGGTATCGTTGCAATCTTCAAACCAATAATAGGTATCTCCATCGCTATCGTTGTCAGGGCGAAGCGGGTCGGTGAGGTATACGAAGATCTCCATGTCGTCCCTCAGCAGGTCACCATCGGTGTCAGCAAGGCTCACATTGGTTCGGTAGACATGAAATTCATCGTAGTCTGAAAGGGTGTCCTCATCGGAATCAGTTTCGTTGAACCCCTCATCCCACTGGCCGTCGCAATCATCATCCAATCCGTTGAGCCGTTCGGTGGCTCCAGGGAAAATCATAGCATCGGTGTCGTTGCAGTCGCTGAACCAGTAGAAGCCGTCCCCATCTGAATTTGGGTCGTAAACCAAGGGATTCGACAAGTAGGTCAGCACTTCCTCGCCATCGCTCAATTGGTCGCCGTCGGTATCGGTGACCAAGGGATTCGTGAGGTTGACCAATACCTCAGTTCCATCGCCAAGGCCGTCACCATCTGTATCGAGAGCACGCGGGTTGGTACCTTCGACGAGAACTTCAACACCGTCACTCAGTCCATCGCCATCGGTATCTGCGTCCAGTGGGTCGGTGGGAATTGTTGAGAGGAGTTCAACACCATCGCTCAACCCGTCGCCGTCAGAATCGGGATTGTTGGGGTCGGTCGAGGAATTGAACACTTCGTATCCGTCGTCCAAGCCATCGTCATCACTGTCAGCATCAAAGGGGTCGGTGAAGTAGACCTCGGTTTCATTCGCATCGGTCAAAAGGTCGTCGTCGCTGTCGATGTCACGTTCCGTCCCGTGCAATACCAATCCCCATTCAACGAGTTCTCCAACATCGTTATTCCCCTGGTCTTCAACGCTCAGTGTCCACTGACCCCGACTGTCTTCACCCCAATGGTGAACTGAAGAAAAGCGCCAGTCTGCGTAGTTATTATTGGCGTCTTCATGCTTTTCGGAGAGAATACTTTGCGTCCCTGATGGTGAGGTGAGAATGATTTCCAAATCGCCACGGTAGGTGTGGTCGATGTCAACGTAGATATCCACGTTCTCAAGATGCATCGGTTCGGTGACGTTGACTGAAAAATTCACGCGATACCCGCTGTTGTCGGGGATGGCTGTATTGGTTGATTGCATTCCAGATGAAGCATTGATCTCTTCATCAACCAGGGTCCAGTTTTCTGCCAAAAAGACCGCTGCTGAAGCATCAACGACTCCAAATCCATACTTGTGGCTCACGAGATGTCCGTTTCCGTTGGTATTCCACGATGAATCGGATGGGTCGTTTTTCCGCGAGGATTCAACCAAAATATGCTGGACGTCACGCCATGTCAGATTGCTATTGGCCTCTAGCATGAGCGCAATCACGCCGGAGACGAGGGGGGTTGCAGAGGAGGTCCCTCCAAAGGTATCGGTGTAGTCGTTGGAAGTATATCCACCCGAGCCTTCGATGTCTGTGGTGGTGATTGCCTCACCGCCTCCGTTTGAAGGAGCTGCGACGAGGATGTTCGCACCAGGCTCTGCGTAGTAGGATTGTTCTCCTTTGTAGGTCACCGCCGTGACTGCAATCGTGTAGCGAAGGTTCGCATATCCGTCATTGTTCGAATTGTCATCATCGTCCAGTCCATTCCCTGCCGCCCAAGTAATGATGTTGCCCAGGCCTCCACGGCCTTGGTGAGCATCTGCTTCCATGGCTGCTGTCATCAGCGGCCCTGGCCCTGAAAGGGTCCTCCCGTTGTCGCTAGGACCCCAAGAATTCGAGTAAATGTCGATGCTTTGACGCTCATGCGCCAGTGTATTGGCTTCTCGAACGTCGGTGGTGCTGCATGAAATCAACTGAAGGCCGGCTAATCCCGCCATCGGGGCAGCACCCGATACGCCCAAACTATTGTTGCCGACCGCAGCTGCGACACCACCTGCGGCCGTACCGTGAGCGTCGTTGGATGCAGGGGTAGGGTCGCCATCGTTGCCACAATAATCGTAGTCGAGCGTGGATTCGTAGTGGTCGTCAAGGTCGGGGTGGTTCCAATCAAATCCGTCATCGACAATACCGATAATGACGCCTTGGCCGCGATATGTATCCCAAGCAGTGGTGATGTTCACGTCCTCTCCAGCAGTACCCCCTGATTGACCGGTATTGATGAGGTGCCACTGGTCATTCAACTTCGGGTCGTTGGGAACCCATCGCGGGAGTTGTTCCTGTTCAATGAGTGGATAAAAGACCTCGATGACGCCTTCATGTTGCATGTTGGTCAATAATTCCAAGCCCTCGAGACCGTTCTCCATCACTAGCCATGCCCCTGATAGATGTGGAAGTGCATCACCAACGGGCGTGTGGCCGATGGCCACCCAGGAGGACGTTTCCTCAAGTTGTGTTGAGGAATACTGAGTGAGGTCAGTCACACGAGCGAGGGCAGATTGGACCGCCAACGAGTAACTCTCAGACATGAGTGACTGGTCCGCATCAGAGCCTTGGTCGGTCTCTGGCAGGTCGTCAGCAGAGGATACTGCACTCGATGTGATGGGTAAAAGAGAAGTCAAAAGAAGCACGACCAAGAGATGCGCTTTCAACCTCATAGCATTTCCTTGGGCCCGTACCTCATAGGACTAACGGTTTCGTGGACTGGCGAGTACATGCCATCAATCCCACTCGGAAAGAAGGCCAAACCCAGTTTGAGCCTCGTTGAGAACACACGTGGTGCACATCAAAGATTCATAGGTGTGGGCGGCAACCCGTGGGCATGGAACGAATGCTCGTTGGCGGAGGATGCTTCTGGTGTGTCGAGGGGGCTTACAAACAACTTCGCGGTGTTGAATCAGCACTTCCAGCCTATGCAGGAGGGCATGATGAGCGCCCAACCTATCGTGCCGTTTGTTCGGGATCGACGGGCCACGCCGAGATTGTTGAGGTCGTTTACGACCCGCAGGTGATCGATTATGAAACACTCCTCGAAGTCTTTTTTACCGTTCACGACCCTACCCAACTCAACCGACAAGGCAACGATATTGGAACCCAATATCGCAGTTGTATCATGCCTGTGAACGAGACCCAACGCATGCTTGCTGAATCTATAATCCAGCGCATGGAGCCGCATTTTGATTCACCAATTGTTACCACGATTGAAGAAGCAATTCATTTTACAATCGCTGAAAAAGAACATCATGATTACTATGCTCGCAATCCCTATCAGGGCTATTGTGCCGCTGTCGTCGGTCCAAAAATAGCCAAAGTACGAGCGAAACACGCTCATCTTTACGACTGAGGCGCCCATTATTCCCATGGGTGATGTTCAAGAAGCGCCTATTGCGACAAGGCATCATGGTCAACAGCATACCAATGCCACCAACGCCGGTCAACGAACCCATTCTCGGATACCTACCCGGAAGTGCTGAGCGCGCCGCTCTTGAAGTAGAACTGAAGCGACAATCCAATGAAATTCTCGAGATCCCTTGCATCATCAACGGCGAAGAAATTTTCACTGGCGATGTCGTTGAACAGGTCATGCCCCACGACCACGGTCACGTCATTGCCCGAGTTCACATGGCAGGCAAGAAAGAAATCGAGGCCGCAATCAGTTCCGCACTTGACGCACATGAGATGTGGTCCACCATGCCTTGGCAATCCCGTGCTGCTATTTTCCTCAAGGCGAGTGAATTGCTACGAGGGCCACGACGAGCTGAAATCAACGCTTCAACGATGCTCAATCAGTCCAAAACCTGCCATCAGGCTGAAATCGATTCCGCCTGTGAACTCATTGATTTCTGGCGATTTAATGCTGATTACGCCCGACAAATCTACGCTGATTTACAACCCCCAGTCTCTCCTTCAAGCATGTGGAATTCAAGTGAAGTTCGTCCATTGGAAGGCTTTGTCTTCTCCGTGACGCCTTTCAACTTCTCCAGCATCGCTGCGAATCTGCCATCCAGTGCCGCTCTCATGGGGAATGTTGGCGTTTGGAAACCTTCTCGCAATTCCTACGTATCCAACTACCGCTTGATGCGCCTTATGATGGATGCTGGTTTGCCTGGCGGAGTCATCAACTTCGTCCCTGGAAAAGCCAGCCTTATTGGCGGCATGTGCCTTGAGCACCCTGAGTTAGCAGGTATTCACTTTACAGGTTCAACCAAGGTGTTCCGACAGATGTGGCGCGATGTGGCGAACAATTTGGAACGCCTCAAATCCTACCCCCGCATCGTCGGTGAGACCGGTGGAAAGGACTTCATCGTCGCACACCCAGATTGCGACCGTCAAGCCTTGCTGGTCGCCATGCTCCGTGGTGGATTTGAGTTTCAAGGACAGAAGTGCAGCGCCGCCAGCCGTGTCTACGTGCCGCGCTCGGTTTGGGACGCCATCAAGGACGATTACGTCGCCGAAGTCAACAAGATCACCGTCGGCGATGTATCGGACTTAAGCAACTTCTTGGGCGCCGTCATCGACAAGAAGGCCTTTGACAACATCACTGGTTACATCGACCGTGCTGCGGCAAACTCATCTTGTGAAATCGTGACGGGAGGCACTTACGACGACAGCAAGGGTTACTTCATCCAACCCACCAGCATCGTGTGCAATGACCCAAAGAGCGAGACGATGGTCGAGGAAATCTTCGGACCCGTACTCTCTATTCACGTCTATGAAGACGATGACTTTGAGGCAACCCTCACCCTGTGCGATGAAACCTCCGAATATGCGTTGACAGGTTCAATCTTTGCTACCGACCGAGTTCACGTTGAAACCGCCATGAAGGCACTGCGCTATTCAGCAGGAAATTTCTACATCAACGACAAGCCCACAGGTGCTGTCGTCGGCCAACAACCCTTCGGAGGTGCCCGAGGCAGTGGAACCAACGACAAGGCTGGCAGTCCTCTGAATTTACTTCGCTGGGTGAGTCCACGTTCCATCAAAGAGACCTTCGCGCCGCCACACGAGTGGACCTATGGCTTCCTTGGCTAACTCAAACTGATTCTTGACCGGAGGGTGAACCTGCGGCTTTTCGAGCCAAACGTGCCTTGTGTGCTCGCTCTGCTTGGGGTATGATGTACTGTGCAGGATAGCGATTTGAAACAAGGCTGATCAGGTACCATCCAAAGGCCAACAGCGGCGTGGCGACCATCACAGTGAGGGCTGCGGCCATGACGAGGAAGCCATCCGTAGCATTCCATGACCACAGGGCACTGAGCCCCGTACAGAGGGGCAACCACCAGCGGGCAGCAAAACTCGGCGTGGACATTCCCTTGTGGTCTTTTCTTGGCGCAAAAGCACTTGCGAGGAGGCTCATGTGGGCTGAGCACCTGAAAGAGTATTTCAAGCGGCGTTTTTTTCCAAAGGACGGACTCTTCAAATGGTGCGGTGATGTGCAGCATACACCCGCAATGATGATGGCCACTGCCGAATGCTGTTTTTCAGTGACGAATGATGGGCGAACTGAGCGGGTACTCATCCTCAATGGTGAACTGTGTGCAACCAAACATGCGTCCAATGGTGCCCAATGGCATTCCACTGACGCCAACGCCTGACCGCCTCACCGTATGGCGAGCCTCAACGCCGTGGCAGACCGTTCGGTCCATGTTGGGCTTGGTGATTGTTTGCTTCTTCATCGCTCAACTGGCGGTATTGGTTGTTGCCGGCTATATCGACGGCGACATGAACGGAACGCCAGGGCCATTTGACCCCTTTTTCACCTTCGTTGGTAGTTTGTGTCTTTCTCCGTTCTTGATGTTGTTTTTCTTTTTACGAAGACCAAAACTCACTCACAGCATCAATGCACACCCCAACCCACTCGGCCATACAACACATGCGCTTGCGGGAGGTTCGGTGGTTCAATCGACTCAGCCGACCTCGGTAAGCCATCATCTCTTCCGTTCAACAGCCCCTCTTGAGATGCCACGTCCGAAGCATCTTTGGATGCTTTTTATTCTCGGTGTGGGCATTTCAACAGCCTGCCTTTTGCCGTTGACCTTGACCGGTGCGAATGTCGTAACGGTGCTTCTAGCGCTGGTCATTGTCTTGCCAGCGTGGCTCATCGGATTTGCCACGCCCGTGTTTGCATGGTGGTCCATTACGAGTCGACACATGGGCATCACGATGTCCCGCAGGGATGCTGAGTGGATTCTTGTGGCGGGAATGTTGTCCACGGTTCCTGCAATTATCATCAACTCACTCGTGTCACCTGTTGTGCTCAACAGCCTCGGTTTTGACGCATATCAGGTTGGTAGTTGGGGTGAGGGGATGATTCTCTTCTTGTCAGCCCCAATTGGTGAAGAATTATCCAAAGCCCTCGCAGTGCTCTGCTTGAGCCACCTCATCGTCTCGCCCAAACACGGATTTTACGTTGGCTCAACGGTTGGACTCGGCTTTGCACTTCTCGAAAATGCGCAATACATCTTCATGGCATTGCTCAGTGATTACAGCAGCATCTCGTACTTTTTCACCGCCTCTCTGAGAGGGTTGAGTTCAATCCCAGGCCATGCCATGTGGACCGGCTTGAGCGGTTATGCCATCGGGTGCTGGCTAGCAAGAGACAACCGACTTGCCAACATCACGAGCTCTGCCTTTGTCAGTCACGACCCGGAAGCAAGTTGGGTACTCTACGACAAAACTGGGCTACCCGTATCAACTGCAGGATGGGCGAACATTCCTTCCGATCGAATGATCCGATTGGTGTCACGCTACGAGCAATATGCTTGGTCCATGCCAACCAAGCCTCTCACGGGCATCTTGTTGGCGATCTTGGGTCACGGATTGTGGAACGGAACATCTTGGGGTGTTGGCAGACTGCTTGCAGATTCTGATTCAATATTGGCAATTCTCCTCCAACTTGGATGGCTGGTATTGATGGTTCTGACGCTGTGGCTTTGCATTTTACGCTGGTTACCGACCATCGTATTGGGGTCAAAAGAAGTCTAATTTCTATTAGATATGGGTCATGGATTCAAAAGGCACCAATCGTTCGCTAGAGTTACGACATGTCTTGACATGCAGTAACAGGTGGTTGCAGCCATGGAATTCTTTGTGAGCGGACCGAACACGGGTAACCTCATCATCACTGCATTCCTCATTGGAGTATTGCTTGTGCTTTCTTCACGTGCCAAGATGCTTGATAAAAAAGGCGCCAATGCTGCTGCAATCCTCGGTTTGGTGGTTGGAGGCCTCGGTCATTGGACCTGGTTGCTGATTCTTCTTGGCTTCCTTGTCAGTTCTCACAAAGCGACAAAATGGAACTTCGAAGAAAAAACTGCCCTCGGCCTTTGCGAGTCAAGTGACGGACATCGCGGGTGGACCAATGTCGTCGCTAACGGAGCAATACCCGGTCTTGTCTGCATTTTAGCCTACCTCTCCGAAGACTACGATGCAATCATTTGGATGTTCGGAGCCGCCGTTGCCGTCGCCACAGCAGATACCTTTGCGAGTGAAATTGGATGCCTTGACACTCGTGTTCGTATGATCACCACCCTCAAGCCCTGTGAACGTGGTGAAAACGGTGGTTTTTCCCCAAATGGCCAACTTGCAGCAGCGGTAGGCTCGGTTGTTGTTGCATTGCTGACTCTCTGCGCATGGGCTTTGACCCAAACAAGTTCATCGCTTGAAGAAGGGATGCCTTTCTTCATGATGTTGACGCTCATTGGCTGGCTCGGCTGTCAAGTCGACAGTTACCTCGGTGCGATTTTTGAGAATCGTGGCTACCTTACCAAAGGAGGCGTCAACGGTCTTGCCATCCTAAGTGGCGTACTCCTCATGTGGTTGTATCTCGGAAGCCCCTTGTGAAGGTAGACTTGAGGGCATTGGATTCTTGAACTGAGACCCATTGGTCGGTTCATGGGGCGTCAATTCTGGGTCATCGGCGCCCTTTTTTTGATGCTCACCCTCTCCGTATCAAGTACGGTCACTGCGAACACCCAAGAGAACTTTGAACCGGGCTTTGTTGAATGGACCATCATACCACACGAACGCTTGTTCGTCGAGGGAGCTGACGTTGAGGAAGCAGTTCTGCAGCGAGGACAAACTGATTCAGCCGTTGGTGGCTTAACGATTGGAGTCACCAACGATGCTGTGCCCGTATTCACGCTTCAAAGCCCGCCAGTTGAACAAGCCATTGAAACCAGTGTGATGATGGGGGTCTATTTTTCCGTGATTCTTGACGGAGGCGGAGGTCCACAAACCTGCACCCGCCAAACCCTCATTGAGTCATCAACCACGCTCTATTACTCCGTCAGCGTAGGAGGAAGCGAAGTCTACAGCACCAGTGTCAGCCAAGTCGTGGATACCGTGACTGAAAACGACGCAATGAATTTTTCTGGAGAGATGCAAAATGTATCTTTGAGCATGTCACCAGGGGATGCCTTCACGTTGAGCGTCTCCATTCATCACCAGTGTCTCGGCACGCAGGCGAGGGTGCAATGGGGTGGCTTTGAACATAACAGCGGAGGCATCATCATGGAAGGCGTCATCTTCCAGCCAGAAGCACGCATATTGGTGGACGCTTCTCGCCTCGCCCACGTTGAATTTGAGCACCGCCTTCCATGGGGTCTTGAAGACCTTCGAGATGAGAAATGGGAGATATGGGGCCCTCTTGACTCTACTGAAAAGAGCATCCGAGACGGCGAATACTTGGTAGAGACCAGCGCTGGTCGTATCCGAATGACCCGAGATTTGGGTGGAAACGATACCGTCTACACCTGGTCGGGAACCAAAACACTCCCTGTTGGTGAACTCAACCTCCAGTTTTGCATGCGGACCGTGGCTGGCAATCTCAACAGCGACTGCCACGCGGAAGGTATTGTTCGCTTTGAAGTGACCAAAGGAGATGAGGGCTTTGCGAATGCATCCTTGTGGCTCAGCATCACCACCTTTTTGGCCCTTGCAGGCTACATCGTCAACGCCTTCCGAAGTGGCTTACTTCTCCCGCTTCCCATTCTTGGCGCCCTGCTAGCATTGGCTCTTTTGACCATACCCACCGTCTTTGACCAACCCAATCTCGGTGCGGATGCAAGTATCCTTGAGAATACAAAGGTTCTCGATTCAAAACTTACCGGACTGGATGGCAATGAAATTGAGGTGAGTGAATTGCTCGATGGCCATGAAGCGCTTCTTATTGGCATGATGTTGCCAGGTTCAGAAAATTCATTAACGCAAGCCAATGAATTCAATCGAACCCTCGACCAATTGGGTGACCGCATCAATGTGATTCACATCGTAACGGGCGAAGATGCAAGGCTCACAGATGCCAATTCGGTGGCTGTGGCGACCAACAGTACTTGGGCCGTTTATCTCGATGAAAACAGCGTCTTTGCTAACAGCCTGCCCGATGGCGCATCGGATTCAGTCCTCGTCATCGACCCAGCCATGCACGTCACCTTCTCCCAGCCATCATCTGCAGCCATGCTCGATTTGGTTGAAGCGGTGGACGCCATCAAATCTGGCGGACCAAGTTCGCCTGGCATCTACTTCGGGCTCTTGTTTGGACCCGGCCTCTTCTTGCTCTTCTTGGCACTTCCCAGAGAAGAGTGGGTAGCTCCCGATGAACCACTTCCTCCCGGACTGTTGTGGGGGTCGATCATCGTGGCATCAGGTGCAGGATTGTTCCTCGTGAACCTTCCAGCACTGCTGGTCACCTTGCTTCCCGTTGGGATGCCCATACGCTTCATCCTTGACATCGTGATGATGCTTTGGATGTTGGAAATATGCTTCTTTACTGCCAAGCGAGGATCGCCCTATGAAGCAGACCTTCTCGGGAAACTCATTCACTCCGCCTTCCCTGCTGGATTCCGCGAGTGGCGAGACCCCGTTGACATGGACCGGGATGTCCTTTTGGGTATCTGGTTGGGCTGGTTTGGATGGTTGAGTTTCCCCTACCTCTTCCCTCAATCCGTTGGCGCAACGGCGCTTGCAGGCGGCAGTGGGCTTGCCACGGCTGCCTTCTTCCTTCTCCTCTTTGTGTTCACGGGAGGGTTCGTGGTACTCATGCTACGTATTGTAGCATCATGGGGTGGTCCGTTCTCGAGGCTCTTCGGCAAATTTGGAGGCGAGGTCTTCGCTCAATTTGTCGGATGGATTCTCACGCCAATTGCACTTTGGATGACTCTTAGCACTGTCATCAATGCCTTCGAACTGGGTGTTCTTTGAGGACGAGCATTATACAGGTTAATGTTGAACGCTTGCGTATGCATCAACGCCAACCCCATTGGAGTCAAACCAGTCAACGTCTTTTCACAGAATGCCCTCGAGCTTGGGCTCATCAATATGCTTTTTTGGAGCAGAAGAAACCACCTTCAAGATATTCCTCACAACCACGAACCTTTGATGAGGTCACCGTTCGAGTCGCACGGTTGGTTTGGATTGAACGCCTCAACGATCAGTACCACCGTAAGGTATGGAGCGACATCTACCGCAGAAGGAGAATATCTTCAGCGATGGATGAAATGTTGTGGAACGCAAGAATGGAAGTCAGCCAATTGCGTAAGGCCACGGCCATTCACCGTATTGCAGAGCAACTTAGAAGCCTTGAAGAAAGTACGATGTTACGTATTGCCTTCTCAGAAGATGGAAAAAGGTGGGTGTATTTCCAACGTCAAGAAAAAGTGAATCTCAACGGCATTGACCTCTTTGCAGCGCCCGACATCGCCTTCTTTCACCAAGACAAATGGACACTCATCCGCATTCGCTTCCGAACAAGTAAGTGGCTACCAACTATTGACCTTGAACATCGTTTAATGGCCCATTGGGCCGTTCAACAATCCGGTTTCCCCTCATCGGCAGGTGATTAAAGAATTCGTGAACTCGCCTGGTCCCGTGGCGTTTGGAGAGAGCTGCGTGTTGAATGCGATGAAGGACGACTGAATGAAGCACTCGACCTTCTCCTTCTCGACGTTCAAGAAATGCGTTCGACACAACGAATGGCCTTAGCCGACCCCTCACTGGCCATATTGCCTCTGGCAGGAAGAGAGCGCAGTTGCAGGATTTGCGTTCATCGAAAAACATGCCCAGCCAACGATGGGTTGGTGAAGGCAAAGCAGAGACAGCGATACTATCTCACAACGTTGAATTCAAAGAGGAGCGATGAGATCAGCGAGGACTGATGCAACATCTTCAGCCTTGGTGACGCCGCTTGCCAAGAGGACACCCTCCGCACCCAATTCGATGGCTTTGGCCACGTCATTGCCGTTTTTGACACCAGCACCGCACAAGACCCTCACATTTGGATTCACGGCTTTTACAGCAGCAACAGTATCGCTCACGATGGAAGGGTCTGCGGTTGTCACTGAAATATCTCCACCGATCAGTTCGGGAGGTTCAACAGCGATGTACGTGGGGTTCAGTGCTGCGAGGGCTCGGGCTTCGTGCACGTCTGCAGCGCAAGCACAAACTGGAAAATCGTCGGGCAGCATCGCCAGTAATTGTTCAACATGGTCCAATGGAACCTTGTGTTCGGCGTGATTAATGATGCTTCCAGATGCTCCACGGGCCAGAGCAGTTGTCGGTTCAAGCCATCCAGTATAGCCTCCCAAACCCACAGGGTCAAGGTGTTGTGCCCAAACTTCAACATCTTGTGAGGTCTGAGAAAGGAGTGCTAGATCAAAAGCAGAAACGACAGCAACCATCGTCGCAGGGCCTGCGGCATGTGCTTCCATGGCCTCCAAAAGAACTTGAGCTGCTTCACCAGATGCACTGGCATATGTTTTGAAATTCACGACAATCAATGGCTTTGTCATGTACAGAGCCAGCGGCCCATTGGTTTTGAGGTTTCATCCTTTCCACCTCGAAAGTGAGGGAATCACTCGGTGGACGGTGGCCATTGCCCGCCGTGTTGGATGGTACCCTTCGGCACGACACTGCCGTGGTCAACCACAACCTCGGTGAGATGGCAGTTTGAACCAACATGTGAACGTTCACCAACGAGACACGAAGAAAGGACCGAATCGTCTCCAACGACGGCCGCTTCGAGAAGCGTGGACGCATTGAGGTGTGCAGAACCGATGCTGCAACCTTGGCCGACCATCGATTGTTCGACCGTTGCTCCTTGGCTCAAGGATTTGTAGGTCGCTTCATTTGCAAACCAGGAAGTTGTACCCGTTGGAACCAACCCACTGTTCCATCGTTGATGCAAAATAGATGCTTTCACCGCATCGCTCCAAGCAGCCGGAGTCCCTGCGTCGATGAAATAGCCGTCAAAGGATTGACCACTCAGCAACTGTTCTGAGGCAAGTTTTGGGAACACATCCCTTTCTATAGAATGCTTGCCCCGTGGCATGTAATCAAAAACATCATCCTCAAAGATGTAAGACCCTGCATTGATGAGGTTTGAAAATACCTGTTCAGGACGAGGCTTTTCCATAAATCGAGTAATGCGCGATGAGGCATCAAGGCCAACAATTCCAAAGCGTGTAGGATCTTCTACCTCCCACAGACCGAGTGTACCAACAGATTTGTTCTTCCGATGAAGCGAAAGCATCGAAGAGGCATCGAGTGAAGAGATAATGTCGCCGTTGAAACAGGCAAAGGTACCGCTTACAACGTCTCGGCAATTCCCAAGAGCGCCGCCTGTTCCCAAAGGCTCATCCTCTGGCACGATGCGAACATCGAAAGGTGCATCACTTGTTTTGAAGTAATCCTCGATTTGGTCAATACGGTATCCTCCTGCCACAACGACCTCGTCAACCATGTCAACTGGAAGGGAACTAACCACATGTTCGAGAAGGGTCTTGTCCAAAACGGGAAGGAGCGGTTTTGGAATGGTGTGAGTCCACGGTCGCAATCGTGAGCCAACGCCACCCGCAAGAACCACGACCTGCATGAACTGTCCCTCGGGCCACTATGATATGAAAAGCGCGGGTTGATGACAAGCAACCTGAGTTAACTGCCTTGACCACTCGTGCATGCTCCGGCAAAGTATTCAAAGACGGGCTTTGATTCGTTACGGTTGGGAAGCGACATGAACATTCACGAATATCAGGGAAAAGCCTTGCTCAAAGCCAACGGTGTACCCGTCCTTGAGGGCGTACACTGCACGACCGTAGAAGCTGCTTTGGCCGCCTACGACCATCTCGGTAGCAAGGTCGTTGCCGTGAAGTCTCAAATTCATGCGGGTGGTCGAGGTAAGGGGACACTGTATCACCCAGAAAGCCGTGAACATGTCATGGATGGTGGTGTGAAAATTGCCTTTTCACGCGACGAAGTGAACACCTACGCATCCAATATCTTGGGCAATGTACTCGTGACCATCCAAACCGGTGATGAAGGCAAAGTCGTAAACAATCTCTATGTCGAAGCCGGTTGTGACATCGCCCATGAATATTATCTTGCGATTCTTGTTGACCGAGAAAACAAAGCTGTACTCATCATGGCTTCAACCGAAGGTGGAATGGATATTGAACACGTTGCTGAAACCACACCTGAAAAAATCCACAAGATCTCAGTTGACCCCAACGCTGGCTTGCTTGGCTACCAAAAGCGAGACCTTGCTCTTGCCCTTGGTTTGACTGGAGCAGCACACAAATCCTTCGGCAAGGCGCTGAGTTCAATGTACAACATGTTCGTTGCCAGCGACTGTGCCATGCTTGAAATCAATCCACTTGTCAAGACTGCTGATGAGCAGATCGTTGCCCTCGACGCAAAAGTCTCCTTTGATGAAAACGCAGAATTCCGCCATAAGAACTGGGATGAACTCCGCGACCTATCGGAGGAAGAGGATGTCGAAATCCGTGCCAAGGAAACGGGACTTTCCTATGTCAAATTGGATGGCAACATCGGCTGCCTTGTGAACGGAGCAGGACTTGCTATGGCGACCATGGACGTCATCAAACTCTACGGTGGCGAGCCGGCAAATTTCCTTGATGTGGGGGGCGGGGCGAATGAAGAACAAGTCAAAACCGCTTTCTCAATCATTCTCGAAGATCCCAACGTCAAAGGAATACTGGTCAATATCTTCGGAGGCATCATGCGCTGCGACATCATCGCACGCGGTGTCATTGCAGCAACTGAAGCCTTGGACCTCGATGTCCCACTCGTGGTGCGCCTCGCAGGAACCAACGTCGACGAGGGCAAGGCGATTCTTGCAGCATCCGACCTCAACATCCACCCCGCTGACGACCTCGCTGAGGGCGCTCAACGGATTGTAGAATTGATTGGAGGTGCTGCTTGATGGCAATATGGATTGAAGAAGATGCAAAAGTACTCGTTCAGGGTATCACTGGAAAACAAGGTCAATTTCACGCTGACAAGATGGTAGAATATGGCACTCAAATCGTTGGTGGTTGCACGCCCGGAAAGGGTGGACAAAGCGTTGACCTCCAAGGCAAAGCATTCCCCGTGTGGGATTCGATGTTTGAGGCGATTGAAGCAACAGACGCTGATGCAACCGTCATCTACGTGCCACCCCCCTTCGCGGCTGAAGCCATCATGGAAGCAGCAGATGCCTTTGATTCAATCAAGGGTGAAGGGGTCGTTGTTTGCATCACGGAAGGAATTCCTACACTTGACATGGTCAAAGCCGTAGCCTTTGTAGAAAACCGACCTGGCGTCCGTCTTATCGGACCAAATTGCCCCGGTATCATCACCCCAGGTGATGGCGGTGGAGCAAAAATAGGCATCATGCCCGGTCACATTCACGCCAAAGGTCGCATCGGAATCGTTTCCAAATCAGGAACGCTGACCTACGAGGCCGTGGCTCAAACCATGAGCATCGATGAAGGACAATCAACGTGTGTTGGAATTGGAGGCGACCCCGTCAATGGAACAGGTTTCATCGAATGTTTGGCTGCCTTTGAAGCCGATGAGCAAACCGAAGCGATCGTCATGATTGGAGAAATCGGCGGTAATGCCGAACAAGAAGCTGCGGCATGGGCAAAAGAACACGTGACCAAACCCATCGTTGGATTTGTTGCAGGCGCAACAGCACCTCCCGGCAAGCGCATGGGGCATGCTGGAGCGATTATCTCTGGTGGAAAGGGGACTGCTGAAGAGAAATTCGCTGCCTTTGAAGCAGCTGGCATCGCTTGTGCAAAAGACCCATCTGAACTCGGCGCTGTGCTTCTTGAATCACTCAAGGCTGCGGGCCTTCGTTGATCAGATGAACACATCTTTGAGATGAGAACGCGTTCGTGACACAAGATTCAATTTCTTCGCCATGGTAAGAATTTCCTTACCTTTCTTGCTGTGAGCATAGACTGCTTCACCTGGACTCACCAAAGCATTCCAATGGGCTTCAAACCACGCTGCATGCTCTTTGTGGGTGGCAAGACAAGCAGGAACTCGATGGAACATCACCAACTGATTGCGCTCCTTGCGGACAAATTTTGCAAGGACTTCAGGGAGAATTCTTGAAAACAATGTTTCGTCGAAAAATTTTGAGGAACGCCCAATGATGTATCTCGCATCCTCCAATCCTCCAAAGACCTCCTCAATGGCTTGGGCGAACAGAGAAGACTCTTCTTCTGTGCAACCCTCAATGTAGTATCGGTACCAACCTCCGCCTCGCTCACCTCCGCCGAGTTTGCTATTTGATGGAAGCAATCCGGCATCCCACATGGAGTTGGCAACTGCGGTGATGATGGCTTTGTTGAGAGATTCTTGCGCCCAAGGCGTACGGTTTCCAAACTGAAAGCCCAATCCACCTGAACCTGTTGTAGGGGGTAAGAATTCAAGCGATTTTCTCGCAGTTGATGAAAAGGGTTGACCGATAGCCCAACGCTGACGAGAATTCGAACGCTGACGTGCTCGCTCTAACATTTCTTGATTGATGAGATTCATGCCTTCATTGATTCCTTCGGGTTGTAATTCTGTAAATGCTGCATGAACGTGCCCCACTCCTTTCTCGATGGAACCATCATCACATACACCGAAGAGATTGGTATGCTTTTCACGGAAGCGATCATAATCATCAAAACCTTTGATGAATTCTTCCGCGAGGCAAATCACATCCCAGTTATTTGCCACTTTTTCCTTCCACAACTTATCCAAACGCATTGAACGGCCACGCAATTGGTTGATACTCATGCTCGTCGTCACCGTCGTGAGGTCAAACAAGACATTGATTCGAGAGGCATCCCAACCTTCTCCTAAGAGCCCACGTGTACCAATCAAACATTTTGTAAATCCTTCTTGGAAAAACTCTGTGACCATGGTCGAATAATACCTCGGAGCCCAATCTGCGCCAGAACCATGGATGTGATGGAATCGGTCCATCTGGATATCTTCAAACTCAATTTTTAGATCTCGCTCAAGAACCCAAGCACGTGCCTTCTCAAGGAATCTCGCTGCGATATCGTCATCGACCAGAAGCGTGCTACCGGTCATCAGTATAGGGTCAAGTTGGTCACCCAATTCACAATGAACAAGCGCTTTGAACACACCGATAGCCCCCCCTGCTTCACGGTCGTGAATTCCCTCAACAAGTGCTGTTGAGGACGTCTTCTCGAAATCGGTCACAATGACGCATCTCAATTTCGGACCTAATACATCGTATTCAACTCGAAGAATTTCGGAAACTGCCTTTGTTTTTTCTTCTGCATATGCCAGAATCCTGCTTACCGGAGAGGCACAGGGCCTTGCTCCACTTTCTGTAATTTGGTAGCCGAGAAGACGCAGTCGGTTGGTTACTTCATCTGCGAGTTCGTGGTCGATTGAAGACGTTGAGCGACGAAGCCCAAAACGAACATATCGGTCGAGCAGTGGACGCAATAAGACGATCATGGGAGAGGCTTCGCTGAAATCATCGATGCCAACCATCGTCGTAGGAACTCCTTTCGGCAAGGGGCGATTCAAGAGAGTGAGATAGGCCCGAGCAGCCTGAGAGAAATCAGGCAAAATTGATTCAAATTTTCGCCATGAAAGGTCATTGCGGCCGGGAATTGAGCGTTCACTTAGCGTGGTATACAACCAATCAGGAAAGGCCTCCGTTCTGCCCTTCGTGTCTTCCCTCGGTTGGGTAATGTCATCCACAACTTGAAGAAAGGCTGTATCTGCATCACTGATGTACTTCAATTCCTTTGCAGAAGGGCGTACGAAGTAGCACAAATCTTGGTACGGTGCGAGGTTTGAATCCCTTACAAGAGCCGGAATAGGAACCTCATAGTCAATTTCACCGAGAAGAGCCCGGTAGTGTTCAGCACCCATTGCTGTCTCCTCATCAGGAGGCGTCGCCGTCAATCCAAGGATAATAGGGTCGTCGAACATTGCCTTCAATTCCACCAATACCTTGCCCCAATGTTCGGTCAGGTGATGGCACTCATCGAGAATGATCAATCCGATGTCAGCTGCCCTCAATCGCTCAATAGCAGCCCTCGAACTCTCGTTGAGCCAAGCGACACTCCCCGACTCCTCAGAGAGAATTCCGCGTGCTTTTTTACGGAAGCCTTTCATTTGTTTCTCAAAGTAATCTGGATTTTTCAATTGCAAATCATCCAACCATTCTTGAGCGGAAAGGTCGTCAGACGCTTCTTGCAAATCGATGAGTTTCTCAACCCACAACTGCAACGCTGTTTCCTCTAAATCCGAGCTTTTTGTCCTCACCATCGTAATGGATTGGTAGGTAAGCGACGTCAACAATCCGGGTTCTTGAGACGTTAAACTCACCATTTCCTCCTTCCCGTCAAGGTCAAACAAGGATGTACGAGAGGCCCATTGCGCTTGGATGGCAGAATTCGGAGAGAGTACCAATGCTGGACGTCGTACCAAGTCTGACCATACATAGAGGCCGAGAATTGTTTTACCTGAACCAGGAGGTGCAACGATGTACAATTCCTTTTCTCCAGCAGAGAGTTGTTGTTCGATGATGGTCGATGCTGCGACCTGAGATGGTCGCAAGGTTCCCGAAAAGCAAATGTTTCCGAAATCGGTTGGCATTGAACCACCAATCAACGAGGTGGACCTCGTTTTGGACCGCCAGGAGGACCGCCGCTCTTCTTAGGACCGCCAGGAGGACCACCGCTCTTCTTAGGACCGCCAGGAGGACCACCGCTATTCTTAGGACCGCCAGGAGGACCGCCGCTCTTCTTAGGAC
>Ga0222716_10001561_pt1 | contig 19104 bp, 12 predicted proteins | sample C33_13DmetaG_FD_165044 | JGI IMG/M metagenome (GOLD analysis project Ga0222716, IMG submission 165044) | Estuarine water microbial communities from San Francisco Bay, California, United States - C33_13D | ecosystem: Environmental > Aquatic > Marine > Unclassified | place: USA: California... | reverse complement strand
GTTGATACTGCTGTTTGGCAATTATTATCAGGTGGTCCAGAAAATGATGTATTAGAATCACAAGGTGATATTTTAATTTACGGTGCTTCAGGTCCAGCACGATTACCAATTGGTGCGGCAGGACAAGCACTTGTTGTTAACTCTGCAGGCACATTACCTGAATGGGGTTATGTGGGACAAGTTGACCAAGTTTATTATGTTGGTCCAAACGGATTTGACCAACCGGCTCCTAATGCTGGTGTAACATTGGACAGACCATTTGCTTCAACAAGATTTGCACTACACCAAATTGATATGGGTCCAAGAAACCCACAAGGTGTTCATATGTTAACAAGAAACAAAGCATTTGTTCAAGCAGAAACAATTGCTTGGATCGACAGACAGATTACAAATAATATTCCACCATTCACAAACGCATTCACATATGATGCTACAAAATGTAAACGTGATGTTGGATTGTTGATTGATGCTGTAACACATGATTTACGTCATGGTGGAAATGCCAAAGCGAGAGAAACAGCATTAAAATATTTCACACCAGCAGGTGCTAGTTACGTTACAGGACAAGAAGATGAAACTGCGGCGGCTATCAACAGAGCGGCTTTTATTGCTCAACAAGTTGTAGGTAATGCTACTACATATTCAGCAGAACAAGTCACAATCAGTCAACACATTGATATCGAATACAACACAGAATCTAATGTGAGTAGTGACATCAGCACATTGATGTCTATTGTGTCAAATGCTATAACTGCCGGCAATATCAACGGTATTCCAGCAGAAAACAAACCACAAATCACATTGAACGTAAAAACTGGCACATACTACGAAATACTTCCAATGAGTGTACCGGCAAATTGTGCTGTGGTTGGAGATGAATTGAGATCAACCAACATCAGACCAGCAGGTCAATTGGTTGCCGCGAATGACACAGCCTACAGTTTACAAGGTATACAAAGAATGGAAGCCATCATCAGCGATGTGATTCAAAACAGTGCTGTTACAGTTACTCCAGCAGGTGGTGTTATCACAGTAACTCCACTTTCACAAACCATACTTGGTTTGAATGAAGGAACAGGTACAGCAGTGGCAACAACCACAAACGGTTCTGGTGTTAATTGTACTGTCACAGTTATTGTTAACCAATTCCAAACATATGAATCAATCACAGTTATACAGCCAGGAGAAGGATATGCTCCTGGAGATACTCTTACAATTCCATCAGGCACAACAATAGTTGGTCCTGGAGGTAATGATACATTGGGCTCAGACATCAATGTCACAATCACAGAAGTAACTTCAGGAAACACACTGACACAAAATGTTGATTTGCCAGCAGGTTCGGCGGCGGCAGGTATAGCGGCAACTACAATCGCTGACCAGATTGAAAAATACATCGACTTTGAACTTAATGCCAATGGTTCTGCTGTACCAGTTAGGGGATCAAACATACCTCAAGGTGATATAGGTTATTCAGATGCACGTATAAGACTGTATGCAAACAGAGATTTTATTGCCAAAGAAGCGGCAGAATTTGTGAAAAGAGCCAATCCAGGTTACACATTTGATCAAACGTCTTGTGAAGATGACATTAGAGACTATGTGGATGCAATCATAATGGATTTACAATATACTAAACTGGGAACAGAAGTCAGCAACTATTGGTCATTGAAAGGTGCCAAATGGTACGTGAATGCTGTGACAGGATCTACAACCTCTGATATGTTATATCTACGAAATGCAACAGGTTTAAGAAACTGTACGGTACAAGGATTATCAGGTTCATTGGGATCACAAAATGCGTATGGCACAAAACGTCCTTCAGCAGGTGCGTTTGTTTCACTTGATCCAGGTTGGGGCACAAGAGATTACAATGTGTGGATTGCTAATCCAACTCAAGGCACAGCAACTTACACACCAACAGATGGTACATATGACCCTAACACAGGTGTAATGACTGTAACTGTGGCAGGACACAACTGTCAACCAGGTGAGTCTGTGAGATTAACAACCGGTTCGATAACTTTCACCCACGGTGGTGGCAGTGATGCTTATCCATTGTCTGGTCAAGAAGGCGCAGGCGCTGAAATTATGATTGAATCAGTTACACCGACCACAATCACATTCAACATTGGTGCCAATGGAGCAGAAACTTCGGCACACACATTTAGCAGTGCTCTAGCAGATTCAGTACAGCAGGAAACTGTGTGTAGAGTGAGTGGTAGATCACCTTATGTACAAAACGTAACAACATTTGGTACAGGTTGTGTGGGACAAAAAATTGATGGAGACCTACACGCAGGTGGTAACGACTCTATTGTATCAAACGACTTTACGCAGGTGATATCAGACGGTATTGGTGCTTGGATTACAAATTTAGGAAGAGCAGAACTTGTATCTGTGTTCTCATACTACGGACACATTGGATACCTAGCAGAAAACGGTGGAAAAATACGTGCTACAAACGGTAACTCATCATATGGTGACTTTGGTTGTGTGGCAGAAGGTGTTGACGCAACAGAAGTTCCTGTAACAGGAACAGTCAATAACAGATCGGCTGATGCTCTAGTGAACAGTGTATTCACAGATGGTTCTCAGATACTGGCGCTACAATATTCAAATGCAGGTAGAGAATATTCAAATGCCAACATCATTATAACTGGTGACGGTTTTGGATTGAACGGTGTGACAGCAACTTACAACACAGGCGGTGTTTACAAAATTAGAATGTTGGAAACTCCTGCTTCAGATCCATCAGACTTAGGTGGTGATGGATATGTGACCACAACCAACTCAGCACAAACAGGAACAACAACTCAAATCACACTGGCGGCGGCAGATTCATCAGCAAGTGGTGTGTACATTGGAATGGCACTGTTTGTAACAGAAGGTAAAGGTGCTGGACAGTATGGTTACATTGATACATATTCTGCTTCAAGCAAAATTGCTACAATTAAAAAATTCTCAGACGATTCAGCAGGTTGGGACACATTGGGTGGTAAAGCAGTTGAAACCACGTTGGATTCAACCACAATCTATGAAATCACTCCAAGAGTGGTGATTGGTGCTCCACAAAATGATGGTTCTACTACTCCTAGACAAGCAGTGGGTAGAGCAGTTGTTACAGGTGAACAAATCACAGAAGTATTGATACTTGATTGTGGTGCTTCATACACATCAGCGCCAACAGTGACATTTGTAGATCCAAACAACACTGTGGACGCTCCAGTACAGGCATACATTGGAGACGGTGTGTTAGGACAACCAACATTTGTGGCAAGAGGTCAAGATTATGTGACTGCTTCTGCTCAAATCACAGAGCAAGGCACAATAGCATTAATTTCAGGAATCACTCAGGCTTCACCAGCAGTGGTTACTACACAATCAGCACACAATTTCAACACAGGTGAAAAAGTCAGGTTTGATTTAATTCTTGGAATGACTGAATTGAATACTGGTGTGTTCTACTATTTGAAAACATTAACAACAGACACATTTGAAATTTATCACGATCCAGAATTTACAACACCAATTGATTCAACCAATTATGTTCCTTACGCAAGTGGCGGACAAGCAGAAACATTTGGCGGTTTTAGAGATGACTATCAATCAGGCAAATACATTGCTGTTGAAAATTTAACTGAAGTTCCAAGAGCAGGTTCAAACATTGAGTTTGGTCACTTGCCAGGACAATACTTCAAACTGGTTGCTATTAACCAACAACTTGGAACTCAAAAACCATTCACAGCATTACTTCAAGTGTCTCCAGATGTAAAAGTTTCTGAAGCACCAGAACACGGTGAATCAGTCACAATGAGAATTAGATACTCTCAGGTTAGATTGACAGGACACGACTTCCTAGATATTGGTACTGGTAATTTCACAAATACTAACTATCCTGGATTACCAATTAGCAATCCGATACCAGACAATGAAGCCGTTGAAGGTGGTGGAGGAAGAGTGTTCTTCACTTCTACAGACCAAGATGGTAACTTTAGAGTTGGTGACTTGTTCTCTGTAGAACAAGCAACAGGTATTGCTTCATTGAATGCAGACGCATTTAATATTTCAGGACTACAAGAGTTACAGTTGGGTGATCTGGCGTTGGGTGGCACAAGTGCTTCCATCAATGAATTCTCGACTGACGGTACAATGGCGGCAAATTCAGACCAAATTGTACCTACACAGAGGGCAATAAGAACTTACATCGCTTCACAGATCGGTGGTGGTGCTAGTTCACTAAATGTTAACTTAATTACTGCTGGATTAGTGGTAATTACAGGTAACACGATAAGTACAAGTAACGATGTAGGAATTGATTTCCAGAGTGTTACTAATTTCACTAAAGGAATTAGCGGTACTCCGATAGCAATGAACTACTTAATACATAGTTAAAGGAGAAAAAACGATGGCTTCAGGAAGAATAGGAAAAGCAAATCTTTCAGCCGCTACCAATACGACTGTATACACAACGCCAGCATCCACTTTTACAGTGGCTTCTGTATCGTTTTGTAACAGAGGTAATCAAGCCGTTACAGTTAGATTAGCGGTGGCGGATGCGGCTACTCCAGATTCATCAGAATATGTTGAATATGAAACAGAAATTCTGTCTCATGGGGTGCTAGAAAGAACTGGACTCGTTTTAAATGCTGGACAACTGCTAGTGGCGTACACAAGTGCGGCTAACGTAAGTGCTGTTGTAATGGGCATTGAAACAAGTACAGCGTAATTTTAAGGTAAATTATATAAATACTACTAACAAAGGAAACAAAAACAATGGGTAGATACATATCAACAACTGGAACTGCTGGCGTTGTCACTAAAGAAGTGAATTCAACTTACCAAGCAGTAGTGAATGATAGAATCCTTGCAGATAGTTCAGTGGCTCCGTTTACAATCACGTTGCCAACGAATGCTTCTTTGTTGATCAATGACACAATTCAAATCATTGATGCAACACAAAGTTTTCAAACGAACAATATCACAGTGGATAGAAATAACTCTTTAATTCAAGGTTCAGCAGATGATTTAACGCTTGACTTGAATGGTGCTATTTTAACTATGATTTACACTGGTCCAACTTATGGTTGGATAGTTGGTGCAGTATAATACAATTTTATACTACACTTACAAACTTGGGGAACAGAAATTATGGCTAGTTTAAGATCATTATTAGGAACAAAAACAAATGAATTCGTATCTGTGGAAGAACAGAACCTTGAAAAAGGTAGAATTTATGTTTACACACCTGGCTGTAACTACTCTGCTCAAATCTGGTGTGGTTTTTGTTTTCATCCAGAAGTGTCTGGCACAGCAATCTTAGAATCATGGGGTGCTGGTGGATCAGGTGCAAAGATGTGTTGTTGCGGATTCGGACTTCCAGGCACGCAGGTGGTTATTCTCGTAAGACAATTTCAATGGCACCAGGTGACTACATTTGTGGTTACGTGGGATATTCATGCGGTAACGCAGACAACTTATGTTTCAGAGGATGCGGTGATTCAACATACATGAGAATTGTTACTGGTGGTAACGAAACTTGTATTTGTACACAAGGTGGTAAAGGTGGTATTACTTTCTGTAATACAGGACCTAGTTTCTTTTGCTGTTACAGAGCAAATGGATTTTGTGTAACAAGAACAAACAACAACAACTGTGGAATGGTGTGCAACGTGTGTGACGGCATGTGGTGGGCTTGTGGTTACGGTGGTGATTTCAACTGTTGCGGTATGGCATCTTGTGTGTCAGCATTTGGTTGTGAATCAATGTGTGTTTGTTACTTCAGATATCATATTCCAACTCCAGCAGGAATGTTTTCTAAAAAAGGAAACATGGTAATTTATCAAACAGAAAACAACAACGATTTCGCTCAATGGTCAGGTTCAGGTAAACACCAAGCACTTTCGGCACTAGGTGCTGGAAGATTTCCAACTGGTGGTATTCCTTGGGCAACTTGTTGGGGAGCCAGTAAAGCATGTCACTGTTATGACAACGAAGGTTGTATTCAGAATATGCCTATCGGAACTGGTGGTCATGGACCAATGCCTTGTCCAGGTGTGAGAGATCATGCTACAAGAGGCGGTAACGGTGGAGTACGTATTAAATTTATAACATAGGATAAAAAGATGGCAAGTTTAACAACACTATTACAAACCAAATATGATTTCGCAGTAGGTAACGAATTAAACCTAGAGCAAGGTCGTATCTACACTTATTATCCAGGTACCAACAGAAACACAAACTTTCAATGTCACGTGTGCTTTATAGCACCATCTGATGGAACAGCAACCATAGAAATATGGGGTGCGGCAGGTTCAAGTGCTGAAATGTGTTGTTGTGGAGGTGGTATTCCAGGTAACCCAGGTGGTTACTCTCGTAAAACTATTCAAATGGCAGAAGGCTGTTTCATTTGCGGACAAGTAGGCTTATCATGTTCTAACGCAGATTCACTGTGCTTTAGAGGATGTTCAGAACCAACTCAGATTTGTTGGTTTGGTGATGGCGGAGCAGATGGATGTATGTGTGCTCAAGGCGGTATGGGTGGAAGAGCATGGTGCTCAACTAGTCCATCAATATATTGTTGTGCCATAGCATCAGGTTTTTGTTACACACAAGGCGGTGACGAATATTGCGGTATTATCTGTAACTTTGTAGACTCAGCCGCTAACCCAGAATATTGTTCATTCGCATACGGCGGTGATATAAACTGTTATGGTGGATTCAGTTGTAAATATTGGAGACGTTGTCAACCAAACTGTATTTGCGGACAAATAGAAATTATCAGATTTCCTCCAGGCATGATATCGACACTGGGTGGAGAAGTAGCATACACTCATGACACTGACAACGGAAGAAGTCAATGGTCAGGTAATGGTGACTGGATGAATGCCTCACACGCATTTAACCTAGCAACACGTAACCCAACACAAGGTGGTCCATACACTGCTTGTTGGACAGGAAATAGACAGTGTGGATGTTATGAAGGTGGCGGTCGTATACCGTTTATGCCAGGTGGTGTACCTGCTCAAGGACCTACTCCATGTGGAGATGTTAGAGATCACGGACACAGAGGTGGACATGGCATAATTAGAATTAAATTTTTATCGGATACAGATGATTACAGTCTGGATTCAGCACCGTAGGAGTAAATAATAATATGGCAAGTTTAAAAGGAATATTAACAAACAGAAATCCAGCAGAGATGATTGAGAACAATCTCGAAACTGGTTACATATATTCTTACTCACCAGGCACAAACTGGACAAACTTCTGTAATGGAGTTTGTTGGACTGCGCCTGCTGACGGTACAGCAATCATAGAATCATGGGGTGCTGGTGGATCAGGTGCTAGAATGTGTTGTTGTGGTGACGGATTACCAGGCAATGCAGGTGCTTATGTAAAGAAAACAATCACAGTAGAAGCAGGCGACACTATGACAGGTTGTACTGGAATGGCTTGTTACGCTGGTAACATTTGTCACGTAGGCTGTTCTGATCCTACAATGCTGTGTTGGATAACAGGAAATAACGGCAATGGCTGTATCTGTTCAAGAGGTGGATATGGTGGAATGGCTATGTGTACAACTGGACAATCACTGTTCTGTTGTTTCAGAGGACAAGGTTTCTGTTACACAAGATGTGACAACAATCACTGTGGAGTAATTTGTAATGTTTGTAACAACCATTGGTGTTCACTAGCATATGGTGGAGATCAAGGCAAAGAATGTTGCGGACAATTTGGTTGTGTGAGTTACTTTGGATGTTGCCCACACTGTAAGTGTCAATTCCAACAGCACGTGCCTGTACCAGCAGGTCTATTTGCTGAAGAAGGCGCATTGATCACTTTCCAAAAAGAATCAGATGATACTAGAATGGCACAATGGTCAGGTAACCAATTATTCCAATGGTATGCGGCAGTTAATTTGGCAACAAAATCACCAAGACAGGGTAATCCAATGTCGTACTGTTGGAGATCAGACAGATCTTGTGGTTGTTACGAAATGCAGGGACACAATAACTATCTACCAATCGGAACTGGTGGAATTGGACCAAACCCTTGTCCAGATGTTAGGGATCACGGAATTAGAGGCGGATTTGGTGGAGTTAGAATCAAATTTGTTCCGGCAAGTTAATAGGATTTAGATAAATAAAACTGTTAAAAGGAAAACAAAATGATTGAACAAGCATTTACTATTAAAATACCAAATGAACCATTCACTGATGACTTCAGCAATGGTACTACTCATGCAGGAACCTACAAAGGTTTACGTTTTTTAAAAATTCAGGTTGAAAATTCAACAGGCATAGTAAAAAATGTGATGGCATCAGCGGACACAATGGATGATATCAATGAAGCATCTCCTGTTCCAATGCCAGAACACACAATCTACATCATTGATGCTAGAGACCATCCTTTTGAAGCGGCTTTTTTAACTCACAATTATGACACAGGTGAAGTTGCTGACTACACAGAAGATTTAGGCACAACAGATGAAGATGGCAACGCAGAAACTTGGACTCACTACTGGAATGACAACAACGGTGTGTTAAATCAAATTTGGATGGCAAACACTTTGAAATATAATTCAGACACAAACACATTCACAGATCCAGATGTAATGCTACACGGCGGTAATGAAGATGATTTTTGGCAATCAGTTGCTAATCACATTCAAGGAGCAACAGATGAATTGGCAAGAGGTTTAGATGTTTACAGTCAAGAAGAACTAGATGCAATATCAGACTACAAAACTTGGATATCTGGTATAGAAGCCAAATACAAAGGCACAGTTGCTTTTTATAAAATTCCATTCAAAAACGTTCCAGAATACAAATAGTCAATATTAGTAATGTGGTGCAGTACAGATTCATAAGTACTGCACAACATGAACACAAATTCAAATAGACCTAAAGCATTTTTCCTTAATGGCGGCATGGGTAGAATTATTTCTGCCATTCCAGCACTAGAAAAATATCACGAAGAAGCAAATGATCCTGATTTTATAATAGTCATAGAAGGAATATGTGACATAATGAAAGGTCATCCAACACTGGACACAAAAACCTACGATACTAATCATAAAAATTTATTTCATACAAAATTAGTGAACATGGATATTGTGAGTCCCGAGCCTTACAGAGTGAATGAATATTTTAATCAACAATGTAATATATCACAAGCCTTTGATATCTTAATAAACAATAAAGGTGTTAGAGATCTTCCTAAACCTACACTAAATTTAAGCAAAGAAGAATTAATAGCAGGAAGAAAAGCCATTGATGAAATTAAAGAAAAATTAAAAAAAGAAAAAACAGTTGTGCTACAACCTTTTGGTCGAGCAATAACACAGATTGACGGATCCTTTGTGGATAAATCAAATAGAAGTTTTGAATTCTTCAATTTAAAAAACATAATCAGAAAACTTCAAGAAAAAGAATTTGCTGTTATATTGATGAGTGAATTTGGAATAGATTTTAAAGACGCAGGATTTCCAGATGAGGTAGCAATGCCAGAAAAAGTTGAATTAAGGCAATGGGCGGCAATAATAAAATATGCTGATCAATTTTTAGGCTGTGACAGTGTAGGACAACATCTTGCCTATGCCGTTGATACACCAGCCAGTGTAGTTTTAGGGTCAACATATCCCATAAACACTTCATTTCCAAATGCTGAAAACTTTAAAATAATTGATCTTGGACAGTTCACCAGAGAATATGATCCAATTAGAATTTCTTTTGATGAAAGATTGAGCAGAAAACAAGAAGGTATAATGACAATGACGCCTGAAATAGAAGATTACGTTGTTTCAGCAGTCAACGGTGAACCAATAGAGGACTAATATGAGCGAAGAAATAATGAAATACAACAAAACAGGATACATTGCGGCAATTGCCAGAGGACACAATTCAGGTGTGTGTCTATTAAAAGATGGAAAAATTGTTTTTTCAATTGAAGAAGAAAGATTATCTAGAAGAAAATATGATGGAGGTCCTTATGCCAGCATGGTTGAAATACTCAAATACACAGACAAAATAGATTATCTTGTTGTTGCTCACACTCAGCCTTTATCGGACAGATCAACAGGCAGGGTAGACTATTCCGGTGATGATGTGTATTCAGGTTTAGCACGTAAATTAGGTTTGATAGATAGACACATATTAGCACAAGAACACCCGCAAGTTATTGACTTTTCTCATATTCATCACAAACTTCATGCGGCGTGTGCCTTTTATCGTTCAGGTTTCGATTCAGCAGTGGCAGTTATTGTAGATGGCGCAGGAACTTTTATACCGATTAAGAATAATGTGGCAGGCGATATGACTGTGTTTGAAGTGGAAAGTATTTTTGATTGCGATTATCCTAATGACATATATGCCTTATACAAGCATTATGGAACAGGCACAGCAAGTCCTGGTGCTCATTATACTAAATTTCCATCAGACAATATTTCTGAACCTGGTAAAACTCACGAAGCATTATTTTCAGACAAAGCAGGTATAGTAAAAGTTTATGAAGCAGTGACACAATATTGCGGATTTTCTGCCATCGAAGCAGGAAAAACAATGGGATTATTTCCTTACGGAAAGCCCAATGATATTATACCTCCTCTGTTTCAAAAAGAAGGAAAGTTTTCATTGTCTAATAGAAACTTGATTATTCCTACATATCCAAATGCATCTGTGGTTAATCATCCACACTATGATTTTTTAGACCAACAACCACAAAATGAAACATCTGATGCTTGGACAAAGATGCAGAACAGAAGAGATCTAGCATATGCAGTTCAGACGCAGTCACAAAAAGAAGTTTTAGACCTTATACTGAAAGCAGTCAAAATGTCAGGTAAGAAAAATGTTGTATTGTCTGGTGGCTATGGATTAAATTGCGTGGCAAATTATTATTATTTAGAAACTTTACAAAAAGAAGGCATCAAATTATATGCTGAACCAGTGTCCAATGACGCAGGAACGGCAATGGGTGCGGCAATGTTGTTTTATTACAGTTTAACACAGACAAGTGAAAAGAAAGTTGATGAACCCACATTATATTTAGGTCCAAAAAGAACTTACACAGAAGAACAAATTGAACAAATTTGTGATAGACCTGGTGTAGAAGTTATAGATGCTGATAATAAATCTGTTGTTGAGTTAATTGCAGATAAAAATATTGTGTCAATTTTTCAAGGACAATCAGAGAACGGTCCTAGAGCATTAGGTAACAGATCAATATTGTATGATCCAAGAGATCCAAACGGTAAAGATCATGTTAATAGAGTAAAACATAGAGAATATTTCCGTCCATTTGCTGGAACCATATTGTATGAACACGTGCATGAATGGTTTGATTTGCGTGGTATGGATGAAACACCGCATATGATGTATGCTGTAAATTGTCAACCAGGCATAGAAGAAAAAATACCTAGTATTATACACGTTGATGGTACTTGTAGAATACAATCTATCAAGCGTGATCAGAATCCATTGTATTATGACTTAATCAAAGAGTTTCATACTCAAACAAACTGTCCAATTATATTCAATACATCATTTAATTTAGGCGGAGAACCTTTAGTAGAAACACTGGAAGATGCTGTTAGAACTCTTCAACACAGTGAAATTGAATATTTGTTCTTGCCTGAATATGGTAAACTTATAAAGGTTAAAAATGACTAAAAAAACTGCTTTGTTTTTTAATGGTGGTGCTGGCAGAATGATCAGTTCTATTCCAGCAGTGGAAAAATATATAGAAGAAAATCCAGATAAAGATCCAATATTAGTTTGTGAAGGTGGAACTGATGCCTACAAAGGTCATCCTAAACTTCATTTCCGAGCATATGACAATTGGCACAAAAATCTTTTTCAAGATTTATTAAAAGATAGAGAACTTATTTCTCCTGAACCATATAGAATTTGGGAATACTACAATCAAAAATGCAGTTTAGCACAAGCATACGATATCGCTATAAATGGCAAAGGAATAAGGGATCTTCCTAAACCTAATTTGAGATTATCTAAAGAAGAACTGCTGTATGCTAGACAGATGATAGCAGAAGTAAAAGAAAAAACAGGTAAAGATAAAATAATTGTTTTCCAACCATTTGGAAGAGGGGCTCAACCTGAAAAATTGTCTGAAAAAGATCAAGACAAAGGCAAACAACCAGATATTGTTGATCCAACTGGACGCAGTATAGAGTTAAAAAATGTTTGGAATATTGTTAGAAAATTATCTAAAAATTATGGCGTAATGATGATGAGCGAATTTCCATTAGATTTCAATAAACACATGAATACACCTGTAGCAACCCCGATGGGTGTGCATTTAAGAATTTGGATGGCAGTAATCAAACAAGCCAATCATTTTTTAGGATGCGACTCTGTGGGACAACACATGGCTTATGCCTATGATAAAACAGCCACAGTTGTAATAGGCAGTACCTTTCCTATCAATACAAGTTTTCCAGACAATGAAAAATTTGATATTATTGATATGGGCAAAGAAGAAAGAGTGTATTCACCAATAAGAATCACTTCAGATGAATTCAGCGATAGACTGAATGAAGGTATAATGGCTATGGATGATGATGGCGAAGACCGCATTGTGAAATCAGTTCAAAAAATGCTCAAACAGAGCAAAAATACCCAATAATACACAATTTGTAGTAATAATACAATAGTTCTAATTTAGGTAAATACACTATAATAAGGACTAATCGTATATGTTTGATGTATCTAGATTTTTTGGAAAAGGTGATAGAAACACGCTGTTGATGAAAAATGGCTTGAATTTTTCATACAATGGACCATACTCTGTTGTTGAAGATGGACTGGTCATGGATCAATGGCACGTGAACACATTCACCACAGCAGAATACACAATAAGTGTAGATTATGATACCAACAATAAAGAAATATTAAAGGTACTAGTTTCAGCAAGTCCAAATCAAAGCAGTTTATCGATATATGGTAGATCAAATTTGGGTGCAAATCTAATTACAATTAACAGTGAAGTAAACAATTCATATGTTAGAATATTAGTAAACCCAGCAGTCAAAAGTCAAACAGAGAAATATACAGGATCTAAACTAATTTTCGGGGCACACTACTTTGCCACTCAGAATGCTTTAGTTGGAGGATCACAGGTTACAGAATAATAAATATGGATATACACAAATGGCAGTAGTTTTTAAACCCTTCGAAGCAGATTACGGATACAAGTCACCAGGATTTTCTGTTGATACAGAAGGTAATGTAGTTGTACGAACAATTACCAACACATATACTCCTCCAGTTATTCCGCCAGCACCAGATTTTAATGTAAATGAAAGTCAAGGAACGTTCACATTCTTAAAAGAAGGTGAAGCAGTAGAAGGTAGCAATCCTACTATCACCCTTGAAAGAGGTGCAACATATAATTTTGTTTTAAACCTAAACAGTTTAGGGTTTAATATTTTCAATATAGATGAAAACGACCCTTCTGTTCCAGGTGAACTGTATAACGTTAACATTCAACATCAAAATGTTGTCAACGGATTAAATTTATCAACAACAACTTTATCTTTTACACAGACATGGCAACAAGAACTTAACGGTTTCAATAGAACTGTACAAACATTGGTGCCTGATGTGACTGGTACACCTTTAGAAAATAAAAAATTACCCATCGTGATTGTGCTACATGATCAAGGTGATACAAGCAGTACCGGTATTGCTTTAAATAATTGGATTTCGGATTCAATTTTGATTGCTCCACAAGGTTATGACAATTTATGGAACGTGGGATATCAAACCAGCAAGGCAGATGACATCAGTTTTATCGACGATATAATTACTTCCTTAGCAAATTACGATAACGTAGACTTGAGAACAATAACTTTAATTGGCTATGGTAATGGCGCCCAACTTGCTATGCAGTATTATCTACAAACCACTAATGCGGCAATAAAAAATTTAATCACATTCAATGGATTGCTACACGAAGATCAATATAATCCTTTAGCAGATGACAAATTTTATTCATATGATTTAAACGATAACAATGCTGATGGTTCGACCATAATAAATTGGACACCTGTAGAACCCATTATATCAAGAAAAGTTTTAATGTTTAATGGACAACAAGATTTAAGATATCTTTATTTAGGTGGTGAATATCAAAATCAAAACTTGTACAGTGCAGTAGATACTGTTTATGCTTTTGCTCAAGCCAATCAAACATTTGACACCAAATTAACAGAAGGTGTAGCAACTCCAGACAGTAGTTTGTTATTCAGTTATAATAATTCAGATGTTAGAATGTTCAGTTTTGAAAATGTGGCAAATAATTTCACACTGTTTCAAAACAGCATACGATCTCAAATTACTACATTAATCACACCAACCAGTTATGAAGATGTTCCAGTAAGCACAATTTTAACTGGAGAAGATGCACAAAACAAAGTGACAGGCACATTTACTTTTGAAATTCCAGTTGATGCTCCAGATTTTTTATATTACAGTAACAATATCAGAACACAATTTGGATCAGTTGCTGTTGTTCAGCCAAGCATAATTGGAGCAGGTGTTTTCAGTTCGATACTGGACACAGGAGATTTGTTAGCAGAAGGACAAAATGCTCAGATTAGATTGAGTCCTACAGGCTCAGGCACTGTGATAATAAATCCTGAAACAACAGGCACAGTAAACAATGTTAATATCAATGCCCAAAATTTATCCACAAGTGGAAATGTCAGTTTGACACCAAATGCTGATGTAACAATCAGTCCTCAAGCAGGAGGAATACTAACGTTGAGACCTACTGATATAGGTCTTGTAGACAATGTTACTATAGGCTCTGTAATTCCAAGAAATGGAACCTTTTCAACGCTGAATTCTTCGCAAGGAACGTTAAATAACACTACAATAGGATTAACAACGGCGGCACAAGCGGCATTTACAGTGGCAACTGTTCAAAACGACCCAGCAAGTGCCAACGATGTTACAAAAAAAGAGTATGTTGACAACACCGCCACAGTGTTGGCAATTGCATTAGGAGTATAGATAAAGAATGGCAAAGAAACGTATCAATACATATAAATTTACACCAGGTATTCCTCAGAGTGGCAATCTTTTTCCAAATGCTTGGGCTCAGATTGATGCCAACAAACAGTGGTTGAAAGATGAATCCAGTGCTTACATAGATTTCAAAATTGCTGAAGACTCAGCAGTAGACTTATATCCAAATACCACATTAAGATATCTCAACAACAGAGAGTATGTCAAAGCAGAAGTGGCGGCATGGGTCGCGGTGCAGGTCGCAAACAATATTGCTCCTTTTCCTGGTTACACCAAGACTGCTACTGAAATAAAAAATGATGTTGAAGCAGTAATTCAAGCGTCATATTTAGACACAAGATATGGTGGAAATGAAAATATCAGAACAAGAGCAGATTCTTATTATGTAGATGGTGTGTTACAATTAAGTGCTGACGGAGAACCCGAAATAGCATATTTAGAAAAAGCCAGAGACATTATTCACAACAATATTTTAACTGGTTTTGCTTACAGCACACTGAACACAGAAGGAATATCTCAAGATACTTCAGGACCTAACGCAGAAGCAACAGGCAGAACCACTTTCCAATCAAATATGAATGTGATCATTAATGTAGTGGATAATGGAATTTTAAATTTACCTGCGTTGGTTAGTTCTGCGTATGTGTTTGCTAACTTTACATATGACACCGGTCTTTGTGAAAGAGACATGGGTTACAACATTGATGGTATCCTTACAGATTTAAGATATGGCGGTAATCAACAATCAAGATACAATGCTTCTACATATTGGGTTGGTACAGTATCTGTATTGGACGGTGATAGACAACCTGAATTAGCAGTAAAAAATGAAATTAGAAATATCGTAAACAATTATGTGATACCAGGTGTTGCGTTTGCTTCAAGACAATCGCCTGTGATTACACAACAAAGCATATTGGGTACACCAGGTGAAGCAGGAGCCACTGCACGAGTAACAGAATTGTTTGGCATTATCACCAATGTAATTACCAATGGTTTAGATGTATTACCAGATCAAATCAACAATGGTATTTCTAGTGTAAAAATTCCTGAAAGAATTGAACAAAACGAACTATTATTAATCACTAACACTACCAGTAATCAGGTGTTGTACACATTCAACGATCCTGCAAAAGGAGCCACAGTCACTTATCAAAGAGAATTTGCTCTTGATACATCAAATCCAACTGCTTTTGTAGATTCAGATTTTCCTAAAGCATTTCACGGCAATGACACAATCACCACTGTGTTCTTAAATGCAGATACGTCTGGTGATGATCCTACAGACAAGATTCAAATATTTGTTGAAGATGATGAAATAAGAATGCGTCCATATGACTTTGGAACAGATGCCATTGAAAGATTAAGAGTTGCACAACCAGAATCGATGCTTGACGCTGACTTTGAATACGGACTTCAGCCAACCAAGTGGCAAGCGATTGCTACACAGAGAGGTTATCCATCAATCTATGAAGTACCAGGCACAGATTTTGATATCCAGACTGTGTTTTCAGATGCTTCATCTGGCACACAAGGAATTGGTGCATCATTAATCACTGTGGAGACTGTAGGACCACACGGTTTTGAACCAGGTCAGCCATTCACAATAACAGGTTTTGATAATTCTATACAAGGAGCCAGTAGAGCGGCAGGATCATTTGTGGTAAACACAGTGCCTGACACAAGATCATTCACATATTACGCAAAAGCAAAAGTTGGTCAGGTTAATCCAACAACAGTTTCTACCACATTCACTCAATTGAGAGAAGGAGATTTTTACACAGGGGCGGCGATTGGTTTCCCTTCATTCAGTGTTGCGGATAATGGTTCATCAGGAAATTTTGTAACCAGCCTAGCAGTTCTATCGGGATCAACCATTTTACCATACACGGGTGTACAACCACCTTTAGGTGCTCCATTGTCAGGCACAGGAATTCAGCAAGGTTCACAGATTACTTCAGTGAACGGGTCAGGAGGAGCATTGGCATCACCTATAGTCACTGGAGATTACACCATAGGTACCACTCAAATCACTGTGGAAGATTCAGCAGGAGTAATTCAAAACTCTGTAATTGACAGAGGAGATGGTTTTGCTGTTACAATCATCAATGTAACAGGAAATAATTTGACACTGTCCTCGCCGTTGACGCAACCTTTGATTGGAGACAGAACAAATTATACTGGGGTAGCAGGTTTAAATATTATACCACAAGGTGATTCAGCAAGATTTAACATATTCAGAGTGGGAGGTAGTTATTCAGCATCAATAGTAGCAGATGGACAAGTAGGTACCGGTCAAGACTATGCAGTAGGTGACGCAATTATTATTTCGGGCACAGATTTAGGTGGACAAACACCAGACAATGATGCTACTGTTACAGTTGAAGCAGTTGACACAGGTGGAGAAATCACAGCGGTGTCTGTGACAGGGGTAGCATTTACTGGAACAGGCACAGCATCAGCAGTGTCTCCAATATTCCAAGGAGGTCAGGGTTCGGGTGCTCAACTTAATTTGACTAAAACCAATCAAGTGTACAGTGTGCAATTGAATGACCCTTCATACACAGCACAAGGCATTGACGTTTTTCCAGGAGCCAGTGGAGGTGGAGCAATTTTTGATATCACAGCATCTGGTGGATCTTACTCAGCAACTATCACCAATGCTGGAACAGATTACACAGTAAACGACATCATAAGAATTGATGGTTCTACGTTTGGTGGTACTGTAGACAATCACTGTAACATCAGAGTTACCAGCATAGGTGTTGGCGGTGGTATTCAATCAATTTCAGTGGCAGGTGACGCACCAGATCAAGTGGTAATTTACAACAATGTAACCTATACCACAGCAAGTGGTGGCGGTGTTACAGCCACATTTGATGTTACGAGAACAGGAACCAGTTACTCTGCGGCAGTTACTTCAATAGGTACAGGTTATTCACAAAATGATACATTAACATTTGATGGAGCAGATCTAGGCGGAACCACAACTACCAACGATATGACACTTACAGTTACATCAACAGACGGTAATGGTGGTATTTTAACATTCTCCGTGACAGGTACAGCAGTTGATACAAAAGATTATAATACAGTTTCCAGTGGCACAAATCTTCAAGGTGTAGATGCCACTATTGATATCACAATTTCAGGAACCACATACACAGCAACGTTGAATGCACCAGGAACCAATTATGGAGTTGGACAAGTTTTAAAAATATTAGGTTCAACCCTAGGTGGACAAGATGGTGTAAATGATTTAGATATCACTGTGGCCACTATAACAGGCACAACTGGTGCTGGTCCAATAGCAACTATCACAAGTGCAGGCACAGCCTCATTGAATGGTACATCGGGTTATACTGTAGGAGATTTATTTGTTGTGACAGGAAATGACTTAGGTGGAGCGTCACCAACCAACGATGCTTACATCACAGTTGCTGGTGTGAACGGAGATGGAGGAATAACCAGTCTATCAATAGCAGGCACAGGTACAGATGCCAATGTTGATTACACCAACGTGGCTTATTCAACCAGTGGTACAGGCACGGGAGCCGCTATAGACATCAATAGAACTGGTGCTACATACTCAGCGACATTCACAAACACTGGATCTAATTTTGCTCAAAATGATACCATTACAATTTTAGGCACAGCATTGGGTGGAGCATCACCAACCAACGATTGTACCATCACAGTTACTACTGTGAATGGTGGAGCAGTTGACACCTACAGTGTTAGCGGAACAGCGTTTAATTCTGATGAATACATCAACGTAGGCAAGGTATTAAGAGTTGGTTCGAATTTAACTGTTGATGTTACACTAAACAGCGGCTCATACAACATAGCAATTAATAATCCAGGAAGTGGTTACAATGCAGATCAACAATTCAAAATTTTAGGAACATCTGTGTTTGGTGAAACTCCAACCAACGATTTAACATTCACTATATCAAATGTAGATGATGTTAGCACCGGTGTGGTAACTGTGTTAAGTGGCGCAACAGGAACTGCCAACACAGGAACTGGTAGTGCTTTAAATGTATCAGGATTG
>Ga0222716_10001557_pt1 | contig 19134 bp, 11 predicted proteins | sample C33_13DmetaG_FD_165044 | JGI IMG/M metagenome (GOLD analysis project Ga0222716, IMG submission 165044) | Estuarine water microbial communities from San Francisco Bay, California, United States - C33_13D | ecosystem: Environmental > Aquatic > Marine > Unclassified | place: USA: California... | reverse complement strand
TGCGCCATATCCTTTTCTTTTGTCTTTCCTTGTTCTCTTGATGTTGTTGTTCTTGTTCTTGTTAGACGTGGTAGTATTTATACGTCTCGTTCTGTCTGTGTTTTTTCTCGCGTTTGGAAAAGTGTGGATAAATTGAGTTTTCACCTCATCCACCCACCCACCCCTCACAAAAAAAAAGAAACAACGCATCGCGCACACGCGACCAGTTCGCGACGCATTGATTGAAGAGCGGGATATATGCATATATAAAGATCGAATCCTCATCATTTTCGACGTTCCTTTCTCTCTCAGAAAACAATGCTTCTGGTGTCGTACTGATAGATAGATATATATAAAAGCAGTCGCAAAATAAAATTAGGTATAAGGAAAAATGCGACAAAGTTTAAGCAAAGGCGACATCACTTACACCACCGCCGCCAGTAGCAGCAGCAGCGCGGATGATAAGTATATTCTTAAACCTATTCCGTCTGGTCACGGTCGCGTGACTAAACTTGCGATAGCGTTATCACTTTTGACGGTTGCCTCGCTCATCGTTCGGGAATCGTGGAACTTTCAAGAGGTCACGCGCAATAGCGTTGGCAAGTTTGGGAGTGGGAGTTTCAAAGAAGGACAGGAATATTTCCGTCTACTGGACACCGATCACATGGATAGTTACATCGAGGACGGGGAAGATGCTCTGAGAGAAACAGCAGAGCGAGTGAAAGACGCGTGCGAATACACGCACGAGCAGTATGAGAAAGAGCCGAAACCGGTGGCGAAAACGAAAGCGTTAGTTACCGGCGGTGCCGGCTTCATTGGTTCCCGCTTAGTGAAAGAGTTACTTCGCGTCGGCTATGATGTCGTGGTCTTGGACAACATGTCGACGGGCAAAGAAAGCTTCCTCGCTAAAAAGGCTACGCTCGTTCGCGGTGATTGTCGCGATTACGAAACAGTTTTTAAAACCATTGAAGAGCACGAACCTTTCGTTGTCTTCCATCTGGCTGCGCAATCAAAAGTGTTGCCTTCATTGAAGAAAGGCGTGGATTTCGTTCAGTTTTCGATAGAGCAGAACGTCCTTGCCACGGAGAATGTTCTGAAAGCAATCGTACAAACGCGGCACGCGTCGTCTGATAGTGGCGATGGATCCGCGAACGCGAAATACGTCGACAAAAAAAATCAACCGTCGGGGCTGCACCATCCTCAACATCACAAGGCGCGAAAAAGTTTCAAAGGCGTTCAGAAATTCGTTTACGCCGGGTCTTCGACGTTTTATGGGAACAACTTGAGGAATCTTCCTTTCCAGGAGAATTCTAAATACAATGTTTTGCAGCACAAAACCGCGTCAACCTCTCCATACGCTACAACAAAAGCCATGGGAGAAACGATCGTGAAGCTGTATTCGGAGAGCTATCACGTTCCGACGATAATCTTGCGTTTGTTTATGGTGTTTGGTCCAAACGAACCGAGCGAAGGTTTGGACGGCGTTGTGACTGGAAAGTTTTTAAAGCAGTTCAAAGCGAATGAAGATTTAAAGATCGAGGGTAGTGGGAATCATTTTAGAGACTTTGTACACGTAGATGACGTTGCGCGAGCTTTTGTATTAGCCGCGCAGTCTTCGATAGAACAAAACGGACACGTGTTCAACGTTGGGAGCGGGAAATTAAAGACGATAAACGAAATAGCGGAATTAGTACAACCAGATGAGAAGAAAAGAACTCATGTTGCCAAAAGGAAGAACGATTTGATAGGCACATTAGCTTCAACGTGCGAAGCGAAAAAGCAATTAGGATTCGTGGCGAAATTAGACATAGAAGATTGGGTACTTTCGCAGAAAGTGTAAAGCAGTTTTTCATTATGCGTATCAAAGCTGATCAATAAGCTCTAGTTTTTCTTCATTTGTTTACTTTTTTCCGCAGAAGCAGTTACGGCTTCAATTACCGCAGAGCGGAATCTGTTCTTTTCGAGCTGGCGCATCGCCGATATTGTCGTTCCTCCTGGCGAGCACACTCTATCTTTCAACTCTCCCGGGTGCACCTGCGTTTCGAGGCAAAGCTTTCCAGCGCCGATTACAGTCTGACAGGCGAGTTTCATCGCAACACTTCGAGGGAGACCATTCAAGACGGCCCCATCTGCCAAAGCTTCAATGAATGCAAACACATACGCTGGTCCAGAACCAGAAACGCCGACGACGGCGTGCATCTGGCTTTCTTCTACGATGACCGATAAACCAAGATTTGAAAATAACGATGAAATCATCTTCACCGTGGCTAGACTCGCCGTCTTCCCTCCACAGCACGCAATCGCGCCTTCTCTTACAAAACACGGCGTGTTGGGCATAACTCTGACTACCGAAGGTGTCGGCAGCAGGTCGTTGTTTGCGTTGTCCTTCTTATCGCTTTTGTTATTGTTGTCATTGCTTTCATTGAACCCAGCATCTTCCTCGTAAAAAACTTCTTCGCCTTCGAGTTGTGCCGCCGCTATAATCTTATCACTTTGATATTCGTCGTCGTCGTCGTCGTCATCATCGCCGTCGTCGTAATCGTAAGATTTCATGCTAGTGCTATCGCTATCTTTCTTTCGTCCGCCAAGATTGAACAGACCTCGAGACTTTAAGTTGCCATTGCTCCCATCAGCTTGGCGTCCTCGTTCGCTCGATTTCGCATTCGTTCCAATGTTTAAATGCTTTTCAATGTCAGATGTTTTAATACCCGCGGCAACAGATACAAACACGTGCCACGGTTTGACCCTCGGTTTAATCTCGTCCAATATGCTCAACATTTTATTTGGTTTGACGCACAAGAAGATTATATCGGATTCGTCCAACACTGCCGAGGCGTTTGAGACGATATTCTCGATGCCTAACTCTTCCTTGAACAGAGACGCTCGACCGTTGCTTGTTTGATTCTTTCCTCCGTAGCACGCGATAGATTCGCTTTGGACGACTTTGGAGTCCAGGAATCCTCTCGCCATCGCTTCAGCCATCGCTCCGCAACCTATGAAGCCGAAGCGCAATGGTTTTTGGTTTTGCAGCACGCGAGCGGACTTGTTTGCATCTCTTTCGATGAAAGAACGATGACTGTCGCTTGTACCACCATCAGTTACGTTATTAACATCGGATGCCCCGTTCACAACTGCGATATGTTGTCTTCTTCTTTCCACGGGAGGAGAATGTCGTGTACTCAAAAGTCTCTGGCTGTGGCTTGGTTGGAGAGAAGACGCTGAAAATGGCGTCGACGCGATGCATTTAAAAGACGCGGAAGCGATTGGAAACATTCGCGCAACGCTCAGTTATCGATTCGTGTTGTTCTCGTTGATGGTGGTGGTTGCGTAGATGGAATAATTTCACAACACAACAAGAGAATTTTATGTGATGATACTTAAAGTTTTGTTTTGGGTGTGACAGTTGCTGATATTTACTTTTGTCCACACAAATACACAAACAGCTTGAAACAGCGACAACGAGCTCTCTCTCGTTCACTCCCTCTCTCCTTCTCTCTTCTCTCCCTCTTTTGGTTGTTTGTTCGTCCGGACCGGCGGTTTAATACTCTCCAGCAGCAGCAGCAAAACAAAAAGGAGGGCGATAAAATAAGAATGAATGTGCTCGTTTCCGGTGGGTCCGGATACCTCGGACAGTTTCTCATCGAACGTCTCCTGACTTTGAACAAGGAAATCAACGCGGTACACTACACGTGTTCGTCGGAAAGCTCAAAACTCCCGGAAAGCGTTCACGAACAACACAAGCGAAGGTTAGTTTGTCACGTGTGTGACTTTGAAACTGGTGCAGGCGTGGAAGAGTGCGTCGAGAAAGCGTCCAAGGGTGAGTATCTCGAAGGCAACAAAAACTTGAAACTGGTCGTCAACTGCACCGCGCTTTCGCAACCGAAACAATGCGAAGAAAACGAAGAAAAAGCGCGTAAAATAAACGCCCCGACACACTTATGTGAAGCTCTTATGAGAAAATACGGGAAGGGAAGCGAAGAGAGAGTTCCTTTACTCGTCCACATGAGTACGGATCAGGTGTTCTGCGGTTCGTACTCCAACACCAGAGAAGACGACGCGCGCGAAAAGGCGTTTGAGCCGATAAATGCATATGGTCGTTCGAAAAAGTACGCAGAATCGTATTTACTCGAAAACTACGATAAGAACGCGCTCGTCATATTACGTAGTTCAGTCATCACGGGACCACAGCCGCCGTATCGACGCGTCGACAGGCCGTTGTTTTTAGATTTTATCGCAAAAACGTGCCCTCCAAACACGCGCGGTCAAAGTGCAGAAGGAGAAGAGAAGGAAGAAGTTAAAGATGAAAACGCGGTGGAGTTTTGGACAGATGAATTTAGAAATCCAGTATCGCGAATTGATTTGACCGAGGCTATCGTGTACTGTTTTGAAATTTTCGTAGGTTTACGACGTAAACGCGATGTTTCCGCGTTTTTGTTCGAGGAAGGAGGTGGGTCGTCAGATAGCACTCCCATTTATCACGCGGGCGGACCGGAGCGCTTGAGCCGTTACGACATGGTCACCATATTTTGCAACACCATGAGAGCGAGCAAAAAGCGCGCGAAACCTGCAGAGAAAAGTAAAACCACGTCTTCTAGCGCTGCTGCCGTGGTTAAAACTCCTGCTGATATTAGCATGGACAGCACAAAATTTATGACAGTTTTACGCAACGGCGTTCAGTTGAAATCGTTCCAAGAACAGGTTTTAGATTCGACGACGGTGTATTTGAGCGCAGTTCTTGGAAAGACTCGATAAATTAGTTCATGAGCGACCAAAGAAATTATGTAGGAATGTACGTATGATTGAAAATGAGTTGTATGTATCGTGATAAATGCGCACTCACATTTAAAAAAAAAACGTTCTCGCTAAAAACTTAGAGCTCATCTTTCGGTGCTTCCTCTTCTTCCACTGCCGGCGCAGATTCTTCATCTTCTTTCGGCGCAGATTCTTCGGCTTCGGCGACTTCTTCCTCTTCATCGGGGAACTCCATTTCATCCAAGAGCGGTGCGTCTTTCTCAACGCCCATCTTGTCCTTGAGCAAATCAAAGACGCGCGACGCCATGGATTTAGAGTCGTCGATGACGAATCCAGATTCGATGAGCGCAGTTTCGAACATGACGACAGCCAAGTTCTTGGAAGTTTCATCTTCGCCATCAGCTTCGTACTTTTCCTTGAGAGCGGCAACCAGCGGGTGTTTATAGTTGATTTCCAACGTCTTCTTACCCTTCATGTACTGCGCTCTCGAGTCGTCCGATAACGCTTGCGCTCTCATGATGCGCTCCATGTTGGCAGACCAGCCGTATTTGCTCGTGACCACGACGCATGGCGTCGTGGATAATCTGTTCGAGATCTTCACGTTTTCGATTGAATCCGGGTACGAGGTCAAAAGAGCATCCTTCCACCATTTCGTGAACGGCTTGAAGTGTTCTTTCGTCTTTTTGAACTGCTTCTTCTCGCCTTCATCCGCGTCCCCAAATTTCATGTCTTCCTTGGAAGCGTTGGAAAATTTGAACTCATCGAATTCTGTCAAGTTTTGCATCGTGTACTCGTCAATCGGGTCGGTGAAGTAAATAACTTCAAATCCTTTCAACAAGAGTTTTTCGAGAAACGGCGATTTCTCCAAGGCTTCTTGGGATTCGCCGGCGACGTAATAAATGCTCTTTTGTCCTTCCTTCATTCTCTCGACGTACTGTTCCAAAGAGACCAGTTTGTCCGGAGATTGAGAGGTGTAGAAGCGGAGTAACTTGGCTAATCGCGTTCTGTTCGAGGCATCTTCGATGATGCCTAATTTGATGGCTTTACCGAAAGATTTCCAGAACTTTTCGTACTTTTCGTTCGCAACAACCTTGGCCTCTTCGTCTTCGTTCTCGTTGTCGTCATCCTCGGAGTCGTTGCCTTCCTCAGCGAGTTTACGAATCATATCCAATGCTTTTCTGACGAGCTTCTTCTTGATCGTTTTCAAAGAAGTGTGTTGTTGCAACGTTTCGCGAGAAACGTTCAACGGAAGCGTATCGGAATCGACGATCCCTTTAATAAAAGAGAGATACTTCGGCAAAAGCTCGTCGAATTCGTCGGAAATGAACACTCTTCTCACGTACAGTTTTAACGCGGAGGCTTTACCGTAGTAGTTATCGTACATATCCGGAGGGGCACTTTCCGGAATGAAGAGAATAGCTTTGAACTCAACATCGCCTTCGGCTTTGAAGTGGGAGTACGTCAACGGATCGCTCTTGTCTTTCGACAACGCCTTGTAAAACTTGGAGTACTCTTCCGGTTCAATTTCGGAAGACGATCTGAGCCAGATAGCTTTAGAGTCGTTGAGTAAGACCCAGTCCCAGACGGTTTTCGTAACCGTTTTCGTTTTTGGTTTGTCGTCTTTCTCGTCCTCATCGTCGTCGTCGTCGTCCTCATCGTCGTCGTCCTCATCGTCGTCCTCATCGTCGTCCTCTTCGTCCTTCTCCTCGTCGGACTTTTCTTCATCGTCGTCTTCGATCGGAACTTCTTCGGATTCTTCCTTAGATTCCCACATGTAAATCGGAAAGTTGATAAATTCAGAGTACTTTTCGACCAAGTCCTTCAATTTGCCCTCGTCCAAATACTCTTGCGCTTCCTCTTTGAGATAAATCTTGATCTCCGTGCCTCTGCCGATCGCTTCACCATCGGTATCTTCAGAAATGGCAAAGTTACCGTCGGCTTTAGATTGCCAGATCCATTGCGTGTCTTCGCTGTTCGACTTGGTGCGCACTTCCACAAAGTCGGCGACTAAGTACACGGAGTAGAAACCGACGCCAAACTGACCGATGAGAGACATGTCGCCACCCTTTTGCATTTGCTCGAGGAAGGCTGACGTACCAGATTTAGCAATCGTACCCAAGTTGTCCTTGATTTCTTGCTTGGTCATCCCAACCCCTTTATCGCGGATGGAAATAAGCTTTTGGTCTTTGTCGATTTTGATGCGAATGTCGAGCTGAGCGGCATCTCCGTCGCCCAATTGCGAGGCATCGGTCAAGGACAAGAAACGAATCTTGTCCAAAGCGTCGGATCCGTTAGAGATCAATTCTCTCAGGAAGATGTCTTTGTTGGAGTACAAAGAGTTGATGATGATATCCATCAAGCGCGAAACTTCGGCTTGAAACTCGTTGACTTCAGCACCCGCCTTGAAGGTTGGAATTTGGAATTCTTCCGATGACGATGCCGCCTCATCCGCCGCCGCAGCTTCTACGAATAGAGAAGAAGAGGAAGCAGAGAGCGCGTTATCGTTCCCAAAGTCTGTTGTTGAAAGTGAAAAGAGACGACACACACACAACGGTCAGTGATGGCTCGAGTTAACTTTAACCACCGATAGAAGAAGTTACTAATCCAAAATTATATTTGATCGAAAGAAAGCGAGAGAAACAAATTTCCGAGACCAAATCACACGCGGCGCGCTCTCGAAAGATGATGATTGAATAAAAAAAAGACTACGACATCATATCATTACGCACTCGAAGGGACAGAAATACCGGCAAACAAGCCGATGAGTAACCCCAACAGAAGGAATTTAGTAAACTTCATCATCGTTCTTACGTTCGCGAGAAAGAAAGAAACGAGAGTTGGTGTTTCTAAAAAAGTGATGAAGAGATGAGAAGAATTTTCCTTCTTTTCTCCTTTTCTCTTTTGGAGATGATGGGTGACAATTCGGGAGCCAATCAAAATTTCACAAATTCGCGACCACAGCGCACAAAGAACAAAAACAAGCATGGATGTGGGGTGGTGGTGAAAAAATAAATTTTTCGTACAAACTTTAACAACTTCGACGCTTCTTTCTTTCCTCATCCTCATCCTCATCCTCCTCTAATTCTTCCGAGTTTCGCCGCCAATTTACATACACTTCGTCCGTTCTAAACCTTTGCGTGCACGTCGTCTGTTCTAAAGGAACACCCACGCTTCCGTTCGCTAAATATTCAATCAAGCCGGTGTACGCAATCATGGCGCCGTTGTCGATGCAATATCGTTCATCCGTCGCATATAACTTTCCTCCGCGCTCTTTAGCCATTATATCCATCATCTCCTGCAGACGAAGATTACACCCAACACCCCCCACGATGAGCACATCGTTCGCATCGCAATGCGCCATAGCTCTTTCCGTCACTTCGATCAACATCGCAAACACAGTTTCCTGAAACGACATCGCCAAGTCAGCCTTCGTGACTGTATTACTATAACCATTACTATTATTACTACTTTTCATCGCGGCTACTTTTTCTTCCGCGTTGGTTAGAATTCCACCAACGTTTATATCCATACCTTTACAATTGTATGGAAATTCCACGAAGGTTTTACCTTCTTTCGCGAGTTGTTCGATGTTATATCCCGGCGCCGGGTCGTTCGAAAGCTCTAAACACCTCGCGAATCTATCCAACGCGTTTCCTACCGCTATATCTATAGTTTCTCCAAAAATTCTGTACCTGTTATCGTTGTACGCGATGATTTGTGTGTTCCCACCGCTCGCGTATAAAACGACTGGATTCTTAGCTTTCGTTACTAATCTTCCCATCTCGATGTGCGCTATGCAGTGGTTCACCGTTTGGATTGGTTTCTTCCAAATTTGACTGAGCGTTCGAACGACTAGCGCGACGACGATGAGGCACGCCCCCATCCCAGGTCCTTTGGTGAAACAAATCACATCAATTTCCTCGCCGAAATCTTTCAACGAAAATGAAGAGCGAGATTCATTATTATTATTATTATTATCATCAAACGCTTCTCGTAAAGCGTCTTCGGTTAAATCTAAAATCACTTTTTTGTGGTGGTTGGCGGTTTCTCGCGGGAGAAAACCACTACCCGTAGGCGCGCAATACGTCCGCCGTTTGTTACTCAAAATCGTTCCATCGCTGGTTACTATGCCGACGCCTATTTTGTTCGCCGACCCTTCGAATCCAATGGCTATCGTTCTCTTCTTCTTCATCCTTTTTCACCTATATTTTAGTATTATGGCGCCATGCATGGCAATCGGTGTGAGAAAATATCGAAAGAAAGAAAGAAAAATGCAAAAAAAAAACTTCAACTTTTGAAGTAACGAACACGCGCACACACGGAAAGAAAGAAAGGAAGAAAGGAGAATGCCGTCGGCGTCGTCGTCGGCGTCGTTAACTGCAGCAGCGGCAGCGTTAGTGACATCATCGTCGTCGTCAACGCGTCCAAATCTGACTTCTTCAAAGAAGACGAAGAAGGTAAAACTCAACTGGGTGGTGAAAGCTTCATCAACATCGTCAAATGAAGGATACTTACCCGGCACCATGCTAAGCGCGGAGCAAATCTTAGAAGTACCCATCGATAGAAGAGCGTTTAAACCTACGAGCGAAGAGTGCCCTTTCTGTGTAAACGCGATAGTGAAAGAAAATGGGAGCAAGTGTATCGGAGTCTGTCGGAACCCACAGAATGTTCCAGGACCCCTATTTTTTCCTCATCAAATGCAAACGTGTCGAGACGCGGTTCAAATTCAACTAGAATCGATGAAAGATAAGAATAATCCTAGAACCGACCACGGCGTACAAGTTATGTGGGAGTTCAGCGTAGAATCGGGAAACATGGATCGCTCGAGATATTTCGGTTTCTCGTCGGATATGTATCACTTTGATCATTTTCTTGGGAAGTGTTTGGTAAACTTTGACGCGTTCGTATTCAATAGAAAGCACGAGATTCTTGACGAGATTTCAATGAAAGATGGGCGCACTTTGGTGAGAGTCATAGTAACTGATAAAGTTGGGAGTGATACTTTTTGGGCTTTTGTCATGGTGAAGCGCACATTCAGTAAATACGAAGGTTGCTGGCAAAGCTTGAGGATTTTGCCGTGCGATGAAAATTGGGATTCGAAATATATTAACGCGAATACAGGCGAAGCTAAGATGCCTGGAATATAAAATAGATTTATGTATATTAGTAGTACTGTACACGAAAACGACTAGTTAACGGCGGCGGTTTTGACGCCTCGGGCACCGTCTACCTTTATTTTAATATCGGCAGACGCGACGGAGGAAGCGTTGTTGTTGTTGATATTTTTTACACTCTTTCCCGAAGCAGCGCCGAGGATAATTTCCTTCAGTTCATCACCAGTTAAGCTTTCGCGATCCAAAAGCGACTTTGCAATCGCGTGCAGCTCTTTCTCGTGCGTTCGCAATAGCGTCTTGGCGCGCACGTACGCGCTTTCGAGCATTTCTTTCACTTCTTCCTCTATTTTTTGTCTCGTTTCCGAGGATAAGCCGCTTTGATTATACTCTTGACTCGCTAAACCAATAGTTTGAGAAAACCCGTACTTTGTGATCATCTCCCTCGCCAATCGTGTCGCTTGTTGCAAGTCAGACGAGGCGCCGGTTGTAATTTCATCTTTGCCAAAGATCAACTCTTCCGCGACTCGTCCGCCCATGGTGACGTCAAGCATAGCCATCAACTGTTTGCGAGTGAGATTCAACTCGTCTTTATCTGGAAGTTGCATCACCATACCTAAAGCATGGCCTCTCGGAACAATGGTCGCTTTATGCACGGGCCTCGCACCTTGCGTTCTTAAGGCAACTAAAGCGTGACCACCTTCGTGGTAAGCGGTGAGCTTTCTGTTCTCTTCCGTAATGACTGCGGACTTGCGCTCCGCGCCCATGAGAATGCGATCCTTTGCGTGGTCGAGATGGCTATTTTTCACTTCCGTCTCGTCATCTAAAGCTGCCTTCAACGCCGCAATGTTCACAAGGTTTGCTAAATCTGCTCCAGAAAAGCCCGGCGTCCCTCTCGCGACGATTTCAAAGTCTACGTCTTTCGCGAGCTTCACATTTTTCGAGTGCACTTGCAAAATTTGTTTGCGACCTTCGACGTCTGGATTCGGCACCGCGACGGTTCTATCGAAACGCCCGGGTCGAACGAGCGCTTTATCCAAAGCCTCGGGCGTGTTTGTCGCTGCAAGCACAACAATACCTTGGACGTCGGACGAATTAAATCCATCCATTTCCGTTAAGAGTTGATTCAAAGTCATGCGAGTGTTCTGCGCATCTTTCGGAGAACGCTGCGAACCGACCGCGTCGATTTCGTCGATAAAAACAATACACGGTGCTTGCTTCTTCGCCGCTTTAAATAGTTCTCGCACTCGTCGAGCGCCGACGCCAACAAACATCTCCTCAAACTCAGAGCCGGAAACGTAAAAGAACGGCACGTCCGCTTCGCCCGCGACGGCTTTCGCGAGCAAAGTCTTTCCTGTCCCCGGCGGGCCGACCAAGAGCAAACCTTTTGGAAGTTTTCCTCCCAAGCGAGTAAACTTTTTCGGATCTCTCAAATAGTGTACGATTTCTTTCAGCTCATTCTTTGCCTCGTCGACGCCTTTTACATCCGAAAACGTTGTCTTCTTCTTCCTTCGTATTTTACCACCTTTACCGTCGCTCTCTTCGATGAATTCGTCCTGGTTTTGAGGTTTTGGTTGATCTGAGTTTCCTAGAAGCGATCTTCCGACCGGTCCTCCTTTATCCTCGATGAGTGCTCCTACTCCGGACAAGACCACAAAAGCTAAGCCTAACGTGCGAATTGTTCGCCAAACTTGCGCTGGAAACGTTGGTTCTAAATGCTGCACGAATAACGGCGACTTTGGCGTCCCTAGCACTTCACCGCCGGAAGCCGAGGACGACGATCCGCGCAACGCGTTTGTCGCAGCGGCTGCCGCACCGCCGGAAGCATTTCCTCCTACCCCAGCTGTATTATTTGCCGCAGCTGTCGCGTCATTGATAGCTTTTGAGAATCCTTGTAAGGTTGGAAACTGCCATCCTCCACTTCCGCTAGCGCCGTGATTGTTCTTTGCCATCATTGCGGCATTTGCAGCCGCAGCGCCGGCAAAGCCATCACCTCCTCCTCCTCCTCCTCCTCCTCGTTGTCGTCCAAAAGCAGACGCTGCCGCCGAATGTGGTTGCATCATTTGCCCTCGCTGTAGAGTTTCTAACATCGCTGACTCGTTCAACCGATTCGTCGCTACTAATGCTTTGAGATATTCGCTCAGATTCTTCTCGTTTTGTTGGTTGACTCGGTTCGTTTCGAACAACTCAATCACTTTGTTGCTTTTGTTCTGCTTGTTCAACAGTTTGAGTTGCTGAAACTCGAGAGAGGACGAAGAAGAGGAAGAAGAAGAAGAAGAACCGAAGAATCTCCTGCTTATGTTATCGTTGCTCCTGTTGTTGTTGTTGTTATTCGAGACTTTGTTCGCGCTCATCGCGCGGTTGCTCTTGGAAAGATTCTTCGTCATCGTCACTCTCGTCGTCGTCATTCTCGTCGAAAAAAACGCACACGCATCTCGTGAGAGTTTTGCGAACCCATTCCTTCTCGAAGAAAGAGACATGTCGCGAGACGACGCGCTCGTATGACTCTTGTTTTTAAGAGAATGAGAAGGAAGTTAATTCACACACACACACACAAGTCGCGCGCGGGTTTGGAGAATTAATGATAAAATTCTTTTCAGTTTTTTCCTTTTCTGGGAAAGGGCAAAAGGCACCATCATCAGCGAACCTTTTCTCCCTGCACTCAAATAAACAAAATTGGCAAATCATCAAAAATCAGCAACACAAAAAACAAAAACAAAACGCGCGAAAGAGAGAGAGAGGAAGAGAGACTACGTACGACTCGCGCGTGAATTCGGACAGAGATTGCGCGGTAAAGGCTCAATAATTGATCTCATCTGTGGTTTCAAATTATCGTAATGCCCTCTCGAAACGGTGGGAGTGGGTCCTCACCGTCGTCGTCGTCTTTAAAAACGAAGAAACAATTGGAAAAGCAACAGGAGAGACGAAGACGTTTTCCCGCCGCCGCCGCTGCTGGGTTGACGCTCGACCCGCTCCTCGTGCCTCGCTTACAAGCGTACGCTGAGAGTAATAAGACTCTTCTCAGAGACGTTGATGGTGCGGTTGAACATTTATGTCGAAGCTTTCGGGAATACAAGAGGAAACCCAAAGGCGTGTTTCGGAAAACTGTAGAACGAGCGATTGGCGTTGTCCTTGCAAAAGAAGGGAAAAATAATAAAAGCGAGGAGGATGCGACGAATACGCGAGGAGGAGAAGAATATGACGATGATGATGATGACGAAGAAGAAGAGGAAGAAGAAGATGACGATGATGATGATGGTGACGATTGGAGCGAGGAGGAAGATGATTATGAAGAAAACCGAGAAGAAGAAGATATGGATGTCATGAATAGAGCGTTGCAGAGCACGTACGCTACGGCTTCAAAAGGCAAAGAAGTTTTCCACCAAAGTGGTAGCATTAGAAATGGCGTTTCCGGGATTGAAAAAGGTTCAACACCGAGCGCTTTTGCGTCAGAGGAGAGAGTGAAAGCGGCTGCAATGAGAGCTTTGGCGAAAGCAGAAATTAATCCCATGGAAGGCAGACTCGCGCAAAACGGAACCGATATCAAGACCAACGTAGATGAAGATGAAGAAGGAGAACCTAACTTAGCGGAAAAGGCACAAATCGCGGGACATGAAAGAGCCGTACAAGCAGTCATGAGAGCGAATCGACGAAACAACGATAAAAACGGAGAGAAGAACAATAACAACAGTAATAGTGCTGGAGGAACGAAAGTGAAAGATCGACAGCTTCGTTTAACATCGAGCGGGTCAAAGAAAGGCGATAAGAAACGTTCAAAACGTAAACGACGGCGTGAGGCTGAAGAAGACCAGGCGATCGCCGATTTAAAGAAAAGAATGAAAGCGGATACAAATTATGATTTCCACGGCGATGGTGATCGTGAGGATAAATCCGAGAACTTATTTTCGCAAGCGACGAAACCGCGAAATGTTTCTCTCTCAGATTTGGGTGGCGTTGAAGAGGCATTATCCGCAATCGATGAACTTATACTGCGCCCTCTGAAGCATCCTGAGTTATACGATTGGCTCGGTGTGCCACCACCTAGAGGTGTTTTGCTGCACGGACCACCGGGATGTGGTAAAACAACCGTGGCGCACGCCGTGGCAAACGCAGCAATAGAAAATAACACGAACAGTGTCACTTTTTTTTCCATAGCAGCTACGGAGATTGTTTCCGGGGTTTCCGGTGATTCCGAAAAGAACATTAGACAGCTTTTTCGAGCGGCGAAAGCAGCTGCACCGAGCATTGTTTTCATAGATGAAATTGATGCAATTTGCCCAAAACGGGAAAGCGCGCAAAGAGAGATGGAACGTAGAATAGTGGCGCAATTTTTGGCATCCATCGATGATTTAAACGCAAACGACGAAGAAGACGAAGAAGATGATGATGAGGAAGGAACAGAAGAAGATGAGGAGGAAGAAGAAAATGGAGTAAGGAAGAGCATTGACAAAATCATCGATAACGCAAACAACCAAATCGATTCGGTAGAAATGAAAGACGCCACAAATGCGGAAGAACCAAAAAAACAAGGAATCAAGAAGAAGAAGTCACAAAAAGACGAGAAAGAGAAGCGACTGCGACACAAACGACACGTCGTTGTTATCGGTGCTACGAACCGCGCAGATTCTCTGGATGCGGCTTTGCGCCGATCTGGTCGATTTGATCGCGAAATTGCTCTCGGCGTCCCAGATGAACAAGCCCGGGTAAAGATTTTGAAGTGTCACTTAAAAAATCTTCGTCTGAGCGGAGACGTGGACGAAACTGATATTGCTAAGAAAACGCCTGGATACGTAGGAGCAGATTTAGCTGCTCTCGTAAACGAAGCAGCGACTTTAGCCGTTTCCCGCGTCTTTGAAAACGCAAAGACGAACGACCGCGAGTCAATTTTGACTGAACGACGATTGAAAGACTCCGAGCCGTTCACGACGAACGAACTCGAATCTGTGTCCGTGACAAACTCTGATTTTGTCAACGCTTTATTAGTTATTCAACCGTCTGCAAAAAGGGAAGGTTTTACGACAACACCATCGGTCACTTGGTCCGATGTTGGCGCGCTCACGGATGTTCGCGAAGAGTTGAAATTTTCAATAGTGGAGCCAATAAATAGACCGCACGTATTTCAGTATTTAGGCCAAAAAATATCGACTGGGTGTTTACTGTACGGGCCTCCGGGTTGCGGTAAAACGCTCGTCGCACAAGCCGTCGCGAACGAAGCGAATGCGAATTTTATATCCATCAAAGGTCCAGAGCTTTTGAACAAGTACGTGGGTGAGTCTGAACGCGCAGTTCGATCTTTGTTCGCACGCGCGAGGGCGGCGGCACCTTGCGTGCTCTTCTTTGATGAGCTCGATTCTTTGGCTCCAAGAAGAGGTGGCGGCGGCGAAGGTGGCGGCGATGCCGCGATAAGAGTAGTAAACCAACTGCTTACGGAAATGGACGGTATGGAATCGAGGAAAGCAACGTTCGTTATCGCAGCGACAAACAGACCAGATATGATTGACCCGGCAATGTTACGACCGGGAAGGTTGGATAAGCTTTTATACGTTCCTTTGCCGGATAAGAGCGCGCGCGAGGATATTTTAAGGGCGTTGATACGGAAAATTCCAATCTTTGCCTCGAAAGCCTCGAATAAAACCGAACCGGATACGGCGAATAAGTTGATTAAAGATGTTAGCGAGTTTAAAAAGCTCGAAGGATTCTCTGGAGCCGATTTAGCCTCCTTAGTTCGCGAAGCGTGCGTATGTGCCATTCGCGAGAATTTAAAAGTTTCACCGGAAGTAAAAGATGGAGAAAAAGAGGAAAGTCTGCCTCTTTTATGCCTTTCGCACTTTGAAATGGCGATAGAGAAAGTTTACCCGTCGGTGAGCGTGAAAGATCGGGAAGGGTACCTCAAATTGCGCGATAGCTTGCGCGGCGTCACGGGTGCTCTTAGAACTCCAAGTAAAGAGAGATTTTCGAATGAGGACGAGAAGAAGGACGATGATTAAGTACTTAGAAAAATAATTGGATAAATTTTAGATTTGATTGATGTACCTCGGAGGTACCGTTAGGTAGTAAAAAGTTGTGGGCGGTTAAACAGAGAAAGACGGCTTTTATGCCAAGTGGCATTTTCAATTTCTCCTCACAAAGAAATCTCTCTCTACTTATTAGTGTCCCGAACACGATAACATCAACGCCTTTATACCATGACCCCATCGACAACTCTCTCCGTGATTTCCTCTCGCATCCTTCCGTTCAGCTCTTCGTTCTCTTCGAGCAATAAAAATCGAAAGCAGATAAAGCGATCCCTAACGACTTCTGCTGATTCTGCAGACAACGACAAAAACAACGCCCGTGTGGAAAGCGAGAACAGGGGAGAAAATGAATCCACGCGACGTAGCGCCATGGTTTTAGGAACGTCTGTCGTTACTTTTGCGCTTTTTAACGCGCAACCAGCAACGGCGAAATTGCAAGGCCGCACAGGAGGAATTCCAATCGAAAACTTTCGAGATTTACCAGGCACAAATCCTGCAATAAAATATTACGACATGAAAGGCGGAGGTGGTGATAGTGCGGTCCCTTTCCCAAAAGGAACGCGGGTCGCAGTTCACTACGATCTTAAATTTCGCTCGTTGACGATTGCTTCTTCGAGAGTTGGGGCTGGTGTGACTGGCGGAACACCATACGGATTTAACGTTGGCACGCCCGCCGCTACTCCGGGCGGTCCGTTCTTACCAGCTTTCAACTACGGCATTCAAGGAATGGGAGTTGGAACCGTTCGACGAATGCTCGTGCCTGCGGAGTATGCGTACGGTAATAATCAAGTGCAAGAGATTCCTCCAAACTCTGAGGTGACGTTAGATTTGGAACTCTTGAGCATCGCAAAAACTGGTTTAAGCAAGTAATTTTGGAATGTTTTAAGAATAACAACAACGAACGCGTAACTTTATCTAGAGAGAATGTCTTGAACGAGATCGTCGCCAAGCTTTTTATCTCTTTGGAAATTACGCATGTGTAAAATAGACACGCATCCTTCCTTGGCGACATTATTTCCTTCATACTTTTTTGGCTCGCGCAACTCCAAACCAAAATTCTTCTTCTCTCCGCTTTCACCTCCAATCATCTCCAACGTTTCGGTCAGTGCCGCTAAGGAATTCATCTTCATATAAGGACACGATGCGCATCCGCCGTCCATGCCGCACCCTTCACCCGATGCCGGTCCCGGGATGATGGATAGACTAGACATTGCCTCGCTCACAATTTTCCCCGAAGAGCTGCTATTGACTTGCGTGATGGAATCTACGGAAACCGGGAACACAATTTCACACTCGACGCTCGAATCGTTCTTCTCGAGCTCTTCGGTAACAGCTCGCACGATTGATGTGACCATGCCAGTTTCAGTACCGAGCACGAATTTCATGCGTTCTGGAACGTACACTTCTCCATCTTCTTCCAGCGCGCTAGTGCTATTGTTGTTCTTGTTGTTCTCGTTCTCGTGCTTGTTCTTGTCTTTAGGCGTCGAAGAGGAAGAAGCAGAGGAAAAGAGTTCTCTGCTCTTGCGCTCTTTTTCAATACCACCTCGGATTTTGGCTAAAATGAAATCTAAAATATTTTGCGTCGAGCCGACGACGCCCATATTTCGTTCGCGAGCTTCCATTGCTAGGGTGAACATTTCTCCCGGAACTTCAAAATGTGCCGCTTGATAGGCGTCGGAATAACAGTCTCTCACAACTCGACACACTTCGCCACCGAACAAGTGATGCACCACGCACGCTCCGTCGCGGAAGTATTCCATGTTATCCAGCACTTTTTTCACTGACTTTTGGTCGTGTTCAGGGTGTAACTGTTTGATTTCTTCGTCCGACCACGTCGTTGATGCGCGCGTCAAAAGTTCGACCAAGTTGCCGCCCATGTACGTATCTGGACCGTAAAATATCTTGACGTCCGGAATTTGAGCAGCAGCTTGTAAAACCGTGTTGACGACGTTCGAAGACGTGCACGCAATGGTTGGAACTTTTGCGTTCGCGCTCGCCTTCGTGTCCAATCCAGTGTTGATGTAGATGACGTGCAGAGAATTTTTCGCCTCGCCGGCTTCTCGCAAATATTTTTCGTACGTTTCTGTTTGCGCAGCTTCTGCTAAGGAGCACCCGATGGCATCCGAGGACATGCGGTAAACGTTCGCTTCAGGAAATCCAGCGTCGTCAATAATAGCTCGCACGTTCTCTGACATGAAATCTACACCTAAGACGCAGATGTTTTCGCACTTTTCGTCTCTCACCATTCGCACCGCCGCGTCCGCCATGACTAAAGAATCGGAGATGAAGATCCTCGACGCGCACTCTGGATGTTTCGCTTTACATCGCATCAGCACTCCTTGGACTTCTGGGTCCATGTAAAAATGCGCGACGATTCCACACTTTTTCTCAATCAGTAACTTCGCCAACTTGTCCACCTGTTGGTCGTCCGGCGTTAAATATTTCGCCTGCGCTTCCGCGAACGACCCTTTCGGTTCGCATCCGGACTTTGTAACGATTAATGAAGGGAAAGGATCGCTTTGGAAATCGTTAAGTAAACTTCTCGCTTGTCTTTTGATTGTTTCTAAAGCGTTCTTAAACCCGTTTTGTCGAGAATCAATCGCGCTCGTTTTCACTGCGCTTTCCGACACCCCTCGCAGAGTCGCAGCTACGATCGATTCCACATCGATGTCTTCGATTTGTTTCAGGGTGTACCCTCGAAACATTTTCGTCACGACGCCGAGGAAACCTCTCGTTATCGCTGAATCTGAGTACGATTGCAATCGCGGGGCAGATGAACCATCCGATCCTTCTGTTCCTTCTCCTTCTCGAGAGAGAGACACTTTCACCCACGTTTGGGAAGCCGTGCACCCCATCACTCGAGTGTTTTGGTTTCTCTCCGCGAGTGATAACTCGACGACGTCCACTTGCGACTGCAGGAGCTTCTTCGTGGCTTCTTTCTTCTCCTCTTTCGTCAAAGAAGAAGAAGACGACGACGATGATTCAGACGAGTTCGAAGAAGAGGAAGACGAAGAAGAGGCGATGATGGATGAAACTCTTTCTCTTCTTTGTCTTCTTCTTCTTCGGGAAGATGATGATGATGATGATGATGATGATGATGTCGTCGTCGCCTTCTCCTTCCGTCGGACGCTACTCCTGCTACTTTTGCTCGAAGGAGATGAGAATATTTTGGACGCGCTGCTCCTCGAACAACAACACAACGACGTAAACGACGACGACGACATTTATTCTTCTATTATATGTGCGTGTACGCGTAATCAATCTCTCTTCTCGTCGTG
>Ga0222716_10001555_pt1 | contig 19143 bp, 22 predicted proteins | sample C33_13DmetaG_FD_165044 | JGI IMG/M metagenome (GOLD analysis project Ga0222716, IMG submission 165044) | Estuarine water microbial communities from San Francisco Bay, California, United States - C33_13D | ecosystem: Environmental > Aquatic > Marine > Unclassified | place: USA: California... | reverse complement strand
TGACCACGACGTTGTACAAAGCGGTTGTTGTTGTTGTTGTTGTTGTTGTTGTTGTGCGGCGGGTGGACCGGGAACGGGGACGGGAACGGGAGGAAGAGAACGGGGAAGGCACTGGGAGCGATACGCGGTGCGCGGTGCGACTCGGAGAGAGAAACGAGGTGGACCTCGCGGCGCTCGTCGTCGTCCCCCTCGTCCACCTCCTCGTCGCCCCTACACCACCCACCGCTCGCCCACGACCACCGCGCCCTGCCACCCCGCCGCCGTCGGTGACTGAACTGACACCACGAGGAGGACAGATCCGCATTGAACCAACCGATAGACAGAGAAAATGCTAGGCTGAGACCCCCCTCGGGCGCAATTTCCAAATTCTCGACCCCTCACTCACTGAGTCAGGCGCAGCCACCAGTCGCTCGCGGCGTAGACACAAAGCCTTCACGCGTCACAAAGCCAGCTGCATCTTCCTCCCCATAGCTCTCTACCCTGCGCTGCGCTGGCCTTCGCGACCGACGAGGCGTGAGAATTTCGTGATTCTTCCTTGCGAAGATTCGTTTCTGCGAATTCGCACCACGCGCCCGTTTGCTGGTCTGGTCGCGTGTGTCTATATCCGATAGCTCGGTACATACGGTGGAGTACGTACGGTGGCGTAGAAACGTGGAGTCAGTCAGTCAGTCAGACGAGAGAGATGAGTATTGCGCCTCCCCCAGTCGTGCCACCGGCGGGCACGCCCGGTGTTGCTGGTGTGGGCGGTGTGGGCGGTGTGGGTACTACCGTCGGTACTGTCGGTACCCCCACGCCGACCCTGGCGGCGGTGAACCAAGCTACCGTGGCCGTGTCGCAGCATCAGGCGCAAGTGTCGGACAGGCAGCAGCGTAAGCGTTCTCTGGAGCTGGAGCTGGAGACGGTGCGTTCGCAGAAAGCGCAGGTGCTGCGTTCGATCGAGCAGATTGCGAAGAAGCAGAAGTATGGGGCGGGGGCGGGGTTGAGTGGGAATTCGGTGGAGGCTCGGATGGCGACAGAGCGGAGGCACCATGACGAGACCAAGGGGAAGCTGTGGCAGAACTGCACGCGGATTATCGCGGATCTGCTGAAGAATGGCAATACCAAGCTGTACTTTGGGGAGCCGGTGCGCGGGGATTATTATCCGGGGTATTACGAGATTATCAAAGAGCCGAGGGATCTGGGGACGATCAAGAAGAACCTGGATAGCCGCACGCACTACAAGAACATCTACGAGCTGAGGGACGATGTGAGGTTGTGCTTTGAGAACTGTCGGATGTTCAATCCGCAGGGGCACCAGGTGAGGAACTTTGGGGACGCTGCGAGCAACGCGTTTGAGAAGAAGTGGGCGGCGAAGAACGTGGAGGCTGAGTGGGAGGGGGAGCTGCAGAGGCATAAGCTGGCGATGGATCGGCTGCAGGCGGAGGCGAAGAGTCTGCCGGAGAAGATCAAGGAGGTGGACGAGGAGCTGCAGGCGCTGGCGAGCAAGGTGGAGGCAATGGCCGGGCAGCAGGGGGCGAAGGACTTGCCGCCGGGGCCCGGGAGGGAGATGACGATGGAGGAGAAGAGGAAGCTGAGTCATTTGATTACGCAGCACGTGAATGCGGAGCAGATGGGGCGCGTGATGGAGATGATCATGGAGGGGCCGTCGGCGCCAAAGGCGGAGGAGGGCGGGGACGGGGAGGTCGAGGTCGATATCGACGCGATCGATAAGGATACGCTGTGGAAGATTCAGGCGTATGTGGATACCATTGCCGCGGAGAATGCGGCCAAGATGCCGGCGGGTGGGGCGGGTGGGGTGGCCGCGCAGCGGACTGTGACGGCGACGGGAGAGACGGGTGCTGCCGACAGCAACCAGGAGCGCACTGGCGAGGCCAATGCCGAGGGCGTGGGGAGCGGTTCGGAAGGTATGGCGTCGAATCATCAGAAGAAGGACGAGAAGATTGAGATTGACAACGCCACACCTGCCGACGGCACCGCTCCCATGCAAGAATGATGAGCGTGGTGCGTGGTCTCGTCGTCCCATCGTTGTCTTTCTTCGTGTTTGTGTGTGTGTGTGTGTGTGACCAGTGACCAGTGACTGATGGTGACTGATTGTACGCCTTCTATCGCACGCGGTCGTGGACGACCTCTACTCCCTCCCACGCTCCTCGCGACTCACCTGCCCGCCCATTATTATCATCCCGACAGGCAACGCGACGCGTGCGCACGACGTGACCACGTTTGTGTCGGCGACGGGGCCGGGGACGCAGCCGCAGATCATCAAGAAGAGCACCGGGGGGCAGAAGAAGGACGTGCAGATCAAGGACGCCAAGGGCTGGGCGGACCTGTCCAAGGGCGCCGCCAAGAACAACCCCATGCTCCAGAGGGACGAGTCTGATGCGCTCTGGAAGGAGTTCAAGGGCAAGGAACGGGAGCAGCAGGACTTGAAGGAGCAACGCAAGGCTTTGGAAGAGCAGGAGGCGAGGAAAAAGGCGGCCGCTGCCGAGGACGAGCTGAGGAGGCGCCAGGAGGAGGTTCAGAAGCAGCAGGAGGCGGCCGAGGCCGAGGAGAAGAAAAAGCAGGAACAAGAGGCCGAGCTGAGGAAGCGCCAGAGCCTCGAGCTGGACATGATGAATAAGAAGGCAAAGGCGGACGCGGAAGTCGACCTGATGAAGCAGGCAGGACATGGCGGGGAGGACCACTTGGAGGACTTGGACATCGGCGGCGACACGGGCGGGGAGTCTGACGACGAGGAAGAGGCGATGATGGATATCTAGGGAGTGGATTTGACTTTGACTGTATGAACGTTTGGATGTGTTACGACAAAATTGACACGTGTCGGACGACACGTGAGGGTCTCGGAGGTCTTTAAGCGCTGGTTAAAGACACATTATTGCAGCGCCATCCGAACCAGTTTCCAAATCCGCCTCGAAAGACACTCCCTCGTCTCTCGTATGACGTCCCGTGATGCATTCCCGCCGTGCTCTCGAATCAGTTTGATGCATTCCAGTCGGATTGGGAGAAGACCGGTACTGTTCTCTTCCTCGATGTCGTAACACCCCAGAAGATGATCGAGGGGAGTCTTGTCGTCGCTGGATTTGATATTCGGGTCCGCACCGTGCTCCAGCATCAGTCTGATCACAGTCATCCACGCATCTGGTTTGACTACGTATTGACGGCCATGCATGCTTGTCCTGCCCCTGCTGCCGATTGCTATATGGCTGGACAAACAGAGGACGTACAGCAGTGTGTACCCGTTGTGAATGGTATTAGGATTTGCACCTGCCTCCAGAAGCGACCGTACCATCCGTACGTTCCTGTTGTTGATAGCAGCAATTTCAGAAGCCACCGGGACAGGGTGATTGCGAATGTCCATCGACACCAACCGTCTGGCGTGCCAATGGAGCAACGGTATGTTGGTGCGATAAGCAAAGGCGTTCGGGTCCCCTGAGTTTTCCAGGTACGAGCGCAATGCTGTCTCGTTTACCAGGATGTCCCACTGTCGCCTATTTTCATTATATGCATTCAATTGCTGTACACTATTCGGCAGTACCACGGGCTTCTTCACCGCCTTGCGCATGACTGCAGTGTACACATGCCGTGGCAGTGTGGGGTCGCCCAGCTTCTCCCGTGTCCATGGATTTGTCGGGACGGACGTTGACGAGAACCACCTTGCAAGAAAGTCTACATCCTCTGTGCGCCAAATCAGTTCCCCATTGCTTTTGACTCCAACCGGGAAAATGATGCCACGTCCTTTCGCCAAATAGTCGTGAGAACCGCTAATAGGTACATTCGTGCGTCGAGACGGTGTGGTATCGTTTCTGTGCTGTTCTTCTTGGAGACGTTTCCGAAAGCGACGTTGGATCACTCGTGCAGCCTTGTCCCTATTCATTGTATGTACTATTTGTTTCGTATTTTAATTTGAAATTGATTGGTGTTACAGAGAGGTCACAGAAAATCACGCATTAGTTCATCCAAGTCATCCAAGTGATCAAATTCATTCAGCAGTAACGGCGGCACCTCATTCATTAGAACTGTTCTGGATCATCATCGTTATTACATCATTCGTAGTAAAAGAATTGCCAAAATCTAGCCAATATAGCCATTCTTGCAAAGTTCCGCAAGCGCGCAATACGGCAACCCTTGTGGCTTGTCCGTCGTGATAAAGTTCCTCACCTGCGTCACATCCAACAACTGTGTCAACTTGCTCTCAGCAACCTTGATCTTCAAACTGGACGCAGGGTTCTCTCCGGACTTTGTCTTGCGGTAGAAGATGAGGATATTCCTGAGCTGCTTCCTGTAGTTTTCGGAGGGCAGTTGATTCCAGTGCACGCCCCATCCCCGCTTCTGTTTGTTGCTCGTCACCGGGTCGGCCACCTTGCCAGATCCAATCGACTTGAGGTAACATTCAATGTCGTGCTCCAGTGCCGTCGATTTCTCACATGCCAAATCCAGCCGCACAAAATCGCCCGTATTCGTGGTGGACCGACGCTTCTTACCCTCCTGTTTCTCGGGGGCATTCTTCTCGATCGCAGCTAACACGGCGTCGATACGTTTATGGAGCTTGCAGTACGTTGAGGGGTCGTACACCTTCCGGAAATCGACCCACTCCTCGTGCGCGTACCAGTCCTTGTTCGGTGACGCATTCTCGTTCGTATTCAGGTCTTCATTTGTCGGCAGGACGGACTCCATGACAACAGCCAGATTCTGCAATCTTTCCTTGCTGCTAGTCTTCCACTTGTCAACAACAGGGGCGAACGCTTCGTGCAGAGTCTTAGGGCCGTGGACAAGCTGATTGTACAGACCGACGACTTCCCACCCAAACAGCTCGGTGGGATTCCCTTTCGGCCCGAAAAGTACCGTTGTCATGTTTGGTTGCGCATCCCCTGATGAATCTAACGTGACGACGGACTCCAATATCTGACGCGCACGACCTGTCAGCGCGTAGTTAGAATCGTTCTCGTCGCACTCGTACGCATACATCGGGTCTTGGAGCTGCAGCATCTTCACCGGGGTGTCCATCTTCTCCGACGCGCGTATCTTTCCTTGCAGATTACTCAGTCCATTCGTTACGGCAGCCATGATGCTCTTGTGCTGCTTCAACTCTTCCTTGAGATTCTCGCACAACAGAGCGCTGCACGGTGCGTTGATGGGATTCATTTGCGCATACACCACCTCGCGTTGCGCGACTTGGACTTTACTGGCATCGTAGATTTCCAGCAGTTTTTCGCAACATTCGTTAACGATTCTGATCTTTTCACTAACGCTTTCGTTCATTGTACCTGTCTACCCTCCAACCAAAAAAAACTCAACAGGGCTACCCCCTCTCTTAATTATTTAATATGAGAGTGGTGAGGGTCAGGTATACACTAAACAATGAAAGGCTCCTCCGTGAAAAAAAACTTCCTCTGTCAACATCTTCGGGATGGAAGCGTTCCCACAGATGACACCACGGCCGACTCGTGTCTCTTCATCGCCATGCTTAACGACTTGTTTTCGGAAGATATGCCCAATCAGTATACGTTCCGGCTTGTCTACACCACGAACACACAGCACGTCACCAACTTGCCTCCGATACACGAGAACTGGAAAATGCTTGCCCAGAGCCACAGGGACGATATGGCAGCGTACCGGGCAGAACTCTCCGACGGATTCAGCGGGTATCGGGTCTTTGCGACGTCGAGCCATTGGAGTGTGGTCGTCATAGATACCATGTACGCCGTCCACGTGTGCGACAACTGCCTGAGCATGTACAAACACGAAATCAACTCGATGCGGTGCAAAGACTCGAGCAATCATATGTCGTACCCGGCAGAGGATCTTGCGCGGTTTTGGGACTCGTTATCCCATGATCTCAGGAGCGAATGTGTCAGGAAAGCATCGTTCCTATTGGTGTTGTACATTGATGACCAAACAATCGTCCCGGAGTACAGGAAACTCGTGAGCGTTGTCAGAGGGGACGTCAGCTGCAGTGGATCGACGCTCATCAGGTGTCTCGATATTGTCACAGAGGGGACGTGTTACCTGAGAACACGTGTCGAACGGACCATCCTCAGCGAACCAGTCCTCAGGAACGGGGGGTACGTCGCCCTGATGGCACACGAACTCTGTGTGGCACTGATTGACGCGTACACAGAAAGCGTTGCCAACTCCCTGATGGAGGAACCCGTGGTCACGAGCAAACCCAAAAAGGTAAAGAAGAAGAGCAGAGAACGGTTCATGAAACGGCTTGATCATATGGTGTTCGGCTCGGATATGCTCACGTGCTCATCCTGGGCCGATCTGACTGCTGATGTATGCTGATTCGTTGTTATGAGTATGTACATAGTAATCAATCAATAAAGAATCATCAAAAATCACACCCCCCAAACGAGATGCTACATTGTACGTTGCTTGTATCATTGTTGAAGGCATGGTCAACCTCCGAGTAAACCTGGATGTACTCCCCGGGAGTCGTCACAGTGCCGTATACATACACCGACTCCACAACGGGGACATCCAACATATCCAAATGGAGCACATCCAAATGAATCTTCAGCGTCTTGCAGTTCGGGAAAGAAGCTACCCAACACAGCAGCGATGCCGATATGTGCACGTGCTCAGCCTGACACACCATCGGAAGCATGTCAGCAACACGAATGTCCAGTATCTCAATCGTCTTGTACTTTGTCAGAATGTGCTCAAACGATTCAGGGGACAGGCGCACATTCCGAACCGAAATTGATGCAGTCATGGGTGGATGCGTCAAATGGACAGTTGGTGCAGTCGGCGATGTGTCATCATCCGATCCCTTGTAGATAATCGTATCCAGCGAATCGTGTCTCTGCATCTCCGGAAGTCGTATGCTCTTGCTCCTGTCGCCCAGCAGAAACTGGATCGTCGAATCTGTAGACGTCACCTGCAGAGACTCACTTGGCTCCACAAACTCACAGTGCAACTCGTCACACTCCGGCTGCCATACAGGGAGGGTGATGCTCTCGTGTTTTATGGCACACAACGTCACACTTCCCATCTTCTTGTTCACCAGGTATGCCGGCGCCACCCTGTTCCACGTGTAGGGGTTCACCCGAAAGGTCACCTTCTGCCCCAGCAAATCCCCCTGGTGACGGTCATACCACTCCAGAAACTGTCCACATGTATCACGGTCGTCGACAGTAATTACGTTATCATTGTAGTCGTCAGTCAGCATTTGTCAATGACGATTCGGGCCTTGCGAATCGATGATGTTTTGGCCCCGTATTATTGTTTTTTTTGATTAAGTTATGAGGAGGCCCCTACCCCTTCTGAATATCTATATCATTGATATTCGAAACGTATAGTTCGCAAAAAAATCAAATGGACTGTCTCAAACATGCCCCCCCAGAGTATCAACGCTATTTCGTCGAACCAGAAGGCGTTGAGCATTACAGGTTGCTGGAACAATTAACGAGTGATATGGATGGTCAAATCGTTGTTGACGTTGGCACGTTGTACGGACTCAGTGCATTTGCCATGTCTCGGAACCCGAACGTCGAGGTGTGGACCTACGATATCCAGTCCTTCATCCCAGATGACGTCCCGATTAAGACTATACCCAACATCTCCTTCCGCATCAAAAACGGTATCGAGGCCATCCCGGATTTCGTCGACAAAACCACGCTCATCATGCTCGATATCGATCCACACGATGGCATACAAGAGCGTCAATTCATCGATGCACTGGTGGAACACAAGTATACCGGCCGAGTCGTGTGTGACGACATCCACCTCAATGATGCCATGAAATCGTTCTGGGATTCTGTGACCCAGCGCAAAGAAGTGAGAAAGGACGGACACCACTCTGGAACTGGCATTATCTATTTCGACTGATGTTGAGTCTTGTAAAAAAAGTCCAGTCAGTGTTGCCCGGGTACACCGTGCAGGCGGTCCAGACACCCAGGGGGGAATGCATCCAGGCGGTCAGGGGGGGTCATGTTGCCCTCCTGTCTTCCACATGTATTCGTAACGCCCCGGGGATTTTGACACTCATCGCGAATTCACCGGGATCGTCAGGGACAGCCAGGGAGTGGAAGAGGGGACACTTGGTTATCGCGATCGATCATTTACAATATTGATAAACTTGTAATAACGCTTGTACACTCAGCATGCAATAACTGTAAATTGTGCTGACGCTCCAATTTCCCAGCATCGTCAATCACTCGCAACAGCTCCACTCGAGACTTGATACACATCACAAAACTGATCAGGGAATCAGTCTTCCGGAGGTAGGACTCAATGCGGTGAATCAGCAGGAATGTCTTGATCACGTTTTGCAACGACGTATCCCCGCACACGTACTTCAGAATCTGCTCCATCACCAACATGTACAGCGTCCGCAGCCTCGTCAACGTCAGACTCACCAGTGGTGTGTCCAGGATGATCCGAACACTCCGAGCAATCGTTCGGTGCACAATATCATCAGATTCCAACGTTCGGTATGCTATGTCGGCAGTGTACCCGTTAAACTGCTCGATACCAGCCAGGTCCGACGCAATTCCCTCCGTTGGGTAAAAGGTTGTTGTCTGCTGCTCTTGCTCCGAGAACAGCTCGTCGTAAAAGTGGGGATTGTCCACCAGGCCCTCAATGCGCTCACCCGTGTCGTAGTTGAATCCCGTGCGGCATTGGGTGCAGTACATAATCGGACACCCATCCGTCCGCTCAATGCACGTCCGGCATACGGGGCACTGCTTTGATGACGCCTTGATTGTACGCACGTTCTGCAAATCCGTATCCAGGCAGATGTGTCCGCTGCCGCCAACCTTCCAGCAATCCCGGCAGTGTTCGACGTCACACACGCTGCAACACGAGGAGGTCTCCGACTCCCTGCCCAGATCCACCACGCCCGGACACTCTGCTGCCGTGCACCGGATCATCTCAAAGAACGGTTTTTGGACGTGAGAAGGCGAGGGACTGTCCACCATGTAAAACTGTTGTCGGTTGATATCCCGTGCCATCAGTATCGACTCCATCTCCTCTTTATACATCCTGATCCGCGTATTCAGGGATCTGATGGCAGCAACGCTCTCCTTCTGCATAAGCTCAATCATGTCGATGGTGGAGGTTACCTTCTCGCTCGGGGGGGCGGGAGGTTCGTACAACTCTGCAGCGTGTTCCCCGCACGTTTTGGCATCCACAGCCGAATACTTGAGCTGGAAGTAGAAGAACAGCGTGCCGGGCATCTTCTTGCACTGAGGACAATGACTTGTCACCTGGCGTATCCACTGAACACTGTCGCGCTCGAGGCCGCAGGATGTACACGCAGCCTCCGTTGTTGGATTGTTCGATGCAGCAGCGACGTTGGCACTGAAGTCTACCTTTGCAAAGCGGGCCATGTGGATATCTTCCACGGTCTCCGTAAACGATCCCCACCGCACCTGTGTGATTGTATTGGGACCCGCCTTGACCAAATACACAATCTCCAGAAGCTTGCCAAAGACCTCTGCATCGTCGGGAGCATCCAAATACGCCGGGATGGCCTGACACGACATCTCCAGCACATCATGCTCCAACCACAGCACCGACACAGCCCTCCCGTACATCTTTCGATCAATCAGGTTTCGAGAGCAGAGTCCGTGGTAGGCTGCACACATTTCTGGGAGAATGCCGCGGTATACTTCCAACGACTTTTGCACATGATCGTTCACGTTTCGAAGATGGTCCAAAGGACACTCAGTCATGGACCGCTTGAGTGTGGGCACACTGACGGTGGGAGGGATCAGTGTCCCCATAAGCATCCCCAGATCGTTCTTCTTCTTCTCGGAACATCTCAACAGCACTTCATGTGCACTCTTGACCTTCTTCTCCAGTTCTGTATACCTCGCAATTGCGGCGCGGCTCTTCTTGTATACCCCGATTTGACCGGTCAAACCAGGGACTGCCGCCTCGATCAGAGACTTTGTAAAGCTCTCCACAACAGGCATTCCAGCACGGCCAAAGATTCTGTCCATATCGAAGACTGACCAAATCACATTACACACCGGACAAGATGGGCGTTTTTCCTGGGTCATCCAGGTGAGAACGCATGACGAGCAAACCTGTTCATAACAACAGGGCGCTTCCACACACGGCTTGTCCTCGCAACAAATTTTACAACAAGGCTCATCCATCATCTTGATTTATGTATGGGGCATACTCATCCACCACACTAGAGATAATCTGAGGGTTCATCCCCAATTCCGAAACATAGGTCTGGAGACAGGATGCCCTGAAATCGTCACTCGTTTTTCCAGTATCTCGCATTGACGCTGCTAACGATCCAATCTCTTCCCGAATGGCCCATAAGGGACGGATCGGTGTTTCGTGGATGCCGTCAAATGTTCCCACCATTCGTCCCATCTTTCCGGTGCTACATACCACACTCCCGTTCTCAACCGACGAGGCAAGCTGGGTCACCAGGATGGCCTTTGTGTCCTCGTCAACGGAACCCCATACCCTGTGCAACGCATCTTGCTCGCTCATACCCAACACACTGTGCGCCACATCCGATAAACTATCCAATGTTTCCAGCGCATTCCGTTTCGTTTCCTCCGTGCTTTCACAGTCCAGGATGTATGCACGCACCTCCTCCACCGTGCTCTCCTGAAGCGTTTCTGGAACAGGGAGACCTTTCAGTTTCTTCGAAAGCGATCGCATCACACCGTGGTCATGCACGTTCTGTGGATCGTTCGGAATCAGAACCTCCGGCACGTTGGTGATCACACGTCGTTGTGGCGTCGGTGGGGGTGTCGTAGGTGTCATTGTCTGCTGCTGGTGGTAATACCGCTGGGCTAGCTCGGCAATGCTGTACCCGGGAATCAACGGAAGATGATCGGCGCCATTGTCTTCGTCCGGAATCTCTGTCCGAATCAATACCTGTATCATGCAGTGTCTGGAAACGTCAGGGTCAGGACACCGGGAACCAAGCTCGAATAATGTCGTTGCCAAGTCCTTGTTCGAGCGGTATTGCGGGTACCACCCGTGATCATACACATTCGCGACGTCAACCAGACAAGACCAGTCACGTGTATCACGAAAACGATCAACAAGTGTCTCCAGGTGCTGTAACACGTCAAAGGGAAGCTGCTGCACGGGCGGAACGGTCGGGAGTCTCCGCTTCTGTTGCTTCTGTCGCTGTGTCCGCCGTGTTGTCGCCGCACGCAGTTGTGCAGGGTGTACCCACAAAACGACCACGGCAAGTACCACCATGATCCACCACATACTACCAATCTCCGAAGAAAAAAGAATGGCTTAAAGACCACAGACCCACCCGACCAACCACCAAGCCACCACAATCCTATGAAAGATTTCCTGGTGGTCAGAAAATCTGAAGTAGGAGTGTTCGGATACAAGGCAGGCATTCTTGAATCCATCACCAATGAGTCGCCAAGAGCCGTGCGTTTTACAATCTACACAACACCAGGAGAATCGGAATGTGTCGTCCTGCAAGAGAAAGAGACACGAGAACTCAATATCGATATTTGGAAATGCATACGAGAACGATTTATGCCGCACGTCGAAGCGGAAAGTGACACCTTACTCTCCGTCCAATGGAAATCTGAGGACATTGGAAGTGCTCTTCCTCGTCTACACACTGGATCAGATGCATCCGATGTGTAAGTATATGATAGACGACTTTATCTGCAAGATGGCCGTGCGACTGTCAGCAAAGTGCAGCATCGTCTCCAGTGTCTGGCTGGCAATTAAGTATTACGGGGCTCGTCCATACATTCCCACAGCGTATGATATGTCAGTCGCAACGACAATTCCGGAGACATACATCTTATCAGCCGAACTCAACGATCTGAACAAGATCAATTGGGATGTCTCCAAATTTACGCATGCTTAATCAGGTACACAATGATAACTGCTATGCTCACCAGGATAAGCAACAGACCAATGCCACGCAGTCTGTTCTGTTTTGTGAACGCCTCCTGCAAGCCAGCACCGCTCGTGAAATCCTCCGGAATGCCAGTGAATGCCTCCTGTGTATCCGCCAACAACGTATGCATAATTCCGGGGTTGTACGCATGGGACTGGTCTTCTTTTACCGGGCCAACCTCGGCAATGGTGGCAGTGGGATCAAACACGGCCTGTCGGGGTGCAGGAAGGCGAACAGGTACATCGCTCTTGGGTAACTCCAGGGTTTTTGTCGTACGAATGTCCATATACTGCTTGTTACAGAGAATTTTTATCAACAAATGTAATTACGAAAAACGAACAGTCACCTTGATATCCGTCGACGTTGCACTCTTGATGGCAGCTCGAGACAGTTCCTTGCGCTTTGTGGTGGAAACGCCGCCAGACGAGGTTCTGTTTTTCACAGACTGCATCATATCCTGCTCAATCACCTGGAGATGCTGTAGCGCATACTGAATAATACCGTTCGAGAGAGCAAACCGGAAGAAGTTGAGCTGACCAATCGTGGATTGTAATGAAGTACCGTCAGAATCCACGATTGATATCCTGTTGCGCCGCTGAAAAGGGTCAAAAAGACGCTTCGAATAGGCCTTTAAACACCCCTTGTATTCCATATACACATTCACCACCTTGTTGCCGTGCTGGTAGGTGATGTTGTTCTTCTTCGAGTAATTGGTGACCAGCCAATCCAGGGTGCGCAACGAGAGACCCGTCCTCCCCCGCAACACCTCCGTCAACGTCTGTAACGCCGAGGTATCGTTCGCATAGTACCGTTTTAACGTCCGTAAGAGGACCTCTTCCTTCGATTCAATCATGACCAACCCTATACCCCGCTGCTGCTTTAAGTGTATCACACGAACGTGGTGCGCACGCCGGAAAGCATGCCAGTCTCCGTGATCCACCTGTAGTGCACATGCGGCGCCACCGTCTTCTTCATCACGGCGTTTCCAACGGTGTACGGGTGTGGCGCGCGAACCCGGAACAACACTTCACCATTGATCACCTCCGCCACGCCAGAGTTCTCGTACGAGCCGTACGCGTCAAAGGGGTTGGGAGCAGGCTTCTCGCTGGCCCAGAACACGGCGGCAATCGCATCCGCAGGGGCTTTGACAGACACACTGGTATCATGGCCATGAGGAAGACGGGGCTTCAGTACACCAATCGGGAACGCCGTGGGTCCCAGGAATGGCAGCCAGGTGGTCCGGCAATTGATCATCCAGAAAGCGGACACAGAGGCCAATGCAAGCAACACGGGGTGAGGCGCTTTCGTTACGTTAAACGCGTGGGTTAGCGAAATCAGCACAAACAGGATGACAAACGCCTGAGCAACCATACGGATCTTATGCGCCATGAATTTCATATGGTAAGTAGCACACATTTATTTTCCGTGCTATACAGGAATGGATCTTGCACGCCTGGCAACGGTCAACGATCGACTCAAGTTGCAGTACATTCGGAACATCTTCTCGGATCTCCTGACATCCATCCAAAACCTCCCATTCGAAACGAAATCAAAGAGGGATGCCATTCCCATCATTCGTGCCGCTGCCAACGCCAACATCTACGACGGTGAGTACGACGGCGTGATTCGCAAGTATTACGCATTCCGGGGAGACTTTACCAAGGTGTGGTTCACCCTCGATCTCTTTACAGTCATGCCAGACGACATCTCCACGGAATCAGACAAGGAAGAAATGCACGTGATCATGACCTACCTGACACAACAACTCCTTCGCGAAGTGCGACCCGCGCTGGTGGAAGAACTAGGCATTTAATGACTGCGCAATGGACGTCGCACGAGGCGCCTGCTCCTGTAAAAACTGGACCACAGATCCCTGACTTGGTACGTACCCCAACAAATGACGACACAACGACTGTGCAAATTTCCATGAGCTTTCGTGCAGTTTCCCCAGCACAAACAGCTTGCAGGCCAAGTACATACAATCGTACTCCCGAGATTTGTAGAGACGCTCAAAGACGCTGAGAGAGGTGACAAACTGCGGGTCGATCAGGTGCACACGGAACACATTACCCCGAACCCTGGAGAACATGATGTTATCCGGACTGAGATCGACGTAGGCAATGTTTGATTTCCGCAGCAGGTCCAGAAGGTCCGACAACGCCACGGACAGACCCCGGGGCTTTCGGTTGGCGATTCCTGCAGCTCGTAACAAGGCCGTCAACGTAAAGTCCAGTCTCGTCATCACAGTCACGGAATACGTCGTATCGTCAACACGAACGTCCCGGCTTTCGATCACGTGCGCGCAAGGGATGTTATGCGATGCCAGTAACGAATAATTGCTTGCTTCCAGCCCCGTCTTGCTCACCTTCAAAACATGACGAGGATGGGTCAGGGCATACACACGTCCCAAACGGCCGTGACCCTCAGATGACCAAATCTTAATCTTCTTCCCGTCGATTGTCACGTCCGACAGCAAACATCGAAGCAACGAAAATCGGTACGACTGATGCTGTTGGTTGGGGACCATCGTATGCGGCATCTTTCTTGCCAGGGAAACAACGCGCGACGGAATGTACACCTCCAAATGCTCTAATCGAGCACACGGAGCACCACAACAGCATTCCATTTCTACCGTGGAGGTGAGAATATAATAGCGTTATACCTCATGGATATCGAGTCTCCGTTTGATAGGCAACAGTCCACGACAGCCAGGCTGGTCCAAGATGAAGTCCGAACACTGGTAGCGGGGGCTCTTAAGCGAGAAGTCAAATCAATTCTGCGATGGAGGGATTTCTGGAAGAAGACAGGGGACGCATTCGAAGCCATTGCCAAGGGGTTGACGGGTGTTGGAAGTGTCCTCGCCTTTGCTGCATCGTCTGTGGATAACATTAAGACCGCCGACATCCTTGCATTTACGAGCGGAACAGTCGGTACGCTCGGACTCGTCATGCTCACGTATGCCACCTATGCATCCAAAGAGTCTAAACAACGCACGGCAGAAATCAATAGCGTGCTCACGTCCGTTGGTGTGACGCCCATGGTGGATATTGTCGAGTCAGAAACAACGGATGATTGACGAGTACAAATTACGAAGACCACTGTTGCGCACTCAGGAAAATGGTGATTGCAACCGTACCGGCAAATGTCCTGTCCACCAGATGACGCACAATCACGTCCGGGAATGAGGAAACAACAATACCAGCAACCGCAGCGTTAATGCCCAGGCGTGTCCAGACATCGTGCACGTGCGTGTTGATGATGTGCGCAAACAGAAGCGCGGGGATACCAAGCAACAGGATGTCTTTTACAAGGATAAGGCTATCCGGTCGGTTCATGGCATAATGACAGAAAATCAAATGTCATACATCCGACACTCCACGTCGTCAGGAGTGGCACTGCATACGATGTCTTGCACCGTAAGACGAGACGATTTTAGCCCGTGCAACGTCTCCGAAAGCTCCTCAACAGTCGACCACGCCACCTGACATTCTTTGCTCCCGGGACGAGACACACACGCGGTCTTGGCTTCTCTGATCGTCCTCTCCATATTCAGTCGGACATGACAGATGGTACGCTCCAGGGCTACGCCGTGAGGCACCCTATAACGACGCACATTGGTTGAGGCAGCAGGAGAGTGCATATCCATAATAATGTAGGATACTATTACGTTCGTATATTCTGTATCGCATAGCAACGTGCCATACAGAATACACGGGTTTGACTTGACGTGCAACCTTGTTGTTGATGACGGAATCTGTAAAAAATAGGCGAGCGCCTTTTGTTAGGAAATGAGTTGGGCAAACTTCCTAGTGCAATCCGATGTGGGGACATCAACGCACCTTCTTCGTCGCCCGCTTCTTCCGACCACCCTTCTTCTTATCCCTGCACTGCTTGGTCGCCCTTTCCAGGACCTGGCCTTCTTTGCACCGAGCAGCAAGTTCTTTCAGGGACGGCCCCGACCTCTTGGGGGCATTGTATTGATGATTACCTTGTATTACCTTGTATTACCTGTGTGAACGATTACCTGTACTGCTGCGCCTTGAAGATGGCCTTGGTAGCTGGGTCCATGGACGCCCACCTGGCCTTGGCAGCCCGAGACGCGGCCCTGGAACGGATGCGGCCGTACTTGTCCTGGAACAGGTCCCTGCTGGTCAGTCCTCCAGACGTCTTGAGTCCCTTTCCGCCGAAAACAGACCTGCGGCTGGCGGTGGCATTGCAGCGCTTGGTGGTGGGGTTCCAGAACTTGCCCATGGCCTCACACCTGGCCTTCTTCTCGGCCAGGGTAGGTCCATCGGCCTCACGCCTGCTCTGACGGCAGCGCTTGGTCGTCGAATCGTAGACCTTTCCTTGCATCTTGCATTCCCTGTGTTTCTGTGCGACGGTTTTGGTGATTGCCATGATAAAGGGTAGATGAGAAATAAAATTTCAGGGACACTTACATGGTGCCAGAGTGTAGAATCTGTTTATCAGGCACGGGTCCGCTGATTTGTCCTTGTGCATGTACGGGCTCCATGGCGTATTGTCATAAATACTGCGTTGATGCATGGATGGAACGACAACAAAGGGTGAAAGGGTCTCCATGGAACCGATGTGAGTGTTGTGGATGTAGGTATTCACACACGTCCTGGGTTTCCGAAGTGATAAAGTACCTGAAACTTTGCTGCGCAACGACGGATGATTATTATCTGTAGTGTACTTATAAATGACCAGTGATACCAACAGTACCCAAGGGTCCGTCAACGAGTCTCTTGTCATCAGCGATGAATACCTCTTCCCCCTCCTCGTTCCTCTCCTAGGTGGCGTTGTATCCGGTGGGGCCGCTGCGGGGACGAAAATGGCCATCGGCAACTCTGGGGCCTTGTGGTCTTCCGGAGAACGGCCAAACGACGTCGTATCCTTCTACAAAGACGCAAACTTTAACGGGAGCAGGAGGGATTTCCCAATTCATGCCCACCATATCCAGGACTCTATCAGCAAGGGGACTCTGGGTTTCATAAACAAGGAGAATGACACCTACAGCTCTGTCATTGTTCCAGAGGGAGCCAGTGTGATCGCATACTGGGATGCCGGGCGCAAAGGCAAGGTTATCCACTTTCCACCTGGACGCTACGCCAATCTGGGTGAATGGAATGACAAGATTTCCTCATTTGAAATCATCCCAGAACAGAAGGGGTGCACCGAACGCGAGCGTGATCCAAATTATAATTACGGACTGCGCATCTACGACGGCTCCAAATGGCATTGTGGTACCTGGGAGGATACCGGGTGCACATGGGGACATACCAACAGGGAGCGTCTTCAGTGCAAGAAACGGAAGTAATACACGGCGCCAAGCAACACCAGCACGCTGCATACCAACATCGCATGTCCAAAGAAAATTTCCATCCATGACCCTCGTGTATACGCATCGACAATGTACACGCGTGTGATGGTTCCAAACGCATTCACACGAATCACAATCACGGGAGAGCTTGACGGGTTGGAGACGAGGGGTGTTTCCGTGATGATGACTTGCACATTCGGGAACGACTTGGCAATCTCTGCCCGTGTCTGCGCAATCCACTTGGTTTTGACATAGGACCGGTTGATATGTTGGATTCTTGTCTTGTCTTGCAGTGAGACCATTATCTTACAGATGCGTTTTATTCTACAGCATATCAACACTGAATGAATTTGTCCTTGACCCGCCGAAACAGATCTGGCTCACTCCATCCCACCGTGTCCACATAATTAAACCAAATTGAATACTATGTGGAAAATTGCAAAATCGACGGTGCGAGGTGCGCATTTCAGCGTGGATTGTTTGTGCACGGAAGAGGGTATCCGCTTGGACTCTTTGGAGTTCCCAGCTTTCTGGATTTCCATCAACTCTGAGACGATGGAAGTCCAGGGGCGCTTCGATGATGGGTGGTTCGACGGCAAGCTGCCCCCCCGTCCACAATGTCGCCTCGAAATCTCAGATAATTTCTATCCGGGACTTCTTGTCTTTGATGAAGACGGTGGTGCTGTTGAAATTCTTCTTGTGCCAGAAAACAGGACACTCCACTGACAGTTGTTTTATATCTACGGTCTAAGTAGTCATGCATTCATCGTCAGTGCTCATTATTGCTGCTATCCTGATGATACTGATCGTTATGTACACCTGTAATCACGACACGTTTACGAACCTGCCCTACGGTGATATTCACTCCAACTTTACACTACAGCCGACGTCGTACCTCGAGACCTCTGTTGCTGCTCCTACTACTCCTGCTGCTCCTCATGTTGCTCCTGTTGCTCCTGTTGCTCCTACTACTCCTGCCGCTCCCATGACGTCCCCCGTGACCACTCCCATGATGCTATCATCGTCCCTGTCGTCGAACGGAGGGTGGAACAAGGCGTATGCCACGCACTACACCTCCTACCCGGCCTGCTGCCCCCAAGGACCCAACTACGATCCCAGTGCACCCAAAGGAGAATGCAAAAACTACTCGGGATGCAAATACATGGGCAAATTCGCAGGTGTCAAAGGGACGCTGAAGCTCGAAGAAGTTAGGGACAGGAACATCGTCGCCTTCTTCAAAAAGGGAGACAAAAATGCATGGAAACGAGTCAAAGGCAAGAAGCTGCGCGTGAGGAACCCAAACAATGGAAACACGTTGGAAGTCGAAGCCCTCGATACCTGTGGGGATAACGATTGTAACGGGTGCTGCTCCAAGAATGCGTCCAAAGGCGGTGGTGTGCTCATCGACTTTGAGTCACATACTGCTCAGCGTTTCTGGGGGGGTAAGCCACGTAACGGGGTGATCGAGTGGCAGTACGTGTAAATTTTCTGCCCGTTTGATATCATGTCCTATCACGCCGTATCCATGTACGAAACGCCCATCCAAAGACGCGTCTCCGAAGAACTTGAGCGACGACTTGCAAGGAGATCAACAAACTCCGTCACCTCGCCATCCCCCAGTTTCACCACGTACTACAGGCGCATCTTGCAAACTAATGACGGAGCACGGTGCGATTGTAAATGTAGACACGTCATGAGGTGAGATAAGGGCTTAAGGGATCATCCTCCTGTCGAATTAAAGATATCATGAAATCCCAGCGAGATAGACTCATCGAATGCATGAATCTACGGACTCAATGGAAACAAAAGATGCTCGTCCCGTTCCCAGAAGAACTTGTCGCCCCGATGAATGTCTTTGTCAGGGGGACGTCGACGTCAGGTAGCGTCGACCTTCTGGGACATGAATTCCAGTATGCATTTTTGGTGGAATCTGGAGAAGAGTCGTACATCAAACTTGCCAGCGCTG
>Ga0222716_10001551_pt1 | contig 19162 bp, 12 predicted proteins | sample C33_13DmetaG_FD_165044 | JGI IMG/M metagenome (GOLD analysis project Ga0222716, IMG submission 165044) | Estuarine water microbial communities from San Francisco Bay, California, United States - C33_13D | ecosystem: Environmental > Aquatic > Marine > Unclassified | place: USA: California... | reverse complement strand
ATTTAGTTGCAATTGCTGACACTGGTTATTATTTTCCAGAACCAGGTATACAACCAATTATAAATGTTAACTCTCAAGGTTTAGATTTTTCACCTTATTGGAGTACAAACGATATAATTACTAGAAACGCAGACAATCAAATTACAGTTCATAAAATAGAGTTTTGGTACACACCACCAGATCCTCCTTTAGAAGACACAAGTGGGTCTGATTCTGATAACATAACTAAATTTTGTAATTTAGACCATTACATTACTTTTACAAACTACACTCCTGTGGAAGTAACAAGCACTAACAATGGTACACAACAAATGTTACAGTTGTTAACTGTTAACGGTCAAACTGGTGTTGGAAGCGCTACTGATGGTTTTTCAGGACCAACACCTATAAGCGTTGATGGCGAGACTAGGTCAATATATATTTATGGTAGTGATTTTGCGGGTTATGATTTAAGTGTAAAGCAGGTTACAGGTGGTACTACTAAAACATTAGATTTTACATCAACACATCCAGCTGAAGGTTTAGAGGTTAATAACACATTTACCTCTTCAACTACAAGTACTGGTGTAATACAATTAAATATATTAAATCCTAAAGCTGGTAGAGCAACTTATTACCCAAGCGGAAAGCCATATGCTGTTGATTATGCAAGGAGAAATGAAAACTCAAAAGAAGATTACCGCGTGGATATTGCTTACCAAGAGTATAAAGTATTTTTTCCTAAAGTTGCAGCTACAACTTATTACGATATATATGTAACGAAAAGCGATAGTAACGAAAGTGGTAATAGTGATGCAGCAAAAGAAAACGTAACAACTGGCTATGCTATGTCAGGTACTGGATCTGGAGCAACGTCAAGTAATCCAATAAGAATATATCAATACGCAGACCCTAGTATATCTATACAACCATCTACAAATGTTGCTTCAAGCTATGACGCTATGCCTAGTGCTGCTGAAAAAACAACTATAAGAGCTAATGTACAGTTTACACAATCATCAACTGGAACTGTAGATAGCTCTGGACACATGGCTCTTAGCTTTGCTATTGGCGCGGCTTCTGATAAAACTTTATCTTTATCAAGACAACCAGTTGCTAGTGATTTTTCGGTGATTAGTGGTGGCAACGGATTAGTTATATACTACGAAGATTTAGCAGCCGCAGTTGTTGGTAGTGGTGACAACAACACTGTAAACGTAACAGGTATAGCATACATACAACAAACGCCTGTAGATGATACTGTAATTAATTTACTAACACAAAACTTTATATCACCAGACTAATATGCCTACAATAACTTTAACATTTCCAAACTCAATAAATACTTCTGTTCAAGTTGGTGATATTGCTTATTACACTTTATCACCATCAACTAGTGGTGGTTTTTCAACATCGTCACAATCTGACATAGTAGAAATAGGTGCTATTACATCTATAAACAATACTACAAATGTTATTGTATGTGACACAACACTTCCTTATCCACAGCAACCAACAACAAGTAGTTTTATATTATTTAGTAAAAATAACGAAGCAAATTTAAGCACTGTGCTTGGTTATTACGGTGAGGTAAAGTTTAAAAACAGCTCTACAATTAAATCTGAGCTGTTTAGTATAGGCACGGATATGTTTGTTAGTAGTAAATAAATTGTAAAAAGTGTAACTATAATATATACTTAAATATAATTATATGTCAACACAAAATTTAGTTTCTAGAAAAAAAATACTAGAACTAGAAGAAATACTAATAGACAATACTGACGGCACTAATATAATTAGTAATCAAGGAAAAAGTATTGTAAGATCTGATCAGTTTCCTTTAAAACATTCGTTTGCTGACGGCGTGTATATTAGACAGATGGGTATGGCCAAAGATTCTGTAGTTGTAGGAGCAATACACAATCATTTACATGCTTGGTTTTTATTAACTGGCAAGATAACTGTAATAACAGAAAAATCTGAAGAGGATTTTATAGCGCCGTGCTACGTAGTGTCAACACCCGGTGTTAAAAGAGTTATATACGCAGTAGAAGAAAGTATATTTGTAAATATACATAAAAACCCAAGTAATACTCAAGACTTAGACAAACTAGAACAAGAAATAGTTTCAAAAAATTACAAAGAATATGAAAAATACATTAATCAAAAAAAATAACACATGTCGTTTATATTAGTAGGTGTAGCAGTTGCTGCTGGTGCTACTCAAGTTATAATGGCTAATCAAGGTCGAAAAGGCAGAATAGCAGAGCAAAAAGCTGCAGCGGCTGAAATGGAAGCAAATAAAAAAGCCTACGAACAAATTGATACTAGTAATACTTACGCTAATTTAGAAAATAAATTTGAAGACATAACTGTAAATCAACAACAAGCACAGTTTGAAGCACAGCAAAACCAACAGCAACAAGCTAACTTAATGAACTCAATGAATGCTGCAGCTGGTGGATCTGGTATTGCAGCTTTAGCACAAGCTATGGCTAATCAAGGTCAATTATCTGCTCAAAAAGCATCGGCTAGTATTGGTATGCAAGAAGCGCAAAATCAAAAATTAGTTGCTCAAGAAGCTAGTAAAAACCAACAGTTAGAGGCTGCTGGAGAACAAACATCTCAACAAAGAGAAGCTGATAAAAGAGCAACACTACTAGGTATGTCACAGCAAAGAAAAGGAGCTTCAGATCAAGCTAGAGAAGTTGCTAAGCAGCAAGCTATGGCTGGTGTTGGTACAATTGCTAGCGGTCTTGCGTCTGGAGTAGATGCTGGTATGGCAAATATAGATAGTGGTGGTTCATTTTTTAAACCAGGTGAAAACGTATAAATAAACAAAAAATATATGGCAGCAGATGCAAATTTAATAAAAGGGGCAGCAACGGCGTACGGTGCTGGAACAGCGGCTAAACAAGCTGGCGGTAATCAATTAGGTGCTATGGCGCAAAATCTACTAGGTAAAGTAGATAATCGTACAGCTGACTTGAAAAAAAGAACAGAAGAAAAAAAAGAAAGAAATAGAGTAAAAAAAGAAAAGTTTGATCAAAACTCAGAAGCTGCTTTGCAACAAGGTGGAGCTTTAGGAGAAGCTGAATATGATTTTACTAAAAGAAAAGTTGACGCTTTGCAAAAAGAATATCAACAATGTACTTTAGGTGATGATGCTTGTAGGCAAAAAGTTATGATGGCTTTGTCTAAAGAAAGTCAAGGTTTGACGTCTATGAAAGACACTAGAAAATTAAACGCAGAGTCTATGCTTAATTTAAGGGGTGATGTTAGTGCAGAACAACAAGAAGTTATGGGTATTTACGCAAACTCACAATCTGGTAAATACTCTATGGTAGAAGGCACAGATGGTGAATTAAGATATACATTTGATTTAGGAGAAGGTAAAGAGGCTGCTTACACAAAAGCCGAGCTAGACAAAATGTTTGAGGCACAAAAAGATACTGTTGGTACTAATGAAACTAAAAAACGAGCAGTAGCAAACATTGAGCTAGGTAAAACTGGAGAACCTTTTAGTCCAACACAAGAAGAGGCTGCTTTTGACACTCTTACAAAAACAGATAATTCTCTTAGATCATTTCTTAATGATAATTGGGGTGTTGGTACTTTTGCTGGAAGTATAGAAAAAAAAATACAAAGCGAAGTTGGTCAGCTAGGTGCTGGTAGTGGTAGAGCAACTTTTGCTTATGATATGCAAAGAAGAGGTGTGATGATACCAGCTGCTGAAGGTGAAACAAACTGGTATGATAATATAACAGACGAAGATGTTCAAGCTATAAAAGCTAAGCTAATGAATCCTGAAACAGAAGAAGAAATTGCTATTAGCAGGCAAGTTGCAAAAGAGTATTATGTTGATGCACAAAAACAACAATACGATAAAGGTGTTGAGGAAAATAACAAGGCAAATTTAAATGAACAAAATAAAACAATAGAAAAGTACAAGTTCAAGCAGTTTGAAACTCAATTAAAAATGGCTATTGATAATAATGCTTCTGCAAATGATATTAAAGAGTTAGTAGCTAAGTTTCAATTAGAAGCTGGTAAAGAAACAATAGAAACTTCTGAACAAGTTATACCTGTTGGTGATAATCAAGTTGTAGAAAATGTTAACTATAAAGAAGGTAAAGATGACCCTAACACTGCTTCAATGACGGTTTCTACTGACAGATTAAAAGGTATTCAGAAAGAACTTGACGATCCAAACACTAGAAGTATTGTTGGTTATCAAGGTTATTATTATAAAGATGGTGAAAACAACTACAGAAAATTCAAGAACAAGCAAGACTTTATTAAAAAGCAAAAGATCAAAGTTAAAGATGGTGAGTCAGAAGATCAAGCAATTGCAAGGTTTAATGCAAAGAAAAACAAAGGGCTTGTTGGTGGTAAAGCTACTAGCTACGAAACTATATATTCTGATGAGCAACTAAGCGGTGCTCAAGATACAAAAGTTCAAAAAACATCAACTTCAAAAACTACAAACTCTGCTATTGGTACAGATGCAAAAGGAAACCCTATATTAGTTGAACCAAAGGTTAAAACAGCTGACGATATAATATAAAAATTAAATATGAGTGAAAAACTACATGGTTTCCTAGTAGATTCTGGTAACTATTCAAAAACTTACGAAGACTTTTCAACTCAGTTTGCAACTCCAGAGTCGCAGACTAAGCTGTACGAGTATATGACTGGCAACAAAACATATACTAAGTCTCAAGAAGAGTTTAACGCTCAGTTTTTTAGTAATCCTGTTGAACCTGTTGAAAACAAAGTAGACGAAGAAGTGTTAGCCACTGAGTGGAAGCTAGACAGAAACACTATGTCTTGGATGTCGCCAGATGGTGTTGTAACACCTAGATCAGAGGTTCCAGCTGATATAAGAAAAATTCATCAAAAACAAATGAAGTTAGAAAATGTAGATGATGATAGTTTGTTAAAAAAAGGATTAAAGTTTTTTGATACTACTGTTACAGACTCGCCAGATGCTGTTGATCCTGAGCAAAACACTATATATTACAGTATGGATTATTTTAAACCATCTGTTAGTGAAGAAAAAAAATACTTAGAAAATAATAAAAAATTATTTGATGACTATAAAGCTAACTTAGAAAAACTAAAAAAGTTAGAAAGTGAAAAGAAAACTGTTGAGTCTTCAAGGAAAATAAACAACGCATCACCTGCTATGCAAATGATTGACCCTAATGATGGTAGGGTAATTAACGTTGGCCAAGCAAATCAAGCACTAGACCTTGAAACTCAAAAAGCAAAAGAAATTGAGCAAAGAATACTAAATAATAGAAATGACATTGAAGCAGATGTTCAGTCTGGTTACGAAAGTATAAAAAAGTCAATGGTTGAGGCGCAGCAAACATATAAACAATTAGTTGCTGACGGGCAGATTGAAGCTAAAGACGTTACAGAAGAAAAAATATACGAGCTAGCTATGGAGCTTCAAAACAAAGCTTCTAACGATAAAATATACAAAGATAATATAGCCTTGTTTATAGAAGATAATCAAGGTATATTAACAACAGCAAAACCAGAGTGGCAAAAGAAAACTTTAAAAGCTGCTGAAACAGAAGTTTTAAACTTAGATAATAGAAAAAAGAATAACTTAAAAATGTTAGATTTTTCTTTAGGTCAAGTTGAAAGTATTGATTTAAAACTTAGAGCTTATGAAAAAGACTTTAAAACAAGACATGATTTGCTACTAGCTGAAGGTGAAGTTTTTAACAAAGAGTTTAATGATAATAAATTAAACGAGGTTACAAACGAGTCTAGCCAAGAAGAGATTGACAAATACGAGGACTGGAGAGCAAGAAAAAACACATGGGTAGAAAAGTACAATACTTTTAAAGAAAAAGAACAAGCTTCAATAGATGTTTACGATGAAATGCAGGATAATAGAAAAATGCATGCTAACAACTATAGGAGTGCTACTGAAATGCAGTTTCAAATAAACGAAGATGGTGAAGATCTTAGGTTGTACATGGACGCTATGAACAGAAATGGTCATAACATTACAGCTGGGTTAACTTGGCTTACAACATCTGCTACTAGCATTGCCATGGGCTTAGAAGGTATGGCTTATAATTTGTATGAGTTACCCGAAGATATAATGTTTGAGTTTTATGACAATGATCCTACTAAGATGCCAGATCATATAAGAAGTGATTATGTTACCGATAAGATGGTAGACGCTTGGAGATTTGCTGGTAGAGAAAAAGTTAATAAGTGGATGCAGGACATGAATGCTAGTGTGCAAAAACCTACAGAGTATAATGACATAGATGATTTGTCAGACTTAGGTGCTTTTGGTTTACATGCCGTATCTAATTTTATACCTCAGTTAGGTGTTATGGCTACAATGGGTCCATCGTCTATATATATTTTAGGAGCTAGCGCCGGTGGTAATAAATTTGAAGAGTATGACAGATCTAATAGACTTGCAGGAACTAATTATTCTTTAGCAGAAAAATGGATGGCAACTAGTATAGCTTTTGGAGCTGAAACTTTATCTGAAAAAATTACTTTTGATATATTTAAAGGTCTAGGACCAATAGCACAAAAGAAAGTTAAAGACGGCGTGTTGAAAGAAGCTTGGTATCAACTACAACAAATGTCTTGGAAAGGAACTGCTAAGTCTGGTACTAGAATAGCTATGGAATCTGGGTCTGAAGGTGTAGCTGAGATATTAAATAACCTTGGCGATATAACTGTTAGAGGTGATGATAAAAGTATATTTGAAGGTGTTAAAGGAGCTATGTTAACTGGTGCTTTTATGGAAAGATCTATGGCTATGCCTAGAGTATATTCTCAGGTAACTAGTGTTTTTGGCGGTAAAGATTATCAAGCTAAGTTTGCTGAACTAACAGCAGAACAAGACGAGGTTGGCGAAATGCTTGCTAGTGGAAACACATCACAAGAAATGAGATCTCAACTAGAAGATACTTGGTTAGACTTACAAATGCAAAGAGAAGAAGTTCTTGCTAGCGTGCATGAAAATGTAGATCAAATGACTGATGAGCATAAGAATAGACTTGTCGAAATAGAAATTGAAAATCACAACATAAAGAAAAAGCAAGACAAAATAAATTTAGATAAAAATTTAACTGACAAAGAAAAACAAGTTGCAAATAAATCAGACTCAAGAAAACAGGTAGAAAATTTAGCTGAAAAAAATAAAATACTTTCTGAGTATGAAAGTGATGAAACCAAAGCAGAGAAAAAAGAAAGACTTGAAAAGCAAGCAGAACAAGTTAGAAAGAAAATAGCTAAAATGAATCAAAAGAGAGATCCTGATAAGCAGATCTCAATGGAGGTAGCAGAAGACAGTGATGCTGTTGAAGAGCTTTTACAAGCCGACCAAGCTATGCTAAGAGAAGAGATATTAGCTTTAGCAAACTTAGTAAAAAACTCTGATGGTAAAGAAAAAAATAAATATCAAAAACAATTAGCAGAGGCAAAAGCTGGTTTAGCTGATGCTAAAATGGCGGCTGAAGGTTCTTTTGGTTTTGTGCAAGAAAACTATTTAAACTCTGGTCAGACAAGAATAGTCATAAACAAGAAGGAAGCTTTAGATGTAAACGGAGACGTTAATGTTATTGCACATGAATTTTTACACAAAGGTTTATTTGCTACTATAAAAAACAACATGGAAACTCAAGATGCTTTAGGCGATGCCTTGCTAGAGTACACGGGTGAATTAGACATTGAAACGTCACAAGGATTTAATCAAAGATTATCTGCTTACGGTACGTTTGACAAAGATGGTAACTATATAAAAGACTCTAACTTCGGTGAAGAGGCTATAGCCATAATGTCAAGCGCTATAATGGACGGGTCGTTAAAGTTTAATGAAGGATTTTTTACTAAAATTGGTGATATAGTAAGACAGCACTACAGAAGGTATGTTACTACAGATATTAAGTTTAACAACGGTAGAGATGTATACAACTTTATAAAGGATTATAACGCTAGTATAGAAAAAGGTTATGATAGCAAGTCTATAGATAAAGTTTTTGAAGAAGGAGCTAAAGGTGATCTTATAAAAACAGCCAAAGATGAGAATGAAAAAACAATTGGTAAGTTTGCACAACAATCTAAGAAGTCAGCTTTTACAAACAACTCTGTTGTAGAAGACTTAGGACTAAAAGAAGAAACTGAAAAAATTGTCAGAAGAAATAAAGAGCTAGAAGATTTAATAATAAAAGAAGGTAAAAAAGATGCAGATGGCAATATTATAGCATCACAACCTTTGCAGCAAGCTCTTGTTAGAAACAACTTGCCTAGAGCTTTTGCTTTAGCTAGAGATGCAGCTGGTAAAGCAAACAGCTTAACATTAGAAGATGCTTTAAAGCAGAACGACGTTATGGAGTGGTACAGTGAGTATAGCTTGAAACTTGCTGAGCTTGCTAGAACATACAAAGCAGAAATGGAAGACGGTGTTAAAGTACCTTTTGGTGCTTACATGAACATGCTTTTACCGTTAAAGTATTCTGGTATATTAGATAAATTAAAAAGTAAAGTAGAAACATCTAGTATGTCTGATGAGGCTACAGCTAAAAAAGTTGGTAAAAAAACTAAAAAAACATCTGTAGTTGAAAAAAGAGAAGGTACTACTGTAGCTTTAGAAAGTATTGGCCATGCAAGTGTAATGACTTTTTTACGTGATGTGTATAGCAAAAACAAATCTGAGCTTGGTGATATATCTAAATATAAAGATGTTAAGTCCGCTTTAGTAGCTCATGATAATAGTAAGCCAAAATCAAAACGTAAACCTACTGGACCTTTATTTGATTCTTTAGTTGCTGTTGCAGAAATATTTACAGATGGTACTTTTACGGCAGAAGAACTTGCTAAAAGAATAATTACAGAACAAGATTTAACGGCCGATATGAGAAAGGCCATACAAAACAAAATACTAAAACATTCGCCTGAAATGTTAAACATGGCTCCTTATGGTACCAGTGCTAGTGGTGATGCAACAGGTATTGCAAACACTGTTCTTGGTAAAGCTTGGTATGATAAAAAAGGTAGAACTAAAATGGTTGACACTGGTAGCAGTAAAGGTGTATTTGCTCAGGTTAAACAAGGTTTAAACATGCAAAGCTTTCTAACTCCTTTTGGTGTTGCAGAAGCTGGTAAACGTGTAACAAACAAAAGTGTTGATGGAGCATTAAGAGCTTGGGTTGTACAAGTTGCAACTATAGCTCAAAACCAAGCTATAAGACAACAAGCAGAAACAGACGGCAACTTAGCTAAAGTAATAAGAATTAAAGACGGTAAAAACGATATACAGTTTAGTTTAAAACCTTTAATGAAAGACTCAGCGCAGATGGAAGTGTTTTTAAAAGGTAAACAAGATTTATACCAAAAACTAGCAGCAGGCTTTGGTAGAGACATGCCTTTAAGCATGATAGAGAAGATATTAGAAGATGTGTATGGTAAAGACTTAAAAGGTTTAAAAAGTATAGCCAAAGGATTAAAGAAAATAATAGACATATACAATCCTATTGGTGTAAAATCTAAAGCTGTAAGACTTGAAGACTGGGAAAACTTTAAAAAACGATCAGAACAAGAGCAAATGGACAACATTGTTCAGTCAGTAGGTTATGACGGTAAAGCTTCTGAATTGTATGACGATGAGATTAGAATAAATAAGCAAAGGCAAAGCGTTATAGCTTTAGGTGATAAAATGATAGAAGAAGGTAGATCACTTGAAGAGGTTGCAAAGGTGATGGTTGTTCTTATGCCTGCTTACGCTGGTAACACTCAAATTAGTAGAAAGAAAAACTTTTTAGTAGACAACAATGGATATGCTAATAAAATTAGTGACAGCGTAACTACTAAGAAAAATGGAGGTGTAATGTCTACTAATAGAAAACAGTCTTTTGAAGGTAAAAATGATTGGGAGAAAAACGCTATAGCAAAAATTGGTAATGGAGTTTTAGTAGATGTTTACAATAAAGTTAAAAAAGAAACTACTTTAAGAGCTCAAAAAGCTGACGTTGCTTTAAAATCTGTTAATAAAGATGGTAATGTATCAAATGATGATTTAGCTTTAATAAATGAAGATGCGTTATTAGCACAAGATGCTATAGACTTTATGTCAGATTTTATAATACAAAGTCCAAACCACGATCTAGTTGATTTAGCTATGTTTATGGTAAGTAACTTATCTCACATGGAAGCACCAATAAGAAGAGCTGCTAGACTAGATGCTGTTGCTGTTGGCTTGACACAACCTGGTCACCCGAACTACGTGCCAGAAGGTACAGCATCACCAAGTGAAGTTGCTAGGTGGATGAAGTCAAAAGGTATTGAAGGTTACAAAGCTATAAAACAAAGCAAAGCTAAAAAAGTTCCGTACAGAAATAAATACACTGTAGTATATGAACACGCTATACCTGCTAGTGATATGGCATTTAGAGTTATACATTACAAAGCAAACAATAAGTGGTCTAATGATTTTTATAACCAATACACTGTGCAGGTTATACCTAAGGCAATGGACAACGCTTTAAAAGAGTCTGGTTTAGAATCAAGAAGTAATGTTAATTTTAAATTTTCTGACAACGTTACCGACGGTCAATATGGTAGAAACTACTCTAGCGAAATGAGAGGCCAGTCAGGTATAGTTCCTATACGTAAGTTTGATGGAACTATAATAGGAGAGGAGTGGGCAAGATCAAATGATGGTATGTCTTTTTCTAAAAAATACGATAAAGAAGCACAGTTTGAAAGAATAATAAAAGGTAACAAGCTAATAAACAAAAAACCTAAAGGTATTAGTGTTTTTGATTTTGACGAAACAGCTGGTATAAGTGATAACGTTGTTATAGCTAGAAAAGATGGTAAAGAAATAACTATAGACTCTGCTGAGTGGCCTAACGTTGGTGATAAATTATTAAACGAAGGCTGGAAAATGGACTTTACTGATTTTAATAGAGTTACAAACGGTAGACCAGGACCACTAATGCAAAAGCTAAAAAACCAGATTAAAAAATATGGTCCTGAAAATGTGTTTATATTGACAGCTAGAGCACCTCAAAGCCAACAAGCAATACATGAGTATTTAAAAAGTGAAGGCGTTAACATACCTTTAAAAAATATAACTGGTTTAGGAAACAGTACTGGTGAAGCTAAAGCTGATTGGATGGTTGATAAGTTGGCAGAAGGTTATAATGATTTTTACTTTGTTGATGATGCAATGCAAAACGTAACAGCTGTAAAGGACATGCTAGAACAGTTTGATGTAAAGTCTAAAGTTGTACAAGCTAGAATACAGTTTAGTAAAAAAGAAAACCTAGATGCTCGTATAAACGAAATAATAGAGCAAAACGAAGGTATAAACAAAGATGCAAGATTTTCTGACGCTGAAGCTAGAGCTAGAGGTATAGACAAAGGTAAATATAAATTATGGATCCCACCTGGCGCTGAAGATTTTATGGGCTTGATGTACACGTTGGCAAGTGCTAAAGGTCAAAAAGGAGAAGATCAATTAAACTTTTTTAGAAAAGCAATATTAGTTCCTTATCAAAATGGTATTAGAAAACTAAATCAATCAAGACAAGAGCTTTCAGAAAACTATAAACTTTTAAAATCACTACACCCAGATATAAAAAAGTTATTTAAAGAAAAAATACCTGGAACTAACTTTACTTATGAACATGCTATTAGAGTTTATTTGTGGGACCAAGCAGGTTTTGAAATACCTGGTATAGCTGAAGGTACTAAGAAGAAATTGTTAGATGCTGTTAACAATGTTAAAGACTTACAAGTTTTTGCAGATAATCTAGGTAAAATTACAAAAGCTGAAAAAGGTTATGTTGAACCTTCTGCTGAGTGGGTTGCTGGAAGTATAATAGGTGATTTATCTCAAGCTACAGAAGATTTAGGTAGAAAAGACTTTCTAGCTGAGTTTAACGAAAATGTTGAGGTTATATTTTCTAAAGAAAATTTAAATAAGATTGAAGCTGTTTACGGTAGAGATTATAGAGATGCTTTAGAAAACATACTTTTTAGAATGAAAACTGGTAGAAACAAAATTGCTGGTACTAGTGATGCTCAGGTTAATAGATGGACAACTTGGATTACAAATTCAGTTGGTGCTATCATGTTTATGAATATGAGATCAGCGTTGCTGCAAACTATATCAGCTATAAACTTTATAAACTGGGGAGATAATAATCCTGTTAAAGCTGCTATGGCTTTTGCAAATCAAAAACAATTTTGGTCTGACTTTTCAATGATATTTAACTCACCGTATTTAAAAGAAAGAAGAACTGGTTTAAAGACAGATGTAAACGAAGCTCAGTTAGCAAACGCTGTTGCGGGCAAGAAGAATAAAGCTACAGCTGCTTTAGCTTATTTATTAAAGTTAGGTTTTACACCTACTCAAATAGCGGATAGCTTTGCTATTGCTGTTGGTGGTGCTAGTTTTTACAGAAACAGAGTTAATAGTTTAATGAAAGAAGGTATGTCTAAAGAAGAAGCTGAGACACAAGCTTTTGCAGACATGCAAGATGTTGCTAATGAGTCTCAACAGTCTTCTGACCCTGCTTTAATATCAAGACAACAAGCTAGTATATTAGGTAGATTTATACTTGCGTTTCAAAACACACCTATGCAGTACGCTAGATTAACTAAAAAAGCTGCTATTGATTTAATAAAAGGTAGAGGTGACTGGAAAACTAATGTAAGTAAAATAGTTTATTACTCAGCTATACAGAACTTAATATTCAACGCTATGCAACAAGCTTTGTTTGCTTTAGCTTTTGATGAAGATGAAAAACCGTGGGAAAAAGACAAGAATAAAAAGAAGCAAGAAGAAAAACAAGCTAGACTATTAAACGGCATGTTAGACTCTATTTTAAGAGGTACAGGTATATATGGTGCTGTTACTGCTACAGCTAAAAATATAGCTTTAGAGTTTTACAAACAAGATTTAAAAGGTGGTAGAGCAGATCACGCCTACACTATACTACAGTTTGCAAACATATCACCACCTATTGGGTCTAAAATGAGAAAAATATATTCAGCTACACAGACAAGAAAGTTTAATAGAGATGAAATGTCTAGCATGGGTTATGATATGTACAACCCTGCTGTTCCAGCAATAGCAACTGCAATAGAAGGTTTTACTAACTTACCTCTTGGTAGAGCTTATCAAAAATTTAATAATATGTCAGAGGTATTTAATGAGGAAAATGAAAACTGGCAGCGTATAGCTTTAATGATGGGTTGGAATACTTGGGACGTTGGAGTTAAGCAAAGCTTTAAAAGTGATAAGAGTAAAAAGAAAAAAGGTAAATCAAAAGGTAAATTTAAGTCAAAATTTAAGTAAATGAAAAAACTTCTGATACTTCTTTTATTAGTTTCGTGTGCAAAAGAAGTTGACGATCTTGGCTTCAGAGTTTATACAATACCAGCTGGTGAACATAGTTCAGGTAGTTTTATAAACCACCCAGATAATTCAAGAATAAGTTTTCAATTTATATTAAATGAATCAGCTATATATGAAAGTGAAATACCAGAGAACCAACACGATGTAAATAAAATTTATGGTTTTAGTGATTTTGGTTTAAGGCATCAGAAATACTCTATAAGATTAGGCTGGAGATATTTAAATGGTAACATAGAGCTTTGTTGGTTAAGACACGAGGAAGGTAGACATACATCTGCCACGATAAGAACTATAGAACCAGATGAAATATACAGTGCTACTATTGATATAAAAACATTTTATTATGTAATAGTAATAGATAATGATACCACGCTTGTACGTAGAAGACCTGAGGGTAACTGGGGTTTATTGCGTAGATACTATTTATACCCATATTTTGGTGGCAATGAATATGCACCACATGATATAACAATTAAAATAAAAGAATGAAAAAACTAATTATAATAATGTGTATAACATTGGTAGCTTGCGCAGCACCAAAAGACTGTTGTTCACAAAACTTTAAAAAGTATTTTAAGTTTGCTACGTTTTATGCAGCAGCTAATGGTGGTAACTCTGTATCAGACATAGACGTATTTTCTGTAACTAACGGTTTAGAAACTGTAACAGTAGAAACGCCTTACGACTATAACCTAGCACTTGGTATACGTAAGATAGCAAGGTTTGGTTATGAAAACAGAGCACAGACTTTTTACGATGGCACGGAAGAGTCGTGGTCAGACGGTGCTAATGTGGGTAAAGTACGTGGCTTAGAATTTTTATTTGAAGTAGATTATAAAAGACAACAAGGTAATGAATATTTAGATCAGCATCACTTTATAAGATTTGTAGATGACAAGTATATATTAAAAGGTGAATACCTAGAAGATGGTTTTGCTGATATTAAATACTTTGAAACATCGGAAAGATATAGATATAAAGTTAATGACAAATTGTCCTTTAATGCTGGGCTTGCTCAAAGGTTATCCGAACCGTACGGATATAATCCCTTAGCAGAGTGGATGCTAAGCAATGGCAATATACATTACACTTACCTAGCACTGCAAGAAGGCTATAATGTCGATGTAGCTGCTAGTGAGTATTTTTCTCCAGATGGAGAACTCGTTGCTACAAGCAAAGAGGTTTGGGAAGAGGTTGTTATACCAACCGTGCTAGCTGATTATACTGAAAGAAAACGTAATGGCTTAGATCAAATTATACAACACTCTGTTGTAATAGGTTTTGATTACTATTACTACACAAAGTCTTTTTGGTCACACGCTTGGACTAACTTAATGCCTTATCATTATGATGGCGGTGGAGATTTTTCTTACCATACTTATAACGATGGTCAGTGGTTAGATTATTCAGGTGGTGTTATACTTGGTTACAAAGTAAATAAGCACTTAGGCACATTTATTGAAGGTAAATACAACAAGTACTGGAATAGAGAGTGGTATGACTTTAAATTTGGCGTAAATTACGTAATCTTTTAATTATAACTATACTATAAAAATGGCAAAAGAATTAAACGAAGAAACTGGCTTTAACATAAGCATAAAAACAATGATAGCTGTTGGCTTTGCTATGGCAACTATTATAGGTATGTGGTTTGCTTTACAAGCAGATATTGCAGAGGCAAAAGAACTACCAAAACCAGATATTACTCGCATGGAGTTTAACATGAAAGACATCAACGTTCGACAATCAATTTCTAATACAGAAAAAGCTGTAGAAGAGTTGAAGATTGATATTAGAAGAATGGAAGATAAGATCGACAAACTTAGATAAAATTAAATGAAAAATATATTAACAATACTTTTAACAGCATTTACTTTGGGTGCTAGTTCACAAATTGTCGTTACACATTTCAATGCCGAGTGGAATGATCCTAACAAAGTAGCGTACATAGGAAAACTTACTGACTGTGATATAGTATATGTTGATATAGCCAAATCACCTAAGCTACAAGAAAAACACGAGATAATTATAGTGCCTACTGTGGTTATATTTAAAGATGGCGAAGAGGTTAAACGATTTCAAGCGGATATATCTTTTAGCATGAAAGCTACTAGAAAAGAAATGCAAGGAGCAATAGATGAATTATTAATGAGCGACTTTTAAGATGAAAAAAATATTACTAATACTATTATTATTACCAACGTTATTGCTTTCTCAAGGTCCAGGCCCTTGTACACCTACATTAATTAATATAAACTTAGATCAATACCCGTCAGAAACTACTTGGGATATTCAAGACACATTAGGTAATGTTATTATATCAGGTGGTCCATACACAAACGTACCTAACTACGAGCCGCAATTTATTGTTAACTGCTTGCCACCTGGTGAATTATCATTTACTATATATGATTTATACGGAGATGGTCTAGAAGGTAGTATATGGGGTGGACAAGATGGTTCTTATTATGTTATGCAGTGTGGCGATACTTTAGTGTATGGTGACTCTGCTGCTTTTGGTTATGACACTACACATGTGTTTATATCTGCTCCATGTCCTCCGCCACCACCAGTACCTGGTTGTATGGACGACGATTACTTAGAATATAACCCACTAGCAAACGTTAGCGATAGTAGTTGTAGTACACTAATAGTGTATGGTTGTACTGATAGCACTATGTATAACTATGATCCGTTAGCAAACTCAATGGATAATATTGATCAATGTACTTACGATCTTATACTACACGATTTAATAGGTAATGGTTGGGTAGGTACTGTTTTAGAAATATATCAAGAAGATGATACTACTTCGTTTGCAATGACAAACGGTGGTTTTAATCAAGCTTTTACTATAGACTTATATGCACCAACAGATGTTAGCGCAAAACTATTTATTACTCAACAAGCTCAGTTTACAGCAGTAGAGTGTGGTTTTTCATTAATATCACCAGATGAAGATACTATAATAAGTGTACAACCACCTTTTATACAGCCTTTCTTTTTATATCAAGGTTCTACTTATTGTGGTAACACTTGCGAAGAATATGTATATGGTTGTTTAGATAGTTTAGCATTTAACTACGTTGACACAGCTAATACAGCTGATGACTGCTATTATTACCCTGGTTGCATATCTCCAGCATACTTAGAGTATCACGTTGATACGGCTAATGCTTACTACACAGATATAAACATACAAGATAGTTGCGAAACATTAGCTATGTTTGGTTGCACTGATAGTTTAGCTTTTAATTACGATACTAGCGCTAATGTAGATAATGGTGGTTGCTTACCTGTAGTTGTAGGTTGTATGCAGCCAGTAGCATTTAACTACAACCCACTTGCAAACACACCAGACACTTGTATACCAGTTATATTTGGTTGTACAAACGTAACGGCATTAAACTACGATAGCTTAGCTAATACAGATGATGGTAGTTGTATTGCAATAGTATTTGGTTGTACTGATCCTATGGCTTTTAACTTTATGCCACAAGCAAATGTAGATGATGGTAGTTGTGTAGCTGTTGTTTACGGATGTACAGACCCTACTATGTTTAACTATGATCAACTAGCAAATGTTGATAATGGAAGTTGTATACCTTTTGTATATGGCTGCATGGACTCAACACAATTTAACTACAACCCACTAGCAAATGCAACTAACAATAGTATTCCTTGTATACCTTATATATATGGCTGCACGGACCCTTCTGCGTTTAATTACGACGCGTCGGCGAACACGGAGGATTTTAGTTGTATTTCTTATGTTTATGGGTGTATGGATAGTTTGGCTCTTAACTTTAATCCACTTGCTAACACGGATAACGGTTCGTGCATCACTGTCGTTGTGGGTTGCATGGATCAAACAGCGTATAACTTTAACGCAAATGCTAATATTGACGATTCTTTATCTTGTCGTTATAGCGCAGGTTGTGTTACTGGCGACAGCATCCCTTACTGGTTAAACGATCCTTGCTACGCTTGGGTAATAGACATTGATGAATATTGCTGTGAAAATGAGTGGGACACGGTATGCCAAGCAACATATGATTATTGTGAAGGAACTTGGGTAGGTCCTTTGCCATTTAGAACATCAGAGAAAGAGTTAATTAACATAACAGACATATTAGGTAGGCCTGCAAAAAAGAATCAAACAGGCGTGTTAATTTACATTTACAACGACGGTACAACAAAAAAATATTTTAAAAACAAATAATAAAAAAATAATATGGGAGTAATAACACCAACACTAACACTAACGTCAAATGCTTCTACAGCAAGTACAAACGCTGGTCCTTTAAGCGTTGCTTTGTCTTTATCAGCAACAGACACACTAACAGTTGATACTGTTCAATCTAAAATTGTTACAGTAAGTACAACTCACGCTATACTATGGGATGCTAGCGCAATATCAGATGGCACACAAACAGCAGGTACTGATGGTGGATTTGTGTACATGAAAAACGCTACAGGAACTTCTAACATATTTATTGGGTACGGATCTTCAGCAGCTTTACAAGCTGACGACACTGCTGTTAGGCTTTTGACTTTAAAGCCAGGTGAATTTGCATGGATGCCTTGGGATTTAAACGCTGATTTAATTGTCGATGCTTCTGGTGCTGGTACTATAGAGACTTGGTATTTCGATAGAGGTTAAAATGATAAGTAAACACATAAGTTATAAAGAAGGCGTGTATAGCAGAACAGCTTTACGCCGTGGTATCAAAAACAATCCTAACGCAGAGCAAATGAAAAACATGATCGCTTTAGCCGAAGAAATTTTTGAGCCTTTACGTATGTGGGTAAATGGTCCTATAAAGATTAATAGTTTTTTTAGATCACCAGAGTTAAACAAAGCAATAGGTGGTAGTGGTAAATCACAACATTGTCACGGGCAAGCTATAGATATTGACGACACATTTGGTAGAGCTACTAACGCTGAAATGTATGAGTTTATAAAAAAACACTTAGACTTTGATCAAATGATATGGGAATTTGGCGATGAAAACAACCCTGACTGGGTACACGTTAGTTATGTTTCAGAGGAACAAAATAGAAATAGATGTCTACAAGCTTACAAAGAAAACGGTAAAACTAAGTATAAAGTAATTTAGTAATGGCTAGATCTGACAGGTATACTAGAAAAATCCTCACATCTGGAGATAGGTCAAAATGGTCTGACTTGTACATTTCTGATAATAATAAAATTATACTAGGCGTTGATAGTGACTTGCAAATATATCACGATGGCACTGACAACCACATAGAAGCTACAAGTGCTTTAAACATAGCTACAGCTAATTCTGGAGTTGCTGTAAAAATAGGTAATTCAACATCAGAAGTTAGTATAAGCGACAACCTTACGGTCACGGGAGATCTTACCGTGAATGGTACTACAACCACAATAAACTCCACAATTCAAGTTGGCGTAGATGGTACTGGTCACGACGTAATATTTCGCGGAGGTACATCAGGTAGATTTTTACACTGGGACGAAAGTGCAGACAGATTACAACTTGCAGATAATACAACTCTTTATTTAGGAAGTGGTTTTGATTTAGGTTTTTTTCACAACGGTACTAACAGTGAAATAGTAAATAACACAGGTGATTTAACAATAAAAAACCAAGCTGATGATAAAGATATAATTTTTCAGTCAGACGATGGTAGTGGAGGCACAGAAACATATTTCTTTTTAGACGGTAATGCTGGTGGCACTAATCCAACAACTATATTTCCAGACAATGCTAGACTTGCTATCGG